>Ga0160463_100104_pt1 | contig 97290 bp, 90 predicted proteins | sample HID1975M_E6MG_FD_108276 | JGI IMG/M metagenome (GOLD analysis project Ga0160463, IMG submission 108276) | Enriched soil microbial communities from UW Madison campus, WI, USA - HID1975M_E6 MG | ecosystem: Environmental > Terrestrial > Soil > Unclassified | place: USA: Madison, Wisconsin... | reverse complement strand
GATGGCGCTGAGCGTGCCGGTGATCGACGGGCGCGGATGCAGGCGGGTGCCGTGGCCGTCCTCGGTCTGCGGGCGGTACACCACGTCGGCCGGGATGGCGACGAAGCGGTTGTCGTAGAAGGTGGTGGTGAGGTCCGGCGCGGTGCTGCCGACGGATAATCCCGTCAAGGCGCCAGGCAGGCTGAGCGGCGCCTGCGCGGCCGGCCCAAGCTGCTGCTCCAGCGCATCGAACACGTCGGCTTCAAAGTTATTGCGCGCTTGATGCTGCACCGACAGGCACAGGAAGGCGGTGCCGGCATCTACACCAGGGTGCTGGGCCAGCTGGAACTGCGCCCCGGGGTTGAGCTGACGCCACTTTCCCTGCCCTTCAATCGTATGCGCCCGAACACGCAGTGCGTCCAGATGCTGTTGGGCGCGGCGCTGGCCACGCGCGTTGTCCTGCCAGCCGTACGGGCCGCAGGTATCGGCATCTTCGCCAGTGGATTCGTGCGCGGTCTGTGCCTCGGCGCTGGCCTGGCGGAGCTCCAGCGTGCGGTGATCCCAGGTATGCCGGGAGACCTTGGTGGTGCACCAGCGGCGCGCGGTCGACCACTGCTGCACGCTGTCATCGCGCTCGGTCACATCGCCACGGTGGAAGCGCACGGTGCCCAGGTCCTTGGCCCCGTGGTGGTTGTCGGCCAGCACCAGGGTATGGGCGCCAAACGACTCGCTGCCCGGGTCGCCTGCGTGCTCGAACCAGTAATAGATGCCCTCTTCGGCCAGCAGGCGCTGCACGAAGGCCAGGTCGGTTTCCTGGTACTGCGTGGTCAGGCTGCGCTTGGCGTAGAGGCTGCGGTCGGTGAGGTCCCAGCGCCAGGCCGGTACCAGGCCGCTGTAGTCGGCAAACACGTTCTCGACGATGTCGACCACGCTGGCGTCATGGAATACGTAGCTGTCCACGCGCTGGCCCAGGAACGCCAACCACGGCTGCAGGCGCAGGCGATACCGCGCCAGGCCGCCATTGCTGCCGATCCGCTCGGCGGCGGTGATCCGGCCGTGGAACGGGCGTGCGCTGCCAATGGCCTGCATCTGCAGCACGGCCGGTTGGCCCAGCAGGCCGTCCAGCGACAGGTTGGCATCGGCCGACAACGCGATCACATCGAACACGAAGCCGATGCCGTCGATCTGCTCGACGCCATTGAGTGACTCGGCCACCAGCACGTCGCTCCCCAGCGAGGTGCGCAGCTGCAGCAGGCGCTGTGCCTGCCCCGGTGCCGCAAGCGCGGCGAGTATCTTGGTTACGGAATCCATGACGCTTCCCCGCATTCATTAGCCCAGTGAATTCGACTGGGACGATCCATCGTCAGCATAAATCAGCGCAAGCACCACGCGGTTCGCCCGAGCTGGAACCCGGGCGGGCGTCGCGCCACATGCGTCACATTTTGCGAGCCAAATCACACTTTAAAGGCGGTGTGTCACCCCTAAACGCCTGCCACACTCCTGTGCGGCAGACGCTCCGGGCGGCCTCTATCAGGCCGACTGCGTAATACGTTCCAGCTGCAGCTTGGCACCTTCGTTCAGCAGCAGGCGGTAGTCGCGGCCGCCAGCGGTGACCGAGACTTCACGGGCATTGCTGACCAGCTGGTTGGCCTTGCCCTGCGCGGGTGCGTGGGTCTGGATGCGCCAGGCGCCACGGCTGATCTGTGCGGCCAGGTTGCGGGCATCCTGGCGGGCATCGGCGGCGGCACCGTGCAGCAGCTCGACGATGTGCTCCGGGCGCAGACGGTTCCAGGCGCGCACGTTGTTGGTGTCGCGGGCCAGGCCCAGTTCGAGGCTGCCACAGTTGGCAATGGCCTTGGCGCGGTTGAATCCGTAGAAATCCATATTCGTATCTCCTTTCCAGTCGACAATCAGGACAGCTTGTATTTGAAGGCGCCGTTCTTCCCTGCGGTCACCTTGATGGTGTTGATCCGGTTCCCCTCGGCCATGGCCGCCAGGACGCTTTCCGCGACCTCCGGCAGCAGCGTACCGTTGAGGATGTGATCAACATTGCGTGCACCGGAATCCACCTCGGTGCAACGCGACAGCACGGCCTCGACCAGGCTGTCGTCCCACAAGAACGTGGCCTTGTGGTTGCCCGCCACACGGTCGCGGATGCGGCCGAGCTTGAGCGCGATGATCTGGGCCAGCACGTCGTCGTTGATCGGGAAGTACGGCACGACTTTCATGCGGCCCAGGAAGGCGGGCTTGAAACTCTTCATCAACACCGGGCGCAGGGCTTCACCCAGTGCCTCGGCGGTGGGGATTTCCTCGGCCGGCTTGTTCAGGCAGGCCTGCATGATCTGCGACGAGCCGATGTTGGAGGTCAGGATGATCAGCGTGTTGCGGAAGTCGATCTCGCGGCCTTCGGCATCGTCCATCTGGCCCTTGTCGAACACCTGGAAGAACATCTCCAGCACGTCCGGATGCGCCTTTTCCACCTCATCCAGCAGGACCACGCTGTAGGGGTTGCGGCGGACCGCTTCGGTCAGCACGCCACCTTCGCCGTAGCCCACGTAGCCCGGGGGCGAGCCCTTGAGGCCGGAGACGCTGTGCGCTTCCTGGTACTCGCTCATGTTGATGGTGATCAGCTTGCGCTCGCCGCCGTACAGGATGTCGGCCAGCGCCAGTGCGGTTTCGGTCTTGCCCACGCCGGACGGGCCGACGAACATGAACACACCGCGCGGCTTGTTCGGGTCTTCCAGCTTCGCCGTGGCGGTGCGCACGCGCTGGGCGATCGCCTCCAGCGCATGGTCCTGGCCGATCACGCGGTCGACCAGCAGGGTGCCCAGGGTGCGCACCGTGCGGATCTCGTCCTTGACCATCCGGCCCAACGGCACGCCGGTCCAGGCGGAGACGATCTCGGCCACCACGCCACCATCGACCTGCAACGGCACCATCGGGGTATCGCCCTGCAGCTGGCGCAGTTCGGCCAGCAGGCGGTCCAGCTCGGCCTGCTGCGGCGACACCGCGGCTGCGGCGCCCTTCTTGCCACGCGCTGCGGGCTTCTCGGCGGCGACGGCGTCAGCCGGGGCTGCGTCACTGGCAGCCGCTTCGGCACCGCCGTTCTCCATCTGCTGGCGCAGCTGGCGGATCTGGTCGGCCAGGGCCCGCTCCAGCGACAGGCGCTCTTCATTGGTGGCCAGCACGGCCCGGGCATCGGCCTGCAGCTGCTGCAGTTCACCCAGACGCTCGGCATGATGGTTGGCGCCACCGGCGGTTTCGCGCTGCAGCGCGGCCAGCTCGGCCTCCAGGCGATCCAGGTGCTTGCGGGTGTCTTCGATGATCGCGGGCGTGGCGCTCTGGCCGAGCGCCACCTTCGCGCAGGCGGTGTCGAGCACGCTGACCGCCTTGTCGGGCAGCTGGCGGCCGCTGATGTAACGGTGCGACAGGCGCACGGCCTCGGTAACGGCTTCGTCCATCACGCGGATGTTGAAGTGCGCTTCCATCAGGCCGACCATGCCGCGCAGCATCGCGGCGGCCAGGGCTTCGGTGGGTTCTTCCACCTTGACCACCTGGAAGCGACGCGCCAACGCGGCGTCCTTCTCGAAGTACTTCTTGTACTCGCTCCAGGTGGTGGCCGCGATGGTGCGCAGCTCGCCACGGGCCAGCGCCGGCTTGAGCAGGTTGGCCGCGTCGTTCTGGCCCGCGGTGCCACCGGCACCGATCATGGTGTGGGCTTCGTCGATGAACAGGATGATCGGGTGCGGGCTCTTCTTGACCTCGTCGATCACGTTCTTCAGGCGGTTCTCGAACTCGCCCTTGACGCTGGCACCGGCCTGCAGCAGGCCCATGTCCAGGGTATGCAGTTCCACGCCCAGCAGCACGTCGGGCACGTCCTTGTCGGCGATGCGGCGGGCCAGCCCTTCCACCACGGCGGTCTTGCCGACGCCGGCCTCACCGGTGAGGATCGGGTTGTTCTGACGGCGACGCATCAGGATGTCGATCACCTGGCGGATCTCGCCATCGCGACCGATCACCGGGTCGATGCGACCTTCGCGGGCGCGCTCGGTCAGGTTGGTGGTGAACTGGTCCAGCGCGGGCGTCTTCGACAGCCCGCCCTTGCCGCCGTCCACGGCTGCGGCGGTCTCGCCACCGAGGTCACCCTCGCCTGCGCCCGCATCGGCGTTGCGCACGGTCTGGGTGGCTTCCTGCGAGCCCTCGGTGAGCTTGGCGAAGTCGTGCTTGAGCTCGTCCAGCTTGAAGCGCACGAACAGCTTGGAGCCGCGGTAGGCCAGCTGCGACAGCTCCGGCTCGGTCATCAGCGCCAGCAGAAGGTGGCCGCTGCGGATGCGGCTGGTTTCCGAATCCAGCGAGGCGATCAACCAGGCGTGTTCGAACAGCTTGGGAATGTGCTGGGAAAACACAGGGGTGCGGCCGTTGCCGGTCTTGAACTGGCTGATCTCGTCGGACAGGTCGCGTTCCAGCGCATCGGGCGAGATGCCGCAGCGGCGGGCAATCAACACGAAATCGCTGTGCGGTTGCTCCAGCAGCGCCAGGAACAGGTGTTCCAGATCAACCTCGTAGTTGCCGCGCGACATGCACAGGTTGGCGGCACGCTCGGCGGCCAGACGGCAGGTGTCGTCCAGCTTGCTGATCAGGGTCTTGAGATTGATGCTCATGCGGGAAAACGCGCTCCTTGCTGAAACCTGTTGATGAAGGGCAGCGGCCGGTCAGCCCTGCCCCGACCTGTTCATTGCAGTGTATGGATGCCGTAGGTGGTGTCCGAACGCGGGCCATCGGCGGCACGCGAGCACATGTAACTGTCCCAGCCCAGCCGCGCGCCGACGCCGGCACCCAGCCCGGCACCGCGCACGTCTTCCTGGCGCAGCACCAACCGCACTTCGTATTCCAGCGTGCCGCCGGTCAGCAGCGACAGCCACTTGGCCAGCGCCTGCTCGGCGCTGCCGCCGGGCAGGAAATCGTCGAACTGCTCCCGTCGCAGCGGGCCGATGCTCAGGCGCATGCGCAGGTCGCGCTGCCAGACCCGGTCGCCGGCCAGCGCACTGGCGCCGAGCGTTGCGTTGGCCTGGCCCAGGCGCGTGGATTGCCCGGCCGGCACCCGGTACCAGGCGCCCACGAACTGCTCCAGCGCCAGCGGCACCTGGAAGTAGTCCGCCAGCACCCGCTGCATCAGCGCCGCCGACACCGGGCGTTGCCGCACGGCACCTGCGTAATAGGCAAAGGCCTGGTCGAACACGTCGCCGTGCCCATCCACCAGGCGGTCGCGCAGCTCGTTCATGCCCATGCCGAACAGCGACATGATCAACGGCAGGAAGCGCTCGCGACGGTCGATTTCGTACTGCAGGGCCAGGCGGTGCTTCTTCCACGCCGCGTAATGCAGCGACACCGCACGCGTGGAGAAGATGTCCAGGAACGCGCGTGCCGTGCGGTCGCGGTCGTACAGCTCGCGGATCTGCAGGGTTTCGGTGTAATGCAGCGGCAACGCACCGGTGGTGCCCAGCAACCCCATGAAGTACGGGGTCAGGTGCACCTCGGCCAGGGTTTCGTGCTCCAGCGCGTGGTCGATGGCGGCGGCGTCTTCCAGCTTGTCGCCCTTGAGCGAGTACGCCACGCATTCCGAGCTCAACTCGGTAGCCGGGAAGCCCAGCGACAACGGGTTGCGGAACCGCACCCGCATGGGCACGGCCTGGCCTGCCTTTACGCCCTGGCGCTGGAACACCTGCTCCAACAACCGCGCCGCCTGGAAGAACTCGAAGCGGTGCGGTTCGGCGAGCAGCTGCTGGGCTACGCCAGGATCGATTCGCCGCTTCGCGCCGGGCATCGGACGATCTCCTCACCGCTGTCGCTGGAGACCAGCACCAGCCGGGTGAAACTGTTGGCATGCACGTACAGTGCAAAGAAGTGATCCATCACCTGGGCGAACGCGGCAATGCCGGCGCCCACGAAATGATTCTCGTTGATGGTCAGGCGGATCTCCAGCCCGCGTACGACCGAAGCAAACTGCTTGCCGGACATCCAGCTGGTGACCGGGTGCTGCTCCAATGCAAGGATGCCGTCGATCTGCCGGGCCGACACGTTGTTGCCGGACAGGTCGTACAGCCGCAGCATCTCCTTCAGCGCGGTCAGCCCGCTGCCGGTCAGCGACAGCTGGTTCAACGACAGGTGCGAAATCAGCCGCCACTGGGCGTTCTTGCCCTGGCGGAAGCGCAACGGCCGGGTCGGCTTGCGCAGCAGGCTGATCGCCCGCGCGGGCGTGCCGCCTTCCAGGGTGAGATCGCCGCCGGCCACGCCATGGGCCAAGTGGCTGGGCAGGTCCCGGTTGCTGCAGGTCAGCTCCAGGCTGACCGTGTCGGTCTGCGGCAGGGTCGGGTTGAAGGCCAGGTCGACGAAGCTGATCTCCGTTTCAAAGCCCGGGCTCTGCCGGGCGATGTCCTCGTCGCGGCGCGACACCCAGTACTGCCCGGTGCGATCCGGGTCTTCGCCGTGATGCAGGGAGTAGAACGGGCGGAATGCCTGGATTACTTCGCCTTGCGGCGTCTGCCGGATGCGGTGCACCGAGTCGATCGAGTGCACCTCATAGGCAAACGCACGCCGCGCATCGGCCAGCACCGCGTAGCTGACCGTGCGATGGGTCACGCGGATCGGCTCGCCAGGCTGGGTGAACAGGTTGACGATCGGGGTGCAGCCCAGGCGCACGTTGCTGGCACTCAGGTCTTCCAGGACCAGCTGGTTGCCACGCTCGGGGGCGCTGGCCTGCAGGATCAGGTGCAGGGTGAAGCTGCGGCTGGCGCCGGCGGTAACCGGCTTGAGCAGCAGGTCGACGAAGCCGAACTTTTCCGGGTAGGCAAACAGCTCGGTCAGCAGGCGATAGGCCGGGTGCGAGCGCGCGGGGAAGTCGACCAGCGATTCGTCCTCGCTGAAGCCGACCTGGCGCAGCGGCACCTCGTCCAGGCGGCGCCAGCGGCCGCTGTTGTCGGCCTCCACGTAGGCCACTTTGACCCCGAGCGCCAGCGCATCGCGCAGCGACGCACGCAGCGACGGCTCACCGTCCAGGAACAGGCGCAGGGCGTCGGTGCCCAGCGTGTCGAAGCTGGCCTGGTCGGACATCAGGCGGAAACTGAGCGACACCTGCGCGCCGCTGCCGGCCGGCAGGCTGGTGGCCATCGGTGCTTCGGCCACGCCGCGGTACACGGCGGACTGCACCGCGATCGGCGCAAGGACCACGTCGAAGGCGGTGCGGAAGCGGCATGACACACCGCGCACCGGGCGCGACTGCAGTGCCGTGCCGCGCGCCACGGTGATCGGCGCGCTCAACTTGGACGACACGCCGTCCATGTCGAAATGGGCGATCGAGCACGACGGGAACGGCCGCAGGTAGTGCGGATACAGCACGTCCAGCAGGGCGTCGGTGAATTCGGGGTAATCGTCTTCGATGCGCTTGGAGACGCGTGCACTGAGCAGCGCGAAGGCTTCGATCAGGCGCTCGACATGCGGGTCCTGGCTGCCTTCGGCATTGAGCTGGAGGCGACCGGCAATCTTGGGGTAGCGATCGGCGAACTCGCGGCCGTAGCGGCGCAGGTAAGCCAGTTCGCGTTCGTAATAGGGCAGCAGATCCTGCATGTCAGCTGGTCGCCTGCTGGCGACGGGTACGGCTGACCTGGTACTGCAGGGTCGACGGCTGCAACATCGCATCGAAGCTGACCGGCTCGCGGGCCGGCTCGAGGTCGAGCAATGCGTTGATGGTGAAGTGCAGGCCGCCACCGAACTGCGAGCCAACCTCCAGGCTGACCCCCACGTTCTTCAAACGGCGCTCATGCCGGGCCACGGCCTGCTCCAGCGAGCGGCAGATGGCGGCACGGTCATAGGCGTTGGCCAAGCTCATCGCGGAAAAATCCGCCAGCCCGTAGGTGAGCAGCGATTGCTTGCAGTTCGGGAATTCGGCCATGTCGTCTTCCTGGAACGCTGCACGGGAATTGAGCAGGCCTTCCAGGTCGCGGGCGATCGATTCCTTGTACTGGTCCAGCGATATGGACTTGAACACATGCCCTCCCCCATTGGACTTGGGGGCATCGTCGAACAGTTTCTCGAGCAAGCTGGGTTCGAGTCCCTTCATTGGTCATTCCGGTCTGTCTGCGTCCCTGCATCATGCAGAGGGGCAACACGCGCTGCGGCCGTTCCTGGCCACTCCCGATGTACTGCCAGGTGATTTCAGACTGCGATGGCGCGCAAGGCGCCATCGCAGCGACACTACATCAAACGGCGTAGTTCGGAATGTTCTTGGTTGCACTCCACTGCGCCACGGCCTTGCCACCAACGCCGCCTTCCGGCTTCTGCTGCTGGTAGGTCCACTTGATCGCACCAAAGCTCAACTGAATCACTTCCTGCGGCATCCCCTCGGAATCAACCGTGGTGGTGACGCGGTGAACCAGGACGTTCAGCAGCTCGACCGTGTAGTAATTGATCGCGTTGCCGTCCTTGTCAGCGCGCATGAATTCAATGCGAGCCTTCGGGAAGGTGGTGCCATTGCTGGCCGCCTGGTTCAGGGCAGTGGTGGCGAGATCGATCGTCTTGGTGATTTCGATCGGCGACAGATTCACACGAGCTGCGGTGGTGCCACCCGAGGTCGACGCGGTGGCCGAACGCGGCTGCAGCAGATCCTGCGAGAAGGACTGGATTTCAATCCAATCCTTGTGCTTGTCGTCGTGGGACTCGCCCTTGATGGTGTCGATAGAGAGGAAAGCGTGCTGCATATCTGGTCTCCTAAGTTCCGGTCTTCCGTGAGATTGGGTGCCGGGATCGCTCCCGGCGGTTCAGGGGGGTTTAACCCTCTTGGAAAAACGTCGCTGCAATCAGGGCATCCGCCCCTTGGCGCTACAGCAACATCAATGCGTTACGACTTTTTTGCAGTTGCCGGCAATTCGGCAACCAATCGCAACGAAACAGACAGCTCATCGAGCTGGAAATGCGGCCTGATGAAGGCCACAGCGCGGTAGACACCGGGTTTCCCCGGTACTTCCGAAACGTTCACAGCGGCTTCGCGCAGCGGGTACTGGGCCTTGGCTTCCTGCGAGGCGTTGTCATCCAGCAGTACGTACTGCGAGATCCAACGGTTCAGGAACTCCTCGACGTTGCCCGCCGAAGCGAAGCTGCCAATCTTCTCGCGCATCATCGCCTTCAGGTAATGGGCGATACGCGAGACGGCGAACATGTACTGCAACTGGGCAGACAGGATCGCATTGGCATTGGCCGAATCAGTGTTGTACTTCTTCGGCTTCTGTGCCGACTGGGCGCCGAAGAACGCGGCGTAGTCGGTATTCTTGCAGTGGACCAGCGGGATGAAGCCGAGGTCACTGAGTTCTTTTTCGCGGCGGTCGGTGATCGCCACTTCGGTCGGGCACTTCAGTGCCACTTCACCGTCATCGGTGCGGAAGGTATGCGTGGGCAGGTCTTCGACCAGGCCACCGCCTTCGACGCCGCGGATGGCTGCACACCAGCCGTAATCCTCGAACGCGTGGGTAAGGCGCGCGGCCATGGCATAGGCCGTGTTGCACCACAGGAACTTGCTGTGGTCGGCAGCGTCCACTTCCTCGACGAAGTTGAAGCCTTCGACGGTGGTGCCATCCTTCGGGTTGTACGGCAGGCGGCCCAGGAAGCGCGGCAGGGTCAGGCCCACGTAACGGCTGTCCTCGCTTTCACGGAACGACTTCCACTTGGCGTATTCGACCGTGTCGAAGATCTTCGCCATGTCGCGCGGCTTGCCCAGGTCGGTGAAGGTCTCCAGGCCGAACATGCCCTCGGACGCGGCCGAAATGAACGGCGCATGGGCGGCAGCAGCCACGTGCGACATCTGCTCGACGAAGTACATGTCTTCCGGCTGGCGACCGATGAAATAGTCACCGACCAGCGCACCGAACGGCGCACCACCGAAGGTGCCGAATTCTTCTTCGTAGACCTTCTTGAACAGCGCGCTCTGATCGAAATCGATCGCCGACTTGAAGTCCTTGACCAGGTCCTTCTTCGGCGCGTTGAAGACCTTGATCTTCATGTTCGGGCCGGTGGAGGTCTGCTGGCACAGGTAGTGCAGGCCGCGCCAGGTGCTTTCCAGCTGCTGGAACTGCGGGGCATGCATGACCGCGCTGAGCTGCTCGGAGATGATCCGGTCAATCTCGGCGATGCGCGCATCCAGGGTCAGGTTGAGGTTGTCGGACACCACCACGGTGCCTTCCAACACTTCCCTGGCCAGCTCGGAAATGATGTCCTTGGCACGCTGGTGCTCGGTCTCGGACTTGGCAACCTTGCTCTTCTCGACGATCTGGTCGAGCAGGCCGATTTCCTCGACGGCCGCGGCCGACTGTTCGGCTACACCGGTAGCTTCTGCTGCCATGGCTTATTGCTCCTTGCCCGTGCCCAGCTTCTTGAGCTGTTCGGTGTTGTTCAGGACATCGGTCAACAGGTCTTCGAGCTTCTCGTTGCCGGCCAGCTTGTTGCGCAGGTCGGCCAGCTTGGTGCGCGATTCCAGCAGTTTGCGCAGCGGTTCGATCTGGTCGACCACCGATTCGGGGCGGAAATCGTCGATCGAGTTGAACTTCAACTCGACGCCGAACTCGCCGCCGCCATCACTGATCTTGTTGGCGACGCGATAGACCGCGCGCGGGGCGACGCCTTCCATCACTTCGTCGAAATTGTCCAGGTCGACGTTGACGAACTTGCGGTCCTTGACCTTGGGCAACGGCTGCTCGGGGTTGCCGCTCAGGTCACCGAGCACGCCCACCACGAACGGCAGCTCCTTCTGTTCGATCGCGTCACCCTTTTCCACGTCATACGTCAACTGCACGCGCGGGGGGCGGATCTTCTGGAGCCGCTTCTGAATACTGTCCTTCTTCGCCATCGGTGTCTCCTGACTGGGGGCGTTACTGCGTACGGATCAGTTGCCGCCGAGGTTCTGGAAGGGATCGCCGCCGTTGGACGGCGCCGGACGTGCGGCAGGCGCGGCAGCAGGTGCCGTGGCCGGTGCGGTGGTGCGACGGGTGCCGGTGCGACGGGCCGGCGTGCGCGGCTTCGGCTTGGGATCTTCAAGCACGGCATCGCCCATGGTCTTGCGCAGCGTGTCGGCCAGGGTCTTGGCTTCCTTGCGCGCGGTTTCCGATGCCAGTGCGCCGCGGCCCTGCAGGCGCGTCAGCGAGGTGTTGGCGATGCGGAAGCCGGCCACGGTGATGACGCCATCGGCGACCAGGTCGTCCGGATCGCGCTGCAGCACCTCTTCGGCGGCAACGATGGCACGTGCGTACTGGCCCTGGTCGAACTGCAGCTGCGCGATGCGCACCCACGGTTCCTTGCGGGTCGGATCGGCGCGCGCGGCGTCTTCAAAGCTCTTGATGGCCGCTTCGGAACCCACCGTGGTGACCTGCGTTTCCGCGGTGGTCATCGTTGCTTCGTACGGAGGTACCGCGCCCTTCTTCGGCGCCGACGAACACGCCGCCAGACTGGACAGCAACGCCATTGCCAACAACGGCCGATAGACAGCCTTCCCCATAACCTTCACTTTCATGCCAATCCCTCATGGAAACTTCTAAAGGTGAGTCCGGTCCCCGCCGATACAACACACGGGATTCCCTTCCCTAACCGCCGCAAGTGTACAACTGCAAATACGCAGGGGTATAGTGAAGCGCATAGAGTGTTTCAATGCAACGTTGCAGTTTTTCACACTGTCTTCCGCGATCTTGACGTACATGCGGCATCGCAACGTCCTGCTGATCACCATCCCCATCCTCAGTCCGAGAATGCATGAAACCCCTCATGAGCCGAAATTTCTGCTTAGGGCGTCACACTCTTATATGTCTTGTCACGGCCATGTCATTGTCGCTGTCCGGCTGTGCCAGCGGCGGGCTGGGCAAGGCCATGGACAAGACACTGCAGGCGGTCGGGATCCGTGACGCGCAACCGGAAGCGCCGCCGGTCGTTCCGCTGCGCCTGCTGGCCGGCATCAACCTCAACGCCGGCAACGACAAGCGCGCGACCGCCGCGGTGGTGAAGGTCTACCACCTGCGCAGTGCGCAGCGCTTCGAACAGGCGCCCTTCAATGCGTTCCTGGACCAGAGTGGCGAGCAGGCCGCGCTGGGTGCGGACCTGCTGTCGGTCAACGAGATCGTACTGACCCCGGGCAACCGCCAGGAGCTCAAGGAACAATTGAGTGAAGGGACCGCGGTGCTGGGTGTGGTTGCCCTGTTCCGCGCGCCGGCTGAAGGCCGCTGGCGGTTCGCGTTCGACAGCAAGCACAAGAACCTGGCCAACGAAGGTATTACGGTCGGAATCCATGCCTGCGCACTGACCACTGACAGCCAGGCCCTGGTCACACGTGTGTCAGGGGACCCGGGCAGTCTCGCTTCCGTGCGCTGCGTCTCTCCTCGTTGAAGATGCCTGCATTCTGACGTCAGAATCCCGGCATGCGGTAGTATTGTTGTGTAGCCGGGCATCAAAAACGTGATGCATCTCGCACTTTCACATTCCTGTCTCGGGAGTGTGTGTGGAACCCTAGTGTGTATCGGGCGGGGTTGGCCCGAGATTTCCAAGGATTGAAATGTGGCATATGTAAGCAGGATGTCCAAAGTTCTCTGGGGTGAAGGTCTGTTCCTGAGGCCCCAGCATTTCCAGCGCCAGGATGCGTATCACGAGGCGCGTCTGCAGGACCTGTCACTCACGCTGCACCCCTATGCCTGGGGCTGCCGTCGCGTGCGTTTCGATCCGCAGGCCCTCGGCAGCGGCACGCTGCGTCCGCTGGACATTTCGGCCGTATTTCCCGATGGCGAGAGCTACGACGCGCCGGTGCACGACGCACTGCCCGACGCGCTTTCGCTGAAGGACCTGCCGCCCGGCGTGCAATCCACGGTGATCCACCTCGCCCTGCCGTTGCTGCGCGATGACGGCGACAACTGCGCCGATGCGGAGTCCAGCCAGCTGGCGCGCTATCGCCAGATCAATCGCGGCGCCAACGATCTGTACACCGATGCGGTGGAAGCCGAACTCGGCTTCCTCGGCAAGGCGGTGAAGCTGCTCACCGACGAGAACCCGCGCGACCCCTATTCCACCGTGGCGCTGGCGCGCATCCGCCGCACGTCCACCGGTGGCTTCGAACTCGACGACGAGTTCATTCCGCCGTGCGCGCACCTGGAAGCCTCGCCGACCCTGCATCGGGAACTGCGTGGCATCCTCGATTCGCTGCAGGCCAAGGTGGACGCGCTGTACGGGCTGCACCGCGAGCCGTCGAAGAACATCATCGAGTTCCGCTCCGGCGACATCGCCTCGTTCTGGCTGCTGCACACGATCAACTCGTCGTTCAGTTCGCTGGCGCACCTGTACCACCACCCGCAGCTGCACCCCGAACGCCTGCACCAGGAACTGCTGCGCATGGCCGGGGCGATGCTGACGTTCTCCAATGCCTACGCGCTCAACGATCTGCCGCGCTACCTGCACGCGCAGCCCGAAGCCGGTTTCCGGCAGTTGTTCGAGATCATCCGCACGCTGCTGGACACGGTGATTTCGGCGCGTTACTTCAAGATCGCACTCAACGAAGTCAAGCCGTCCTACCACCTGGGCCGGCTGGACTCGCAGCGCATCGATGGCGATGCCTCGTTCTACCTGGCAGTGTCGGCCGACGTGCCGGCGCAGGAGCTGGTGCAGACGGTGCCGGTGCGCTTCAAGATCGGTGCCCCCGACGACGTGGAGAAATGCGTGCTGTCGGCGCTGCCCGGCGTCAAGCTCACCCACGCCAACCAGGTGCCGGCGGCGATCCCGGTGCGCCCGGGCAGCCACTACTTCGAACTGGATACGCGCGGCGCGCTGTATGAACGCATGCTCAAGTCGCAGTCGCTGATGGTGTACGTGCCGTCCGGCATTGCCGACCTCAAAATGGAACTTGTCGCGGTGACCTCATGATGAATTCGCCCCTGCCCCCTACTCCGGGCCCGATGCCCTCGCTGAGCTCGCATGGCGGCCTGGCTGCGCCTGCACCGCAGGCCGCCAATCCGCAGAGCCTGCAGGACCTGATGGCCGATGGCTTCTACCTGCTGTTGCTGCTCAAGCGTGGGCAGCTGCCCTCCGACGGTGAAGCGTTCGTGTCCACCGTGCAGAAGTTTCTGGACGGCGTGGAGCGTAACGCCAACCGCATGGGCATCGCCTCCGAAGACGTCTACGCCGCCAAGTACGCGTTCTGCGCCGCGGTGGACGAGGCGATCCTGTCGCAGCCGTCGTCGCTGCATGAATCCTGGGAGCGCAACCCGCTGCAGCTGCGCCTGTTCGGCGAGCACCTGGCCGGTGAGCACTTCTTCGACCGGCTTGAAGAGCTTCGCCGCCAGGGCGCCCCGCGCCTGCCGTCGCTGGAGGTGTACCACTTCTGCCTGCTGATGGGCTTCGAAGGCAAGTACCGCCTGGAAGGCACCGAGAAGCTCGGCTACCTCACCGCCCGTCTGGGCGATGAGATCGTCTACCTCAAGGGCAAGCGCCACGGCTTCGCGCCGCATGCACTGCCGCCGGACAACGTGCGCCACAGCCTGCGCCGCGTGGTGCCGCTGTGGATGCCTGCGGCGCTGGTAGCCGGGTTCGGCCTGCTCGGCTTCTTCGGCCTGCGCTTCTATCTGGGTCACGAAACCCAGCAGCGGATGGCGGCGTACAACGATGTGGTGCAGATGCCGCAGCGTACGGCGCACATCACCATCACGCTGCCCTGAGCCACGCAGTAGAGGGGGGGTGACCCGATGCGCTCGGGTCGCGCCCCCGCAGTTCGGCACGCCGCCCTGCGCAATGTACGTGCGCCGTCGATTTAGAGATATTGGTCACAGTTTCTACCGTTACTGGCTCGCGATCGCACGACCCGTCACGGTATGCAGCAGAATGCGTGGATTCCTTTGCCTGCCGTGCAGCAGGCCACGTCAGGGGGCGTGCTGGAACCAGCGGTGAAAGGACCTGTCAACACGGTTTGCTACTGTTGCCAGGCAGGCGCGCGCGTCCGCACCGAAGCGCGCGTTGCGACTCACGCCGATTCACGCGTCATCACAACCCTGATATGAGCCCGTCGATATGGATGTCTCCCGCTCTCAGTTGTTGGCTTCACTGGCCACGCCCTCCCAACAGGCGCGCCTGATCCAGTTGCAGGGGCCTGCCCCGGACCTGGTGGTCGAACGCTTCGACGGCCAGGAATCGGTCTGCGGCAGTACCCGCTTCGAGATCGACTGCCTGTCCACCGATGCGTTCCTGGACATGGACCCGTGGCTGGAGCAGCCGATGACCCTGCAGCTGCGGCAGGCCGACGGCGGCCTGCGCCAGTGGCACGGCCTGTGCACCGAGGTGGCCCAGCTGGGCAGCGACGGTGGCCTGGCCCGCTACCGACTGACCCTGGAGCCGTGGACGGCGCTGCTGGAGCTGCGCCGCAACGCGGTGATCTTCCAGGACCTGGACACCCGCACCATCTGCGAGCAGATCTTCGGCGATTACCCGCAGGCGGTATTCCGCTTCGACGTGCAGTCCACCCTGCCCGCCCGCGCCATCACCACCCAGTACCGCGAGAGCGATTGGGACTTCGTGACCCGGCTGCTGGCCGAAGCCGGCCTGGCCTGGCGCATCGAGCAGACCCAGGGCGATACCGCCGCACACACGCTGGTGGTCTTCGAGCCCGGCGCCGAGCTCACCGACCTGGGGCCGCAGCGCTTCCACCGCGCCGACATGGCCGAAGCCCTGGATGGCATCACCGCGTTTGCCGAGCAGCGCCAGCTGGTGCCCAACGCCAGCAGCGTGGCCAGCTGGCACAGCGAGCAGCTGCAGGCGGTGAGCGGCCAGAGCCAGGCCGAGGCCGGCGAGCTGCCGGCGCTGGAAGTCTATGTGCAGCCGCGTGCAGGCCGCTTCGGCAAGGGCGCCTCGGCCGACGATGAAGCCCAGGCCCGCCTGGATGCGCTGCGCGTGCCGATGACCCTGTTCCAGGGCAGCGGCAGCGTGCGCGTGCTGGCCGCCGGCAACCGCTTCACCCTCACCCAGCACCCGCAGCACCAGGGCCAGACCTTCCAGCTGCTCGCGGTGGCGCACGTGGCGGTCAACAACCTGGGCCATGGCATCGTCGAATTGCTTGGCGAGTCGGCCCTGGAGAACGGGAGTTACCGCAACCGCTTCCTGGCCGCGCCCAGCGACGCCCCGATCCGCGCGTTGCCGCAGGACCGCCCGACCCTGCACGGCCCACAGACCGCCCGCGTGGTCGGCGTGGCCGACAGCGTGGTCACGCCCAATCGCGAGCACCAGGTGCGCATCCAGTTCGGCTGGCAGCGCGGTACCGCGCCCAACCCGGGCGGGCTGACCGATACCGGCAGCAAGCTCACCGGGCATGCGCCGGGCGACCAGACCAGCGGCAGCTGGGTGCCGGTGGCCGAGTGGGTGGCCGGCCCGAACTGGGGCACGCATTTCCTGCCCCGCATCGGCAGCGAGGTGCTGGTGGAGTTCCTGCACGGGGACATCGACCAGCCGCGCATCACCGGCCAGCTCTACAACGGCGAGGTCGCCCCGCCCTTTGGCGGCGGCATCGACGAGAAGGCCCAGCACCCCGGCGTGCTCAGCGGCCTGCATACCCAGTCCCACGATGGCGGCGGCACCCAGCAGTGGGTGATCGATGACACCCCGGGGCAGCTGCGCACGCGGCTGCAGACCTCGCTGGCCGACAGCCGGCTGGAACTGGGCTACCTGATCGAACACGGCGACACCCGTCGCGGTGCGCTGCGCGGCCAGGGCTTCGAGCTGGCCACCCAGGGCTGGGGCAACGTGCACGCGGCCAAGGGCCTGCTGATTTCCACTACGGCGCGCAGCAATGGTGCCTCCACGGTGCTGGACAGCAACGAGGCCGTGGCCCAGCTCAAGGGCGCCGAACACAGCCTGGAAGGCATGCACGACACCCTGCAGCAGCAGAACGTGCCGGCCCTGACGGCGCTGAAAAGCACCACCCAGCTGCGCGAAAAGATCGATCCGCAGGTGGACGGCAAGTACGACGGCGAGGTCAACGGGCAGTCGGCCATGAAGCCCGATGATGGTCGCACCCCGGGCAGCAACCCGGTGGAGCGCTTTGCGTCGGCCCTGCTGTTGGCCGAGTCGCCCGAGCAGATCATCTGGACCACCCCGGCTAGTGCAGTGGCCTACGCCGGGCAGAACCTGCAGATGACCGTGCAGCAGGACCTGCACATCAGCGCCGGTGAAACCGTCTCGACCGTGTCCGGCGAACACACCGCGCTGTTTGCGCAGGAAGGCCCGATCAAGGTGATCGCGGCCAACGGGCCGGTGAGCCTGCAGGCGCACACCGGCGAGCTGGAACTGCTGGCCGACCAGGCCATCACCATCACTGCTACCGACGACCGCATCGACGTGCTGGCCCAGCAGAAAGTGGTGCTGCAGGCCGGCAACAGTGCGATCACGCTGGAAGGTGGGGACATCACCTTCAGCTGCCCCGGCACCTTTACCGTCAAGGCTGGGCAGCATCCGTTCCTGGGCGGTGCCAGCGACGCGGCCGCCGTGCCCGCCCTGCCCGACCAGACCTTCGCCTTTACCGACAGCCTGCGCTTCGCCGTGGAAGGCGCGGACGTGCTGGCCGGCGACCTGGGCTGGACCAACCTGCCCTTCAAGATCGTCGACCAGGACAACAAGGAAGTGGCCGCCGGCACCGTGGGCGAGGATGGCCGCCTGCCGCGTGTGATGTCCGACGGGCTGGGCAGGACGCTCACCCTGCAGGTCGGCGAGGACAAGTGGGAAAAGATCACCGCCGCCGCCGGCGCGCCGCCGGAAGAAGACGGCGACAACGATGACGACCCCGATGGCGACCGCTACCGCGGCGAGCTGGATGCCGCCGCGCAGACGGGCGCCCTGACCCCGGAGCAGATCCTTGAACTGCTCGGCAACGAGAACGATCACGCATGAAAACCCTGTCGTATCTGCTGCTGGCCGCCGCGATCGCCGCCGCCCCGGCGCAGGCCCAGCAGTACAAACCCGGTACCGCCACCATCGCCAGCGCGCAAGGCACGCTGCGGGTGAACTCGGGCCTGGTCAACCATTTCAACGCGCACAGCTTCTACGTCTACAGCTTCCAGTGGCAGCCGCAGGGCAAGGACGCGGTGTGGAACCAGGTGCCGCTGCTGGCCAAGCCGGATGCGACCCCCAGCGAATTCGTGTTCAAGACCACCGCGACCGCGGACTTCCCGTTGAGCGACGCCCGCGTGGTGCAGGCCGGCGGCAAGACCTGGCTGTCCACGGCCCAACTCAAGTATGAGGACACGCCGTACGACGACAACGCCAGCGTGGAAGTGAAGCGGTATGAGCTGGTGCGCCAGCCGGACGAAGACCGCTGGGTGTTCGTGCTGCGCAGCACCCGCAACGTTGGCAAGAAAACCGTCACCCAGGCGCTGGCAGCGCCACCGTCCCCCTGAGCGTCGAGCCCATGACCACGTACATCAGCGCGGTATTTCACAAGGACATCCGCACGGTGGAATTCACCGCTGCGAACGGCGACAAGATGTTGCGCACCGGCGGTACGTTGGCGTGGCTGCTCAACAACCCGGGCAACCTGCGGCCAGGCGGCAAGTACGTCAGCATGATCGGCCAGGCCGACACGGCCAGCGGCAAGTTCGCCATCTTTTCCAGCGTCGAGGAAGGCCGCAAGGAGAAGCGCGCCCTGTTGCGCCGCAAGTACAACGACATGACGTTGTACAACGCGATGCACACCTACGCCCCGGAAGGCGAGAACGACACGGCCAAGTACCTGGCGTTCGTGCGCAAGAAGTCCGGCGCCACCGACCAGACCGTCATCAAGGACATGACCGACGAGCAGTTCAACGGCATGGTCGCGGCGATGGAGCAGTACGAAGGCTTCAACGCCAATGCGGATACGCGCAAGGAAAAGATCGTGCACGCCACCCAGGTGTCGCTGTCCGATGGCGCCAAGCCGCTGCCGTCCTTCCCCGTGGTGGCCAAGACCAGCACCGGAAAGGAGAAAAAGCTGACCACCAACGCCTATGGCGTGCTGCCGGCCTTCATCACCAGCAAGCCGGGTGAGATGGTGCAGCTGTTCGCCGAAGAGGCCGGCAAGGTGGGCACCAAGATCGGCGAGTTCGTACTGGACCAGGCGTCGACGTCGCTGCTGTTCGCGCGGCCGCTGGTGACCGCGCTGGCCGGCTCGCAGCCACACAACCCGGACGGCGGTCCGCGCGATACCAAGCGCGCGCCGATCCGCTATGTGATCCAGCCAAAGGACACGCTTGGCACGGTGGCCAGCAAGTTCAAGACCAGCGTGGACGAGCTGGTCAGCAACAACCGGATCCGGGACCGCAACAAGGTCTTTCCGGGCGAGGTGATCTGGATCTACGGGCCGGCGCCGCAGGGCAGCGCGTCCGGCGCGGCCGGCAACGATGCCGCGCCAGCCGCCGCCAAAAACAGCTATGCGATCAAGCGCGGCGACACGCTGTCGGGCATCGCCGACCGCCACGGCGTGTCGGTGGACCAGCTTATGGCGGCCAACCCGGCGATCAAGGACCGCAACAAGATCAGCCCCGGGCAGTCGATCAATCTGCCGACCGGCGCGAAGAAGGCAGAACCGGCGTCCACCGCCGTGACCAAGCCCAAGACCAGCCAACCGCCCGCCTCGAGCAAGCCGAGCGGGCCGGCACCCAGCCTGGTCAAGCCGCCGCCGGTGGCCCCGCCCAAGCAGCCGGCCGTGAAGCCGCCCGCGGCGGTGGACACCCGGCCGGTGCGCAGTGCGGAGAACCAGGCCCATCCGATCGCGTTGGTGCCGTATTCCCAGCAACGGGCGCCGTGGATCGAGCACGCCTACGCGCAGGCCAAGAAGTGGTCGGGCAAGAAGGAAGCGGTGATCACCCAGACGATCAACTTCCACGAGGAAATCGGCTACGGCAAGCAGTTCAAGACCATGGCTGGCGGAGACAACGCTTGGTGTGCCTCGTTCGTGAACTACTGCATGCGCAAGGCCGGGTACCCCATCTCCAGTCCGCATCCGTACCGCGCCCGCTCCTTCGCCGCCGACACCACCAACTACGTGCAGATTGATGCACCGGTATTCGGCGCGATCGCGCTGGTCAAGACCAGCCACGTGGGCTTTGTGTACGCACTTGATGGCACCAGCCCGATCCTGCTGGGCGGCAACCAGAGCGACCAGATCAACTTCGTCAAATACAATCCTGCATCGCTGCGCTATTACGTGCCCAAGGCCTACCTGGCCTTCGCCAACAAAGAACTGAAGGACCCGAAACTCGATGCGACCCACGCCAAAACCCTCAATGACGCCCTCGGCATCGTCGTCGTCGTCAAGGCCAGCGGCAATGAGCGTTGACCGCAGCGGCTGGCTCGCCGTGGCCTGCGCGCTGGCGCTGGCCGCATGTGGCGGCCCCGGCAAGGCGGCGACGGATACCGCTGCCGCCCCTGAAGGCCCCGCCGCGACCGCAGCGACGGCAGCGCCTGCGCAGCCGGCTGCCGGCGGGTTTGCCGTCCTGCCCGCCCTGCCCGGCAGCGAAACCGACGGCCTGGGCATCCGCGAGCCGCTGAAGCTGGTGCATTACCGCGACACCGCCGGTGAAGGTCTGCTCGTGCTGACCCGCACCGATACCCGCGCGCACGACGCCGACAGTGATCAAGACATGGACGTGGCCACCCTGACCGCCACCCTGTACGGGCGCGCCACCGCCGACGCCCCCTTCGTGCAGCGTTGGCAGAGCGACAGCCCGACCGAGTGCGAGGGCCTGGACCTGGACGCGGGCTACTTCCTCGACCAGGTCGGGGCCAGCGACCTGGACGCCGATGGCGTGGCCGAGCTCACCCTGGCCAGCCACAGCTTCTGCGGCGGCGGCGTGGACCCGCAGCAGATCGTGATCGAGCTGCGCCGCGACAACGATGTCTACCGCATCGACGGCGAATCGCTGGTCACCATCGAAGGCGACGCGCCGTTCGGCGGCGAGCGCCAGGACAGCGCCTCCTACAAGGATGCGCCGCCGTTGTTCCAGAAGCACATGGATGCCGTCTGGAAGGCCGTCTATACGCGGCGTGGCGGTCAGGATGCAGCCACGCCGTAATCGCCCGGGCACACGCCTTCGTGGGTCCCGGAGCGGCCGGCTTGCCGTTCTCTGTCTGCTGGTGTTGGCCAGCAGCGGTGTGGTGGCAGACAGCACGGAACGCCCGGCCCTGTTCGACCGCAGCCCGGCCTCGATCAGCGACGTCGCAGGCCGCGGCAACGACGTGGTGTTCAAGCGGGGCACCCGTGCGGTGCGGATACGACTGGGATCGCCGGTGGATGGTTGGCGGGTGAACTGCGCCCACACCCGCGCACTCGCCTGGGGCCGCCCGTGGGACCAGATGACGCCCGGCACCACGCCCTACTCCAATGTGTTCCTGCTGGACCTGCCGCAGGCGCGGATCCTGGCCCGCTTCTCCATCGTGCACGGGCCTTATGAAACCGCCTTCAGCGCGGATGGACAGTGGGCGCGGGTGGATGACATCGTCCTGCGCCAGCGTGATGGCGAGCGCGCAACGGTCACGGTGGCTGCAGCGGAGCAGGCCGAAACCTGCTCCTCCATCGACGGGCACCCGGCGCCCACCGACTGACGTAGCCACGCCCCCGGGGCGCGCTCAGCCGATCACGATGTAATCGCTGACCAGCGTCATCTCGGCATGCGCGCCCGGCTTCAGCTGCACGTAGCGGCCGCCCACCTGGTCGATGGCGATGCAGTCGTCCACGTCCAGCACCGCGTCGGTATGAGGCTTGATCCAGCTCGCGTCGCGCAGGTGTTTGGCCTTCTGCCTGGCGTCGGCCACGTCGCCGGCAACCAGCAGCAGGTAGTCGTGCGCCTCGCCCAGCGCGCCCGGCACGTAGCCGCCCAGGTTGACGAAGAACAGGCGCGGCGCAGCGGGGCCCGGGGCGACGTCGCCGAAACGGACCTGATACCCGTCCACCCCGTCCACCGCCAGCCAGCCGTCCACGTGCAGGCCCTTGGCGTCGCCGAACCATTCCCGGCGCAGTTGCGGGTAGGCATCCTCGGGGCGGTCGACATTGGCGAAGGCCACGTCATGAACTTCGATGCGCGCCCGCGCATGGCGCCCGCCCAGCATGAACACGTGCAGCACTGCTTTCTCCCGGTCTTTGCAAGGGCGTGCAGTGTAGCGTTGCCACCACGCGGAGATCGCGGCGGCAGTGGTATCGTCAGCGCCTGAATCCGCAGGAGCGACCCCATGCATTTCCATTCGCGCAGCCTCACCTCCGGCCGGCTGGCCGCCGCACTGGCCCTCGTTGCGAGCCTGGCGCTCGGCGCCTGCGTCAGCACCCCCGGCCCGCAGGTCAAGGGCCCGGGCCTGTGCAAGGCCGAGGGCCTGGACTGGGCGGTGGGGAAGACGGCCGACGAAGCCACCATGCGCAAGCTGTCGGCGCAGAGCGGCGCCGGGCTGGTCAACCCGATCGGCCCGGAAACGATCACCACCCGTGACCTTCGCCAGGATCGCCTGCGCGTGTTCATCGACAAGCAGAACGTGATCACCGCCGTCCGCTGCGAGTGATGCCCCGCAGGTAGAGCCACCCCATGGGTGGCTGTGCCCGGGTGTGCCCGGGTGGCGGTGCCATTGGATCGCCGGGTTTCCGTACAGCCACCCATGGGGTGGCTCTACCGGATGTTGGATGCGCTTTTGGCAGCCACCCATGGGGTGGCTCTACCCGGTTGCGCAGTCGCAGCCGTTCCAGTGGCGGGTTTTGGGGGTCTGGCCGATGCCCGGGTTGAACGTGTTGCTGGGGTCCAGCTGCTGGTAGAACGCCGCCAGCGCCGGCTTGGCGGGGTACAGGTGGCCGACGTTGTGTTCGGCCGGGTATTCGGCGCCGCGCGCGTCGAGCAACGTCCACATGGCGTGCTCGATCGCCAGCGGATCTTCGCCCTTGCGCACGATGTAGTCCTGGTGGAAGACGTGGCAGAAGAAGTGCCCGTAATACAGCTTGCCGGCCAGCTTTGCGTCGATGGCCGCCGGTAGCTGTTCCACCCACTGGCGGTCATCGCGGCGCAAGGCCACGTCCAGGGCGACGATATCCTCCACCGCGTCGCGATGGACTTCGCGATACCGCACGGCCGCGCCCGCCACCGCAAAGCGGTGCAGGAACGCCTTGCGGCCTTCATCGGCGGTGCACCGGAAGAAGTCGCCCTCGCCGACGGCGAAGTGCGCGCGCAGGAAGGTCTCGGTGGCCGCCGCATCCGCGGCCGATACCTTCAGCAACAGGTGGTGCTCGTAACGGTCACGGAACTGCGTCATGCGCGGCGGCAGATGCCGCGGCAGCAGCCGCGTCATGGCCTGGATGACGCGGTCGGTTACCCCGCGCAGGCCAACCGACTCGAACCAACCGTCGATGCGGCTTTTCAGCGCGAACGCGGCCGGTACCCGCGCGGTGCCCAGCCGATCGATGAGCAGGAAGGTGTCCTTGCCGTAGCGCTCGCCGATATCAAAGGCGTCGCGATGCAGGTACTCGCCGGAAATCGGCAGGCGTTCGAACGCAGTCAGCAGGTGGCGGCGGACCGCGGTGAGATCCTCCATCGCGTTGCTGCCGATGTAGAACACCTCGGCCTGTTCGCGCGCGAAGGTATCCAGCCGCACCGCAAACACCGCCAGCTTGCCGGCCGACCCGGCCGCTTCGTAGTGGCGTGAGGGATCGGCGTTATAGCGGGCCGGGGTGGATGCATCGACCTGACGTACCTGCTCGGCATAGCGCGGATCGGAGGCGGCGCGGTCCGTGTCGTTGTCCACGTCGGTGCGTGCGTAGTCGCCGCGCTGCAGCCGCTCCAGGATCTGCTCGGGGGTGTCGCCCAGCGCGATGCCCAGATGATTGACCAGCTGCAGCCGCCCGTCCGCGTCGACCTGGGCGAACAGCGCCATCTCGGTATACGCCGGACCTCGCCGCACCAGCGCGCCGCCGGAATTGTTGCAGACCCCGCCCAGCACCGAGGCGCCAATGCACGACGAGCCGATCACCGAGTGGGGTTCGCGGTCCAGCGGCGCCAGTTCCTTCTCCAACCGGTCCAACGTCGCCCCGGGCAGACAGACCACCTGTCGGCCCTCGTTGATCAGTTGCACGCCGGTCAGGCGCAGCGTGTTGATGATCACCACCGGCCGGTCGTAGTCCGCGCCATCGGGCGTGGAGCCGCCGGTCAGGCCGGTGTTGGCGGCCTGCATGATGACCACGGCATCGGCGGCCACCACCGCCTGCAGCACGCGCCACTGTTCCAGCAGGGTACCCGGGCGCACCACCGCCAGTACCGGTCCGTCACCGAAGCGGTAGCCCTTGCGGAAGCGTCGGGTCGGCTTGTCGCCGCACAGCACGTGCGCATCGCCGACGATCGCGCGCAGCTGCGCCAACAGCGTGGCCGTGCCCTGGGATGCAGCGTTCATGGCGCGGCCGCGAGGCGACGGGTGGCGTCCACCAGCGAATCGCGGCTGATGTCGGCGATGGTCCTTGCCCCGGTGAGGGTCATCGCCACCCGCATTTCCTTGGCCATCAGGTCCAGCAGATGGGCGACGCCGGCCTCGCCCTGCGCGGCCAGCGCATAGACGAACGCACGGCCCAGCAGCACGCTGTCGGCACCGAGCGCGAGCATGCGCACCACGTCCAGACCATTGCGGATGCCCGAGTCGGCCAGGATCTTCAGCTCACCCTTCACCGCATCGGCAATGGCCGGCAGCGCACGCGCGGTGGACAGCACGCCATCCAGCTGGCGGCCGCCGTGGTTGGAGACCACGATGCCGTCGGCCCCGAACCGCACCGCATCGCGCGCGTCGTCCGGGTCGAGAATGCCCTTGATCACCATGGGCCCGGTCCAGAATTCGCGGATCCACTCCAGGTCTTTCCAGGAGATGGACGGGTCGAAGTTGGCGCCCAGCCAGCCGATGTAGTCCGCCAGCCCGGTCGGGCTGCCGCGATACGTGGAAATGTTGCCCAGATCATGCGGACGGCCGAACAGGCCCACGTCCCACGCCCAGCGCGGGTGCGTCACCGCCTGCAGCATGCGCCTCGCCGGCGCGTTCGGGCCACTCATGCCCGAGTGCGCATCGCGGTAGCGCGCGCCCGGCGTGGGCATGTCCACCGTGAACACCAGTGTGGTCACCCCGGCGGCCTTGGCCCGCTCCAGCGCATTGCGCATGAAACCCCGGTCCTTGAGCACGTACAGCTGGAACCACATCGGGCGATCGATGGCCGGTGCCACCTCTTCGATCGGGCAGACCGACACCGTCGACAGAGTGAAGGGAATGCCGCGACTGGCCGCCGCCCGTGCCGCCTGCACTTCACCGCGGCGCGCATACATGCCGGTCAGCCCGACCGGTGCCAGCGCCACCGGCATCGCCAGGCGCTCACCGAACAGCTCGGTGTCCAGACGCAGCTCGGCCATGTTGCGCAGCACGCGCTGGCGCAGCGCGATGTCGGCCAGGTCGGACACGTTGCGCTTGAGCGTGTGTTCGGCATACGCGCCGCCATCGATGTAGTGGAACAGGAACGGCGGCAGCTTGCGCTGCGCGGCCGCGCGGTAATCGGTGGAGGCGGAGATGATCATGGGAATCAACCGTGGGCAGAAGGAAGCCGCGAGGCGCGCGTGCGCCGGGCTTCGTTGTCGTCGAGCGTGCGCAGCGAGGTATGCACGAATTCCAGATGGGCGTGTGCGGCGGCACGCGCGCGTTCGGGATCGCCGGACAGCACCCCGTCCATCATTTCCCGGTGCTGCACCGACAACGGTTCGAAGGTGCGTGGCGAGGTGTACAGCTTTTCGCGGCTCTGCGAGATGTTGGTCTGCAACAGCTCGAACAGGCCGCGCATCACCTGCAGCAGCACCAGGTTGTGCGAAGCCTCGGCGATGGCCAGGTGGAAGGCGGCATCGGCGCGCGCCTCACCGGCCGGATCGTCCTTGCCATGTGCGGCCATCATGGTGTCGAAGGCGTCGCGGATCTTCGCCCGGTCCGCATCGGTGGCGCGCAGCGCGGCGTGCCAGGCAGTGGCGCCTTCCAGCGCGTGGCGGATCTCCAGCACGTCGAAGCGGTACTCCGGGTCGCCCTGGAACAGCGGCAGGTACGGCATCAGCGGTTCGTCGATGGCCTGCCGGGCCCGCGCGGCGGGTTCGGCCACGTAGGTGCCACCGCCCACCCGCGCGGTCAGCAGTCCCTGGCTGGCCAGCTGCGCGATGGCCTCGCGCAGGGCGGTGCGCGACACCCCCAGCTGCACGGCCAGTGCCCGCTCGGCCGGCAGCCGATCCCCCGGCTGCAGGTTCTGCGTGCTCACCAGGCCACGCAGCTGCGCGGCCACCTTGTCGGACAGGCGTTCGTTCTTCATGCCGTCATTGTCGCCCGCGTGGCGTGATCCGCGCATGGCTCAGGGAATCATCCAGGTGAGCCAGTACGCCTGCAGCGTGGTGATGATGCCCACCATCACGGTGAAGATCAGGCTGTGCTTGACCGTGAAGCGGAACAGGTCGGACTCCTTGCCGGCCAGCCCCACCGCCGCGCAGGCGATGGCGATGGACTGCGGGGAAATCATCTTGCCGGTCACCCCGCCGGTGGTGTTGGCCGCCACCAGCAGCACCTCGGACACGCCGATCTGCTGGGCGGTGGTGGCCTGCAGCGCCGAGAACAGCGCGTTGGAGGAAGTGTCCGAGCCGGTCAGGAACACGCCCAGCCAGCCCAGGAACGGCGAGAAGAAAGTGAAGGCCTTGCCGGTGTGCGCCAAGGCCAGCGCCAACGTGGCCGACAGCCCCGAGTAGTTGGCGATAAAGGCAAAGGCCAGCACCATGCCGATCGAGTAGATGGGCACCTTCAGCTCGTTGGCGGTCTCACCGAAGGTGCGCAGCGCCGCGGCCGGGCGCATCTTCAGCAGCACGATGGCCAGCACCGCGCCAAGCATGATGGCGGTGCCGGTGGCCGATACCGCATCGAACTTGTACACCGCCTCGTAGGCGCTGGGCGATGGGACGATGGGCGGCATCTTCTGCACCAGCTGGTCCAGCCCCGGCACCGGCAGCTTCAGCACCCAGTGCTCCAGCGGCCCGCCAGCGGCGAACAACGCCTTGAACGGCTTGATGCTCCACACGGTGACCATCGCGGTGAGGATCAGGAACGGCGACCACGCCTTGATGATCTGCCCGGTGCTGTAACGCGGGGCGTCCAGCGCCTGCGCCGCGGCCTCGGCACTGGTTTCGGTATCGAAGCGGAAGATCCGCACCGGTTTCCAGCGGCGCAGGAACAGGGTCAGGCACACCAGCGAGGCCAGCGAGGCGGTGATGTCGGGCAGTTCCGGCCCGATGAAGTTGGAGGTCAGGTACTGCGCGATGGCGAACGAGCCGCCGGCCACCAGCACCGCCGGCCAGGTTTCCTTGACCCCGCGCCAGCCGTCCATGATCGCCATGATCCAGAACAGCACGATGATGGTCAGGAACGGCAGCTGGCGGCCCGCCATCTGCCCGATCTCGAACGGATCCAGGCCGGTGACCTGCCCTGCCACGATGATCGGAATGCCCATCGCACCGAAGGCGACCGGCGCGGTGTTGACGATCAGGCACAGCCCGGCAGCGTATAGCGGCTTGAAGCCCAGCCCGACCAGCAGCGCGGCGGTGATCGCCACCGGCGCACCGAAACCGGCCGCCCCTTCCAGGAATGCACCGAAGGCGAAGCCAACCATCAGCATCTGCAGGCGCTGGTCTTCGGTGACCGAGAGGATCGAGGCACGGATGATGTCGAACTGACCGGTCTTGACCGAGACCTTGTACAGGAACACCGCCCCCAGGATGATCCAGGCGATCGGCCACAGCCCGTAGATGAACCCGTACGCGCCCGCAGCGAATGCCTGCTGCACCGGCATGCGGTAGAACAGCAGCGCCACCGCCAGCGCGATTGCCACGGTAAGCGTCCCGGCCAGCCAGCCCTTCATGCGCAGCACGGCCAGGGCGACGAAGAAGAAGGCGATCGGCAACAGGGCGATCAGGCTGGACAGCCACAGGTTGCCAGCGGGGTCATACAGTTGTTGCCAGGGCTGCATCGGCGGATCTCAACGGGACGGACGGAAGGCCGCGCACGGAAAGTGCGGGGCCGGCTTGCCTTTCTACCCCCGCCCTTATTGGTACGACCAATAACTATCAGGAGGGGTAGAAAGTGTCCGCATTGAAACGCCAATTGCGCGACGAGCCTATTAGACTATAGGTCTATGCCCTGTATTTTGGTATGACCATTAGTTGCAGCCGCAGTCGCTCGCGGGGCCCTTCAACTCCACCCCGTTCCCATCCGGGTCGAGCAGATACACCGACAGACCATCGCCTTCGGCACCGTAGTTGCTCTCCGGCTTGCCCCGCAGCTCCACCGCGTGCATCTGCAGATGCGCCCGCAGACGCTCCACATCGAACGGTTCCACGCGCAGGCACAGGTGCTCCAGGTTGCGCCCCTGCGCCCCCGCCGCCGCCCCACCGGGGGTGCCGAGCTTTCCGTCCACGGCGACCAGATCGATCATCGACGTGCCGGCGTGCAGGTGCACCATGCCCAGCGACGGTCGCTCGCGCGCCACCGTGCAGCCGAGCACATCGCGGTAGAACGCCACCGCCCGCGGCAGGTCCTGCACGCGCAGCACGATGTGGTCGATATGCTGGATCTGGAAGGGACGGTCGCTGCTCATGATGCCTCCAGTTTCTTGGCGATCCGGCTGAACACCGCCAGCACGATCAGACACAGAATGCTGACGCCGATGGCGATGACGTACTCGCCGATGCCGACCGCGATGCCGATCGACGCCGACATGATCAGCGAGCTGGCCGTGGTCAGGCCGCTGACCTGGTCATCGCGCGACCCGCGCAGGATGGTGCCGGCCGCCACGAAACCGACGCAGGCCACCACCGCTTCGATCAAACGCACCGGATCGACCTGCAGCAGGTCGCGATAGCGCTCCTGCTGGAAGTGCTCGGCGATGCTGTCGCCGAGGCCCACGATCAGGGCCGCCGCACCGGCAATGAGCATGTGGGTGCGCAGACCGGCCGCGTGTTTGCCCATCTCGCGTTCGATGCCGATCAAGCCACCAAACACCATGGCTGCGGCAATCCGCAGCAGTATCGATAGATCCTGTTCCAGTCCCATCCGTACGTCCTCGCCTGTTCGGCCCAGCCTTGCGTGGCGGACGTGGCAGCGCCGTGAAGAGGCGCGTGAGGCGGATGTGCACGGTCATGCGGCAGTGGGTTGCCGCATGACCGCCAGGCACCGGTTACTGCGCCAGGTAGCCGCCGTCGATGGCGTAATACGTGCCGGTCGCGAACGAGGCATCGTCGCTGGCCAGCCAGGCCACCAGCGCGGCGACCTCATCCGGCTGGCCGAGACGGCCCAGCGCGTGCTTGCTTTCCAGCGCCTTCCTGACCGTCGGGTCCATCTTGTCCAGCAGCGGGGTGGCGATGAAGCCGGGGCCGACTGCATTGACCCGGATCCTGTCGCCGGCGTGCTCCCACGCCGCGGTCTGGGTCAACCCGACCACCCCGTGCTTGGCGGCCACGTAGGCAGCGGAATTGTTGAACCCCACCTGCCCCAGGATGGAGGCCATGTTGATGCTGCTGCCGCCCTTGCCGCCGCTGCGCATGGCCTGGATCTGCGCACGCTGGCACAGGAACACACTGGTGAGATTGACGTCGATGACGCGCTTCCAGCCGTCCACCGGGTAGTCGCCGCTGGTCGCCGACGGCCCGCCGATGCCGGCGTTGTTGACGGCGATGTGCAGGCCGCCCAGTTCCTGCACGGTGCGCTGTACCGCCGCTTCAACGGCCTTTTCGTCGGTGACGTCGAGCGCGATGCCGATCGCCTTGACGCCCTTGCCGCGCAGCACCTCGGCGGTCTTCTGCACCGCGTCGTCCTTCAGATCCCACACCGCCACCGCTGCGCCGGATGCTGCGAGCAGTTCGGCCGCGGCCAGGCCGATGCCGGACACGCCACCGGTCACGATCGCCACCTTGCCCTTGAGCTGATAATCAATCATCGCGTTGTACCTCTGGTTGGAACATGTCGCAGGAAACACCTGCATCCCGCACTACGCTACGCCGGCCGTGCGTTACGCAACGTGCACACAGACGCCCGCAACAATGCTTCCCATCGCTGCAACGCACCTGTGCCTATGCTGGCGGTCGTACGTCCACATTCTGTTTGTCCAGGCTGCATCGACGCAGCCCTCCCCCAAAGGTATGCCCATGACTTCCACCAGTGACGGCCCATTGTTCACCCCTACCCGGCTCGGCGCGATCGCGGTGGCCAACCGCATCGCGATGGCCCCGCTTACCCGCAACCGCGCCATCGAAGGGCGCGTGCCCAATCCCCTGGCGATCCAGTACTACGAACAGCGCGCCAGCGCTGGCCTGATCATTGCCGAGGCGACCCAGATCAGTCCGCTCGGCCAGGGCTACCTGGACACCCCCGGGATCTACAGCCAGGACCAGATCGACGCCTGGAAGAAGGTCACCGACGCAGTGCATGCGCGCGGCGGCAAGATCGTGTTGCAGCTGTGGCACGTCGGCCGCATCTCGCACACCAGCCTGCTGCCCGATGGTGAGGTGCCAGTGGCGCCGAGTGCGCTGCCGGCCAAGGCCAAGACCTTTACCAGCAAGGGCTTCGAGGATGTCTCGGCACCTCGCGCACTGGAACTCTCCGAGATTACCGGCTTGATCCAGGACTACCGCCAGGCAGCGCGCAATGCGATCACCGCCGGCTTCGATGGCGTGGAAGTACACGCGGCCAACGGCTACCTGATCGACCAGTTCCTGCGCGACGGCAGCAACCAGCGCACCGACGAATACGGTGGCAGCATCGAGAACCGCACGCGCCTGCTGGATGAGGTGGTCCGTGCGATCGCATCGGAGATTGGCCCCGAGCGTACCGGCGTGCGCCTGTCCCCGGTGACCCCGGCCAACGACGCTGCCGACTCCAATCCCCAGCCGTTGTTCGAACGCGCCGTGGAACGCCTGGATGCGATTGGCCCGCTGGCCTTCATCCACGTCATCGAAGGCGCCACCGGCGGCCCGCGCGACAACATCGCGTTCGACTACGCCGCGCTGCGCGCGAAGTTCAAGGGGGCATGGATCGCCAACAACGGCTACACCAAGGACACCGCCGAAGCCGCCATCGCCTCCGGCTACGCCGACGTGATCGCCTTCGGTCGTCCGTTCATTGCCAACCCCGATCTGGTCGAACGCCTGCGCCTGGGCGTTGCATTGTCCGACCTCGACCCGGACACGCTGTACGGCGGCGGCTCGCGCGGCTACACCGATTACCCGAGCGTCTCGGGCGCATGACACACGCACCAACCCGGTAGAGCCGACCGTTGGTCGGCTGTGCTTGGTAATGCCGACCGTTGGTCGGCTGTCGTGGGTAATGCCGGTCGCTGGCCGGCATTACCGCATCGCGGGCGTGACGTCGCCGCCCTGCAACACCGGCATCAACGCGTCCGGCAACCGGCAGGGCTGCTGCGGCGTGCTGTCCTGCCGCCATCCCTTGCCCAGCATCACCCCTGCTCCCCGTGCGAGCGCGTCATCACCAGGTGCCGGGCAGCTGACGTCACTGACCAGCACCTGCCCGTCGCGATCCAGCCACTGCTGCACGAAATACGGGCCATCGGCCAGCTGCATCGTGCCCAGGTTGAGCCGGACCACCGCCTGCCCCTGCACGCTTCCCTGCCAGGTCGTTTCCAGCGCCACGCCGGTGAAGGCCAGGCGTCGCCGCATCAAGACCCTGTAATCCCCATCCAGCAGGGAGAGCTCCTCATCACCGTTCTCCAGAGAGCGCCGCGTCAGTGTGCGGTCTTCGCCCCACGGCAGGATCTCCAGGTACCGGGGAGGCAGCGGCTCGCTGCCATCGGCCAGCATCAGGCCCTGCTGCCCCTCGCGACGGAACACCACACGCCGTGCATCCATGTGCTCGACCCCATCGACAGCGTTCCCGATCACCTTGCCGCGCGCGATGTTGTACAGCTGGTTCTGGCCGGTGGCCTGGTTCCACAGCAGCAGCAACGGCGGCACCACGTGATCGTCATCGATCGCCAGGCCTTCGGGCACCGTGTGTGCGGTCGTGCCATCCCACCACAACCGCGCCGAGGACTCGCCCACGAACGTGCCCAGCAAGCCCCCGGCCACCGCGTCCAGCCTGTCCACACTGGACGGGGCGAACATCACCTGGCCCTTGCAGTCGAATACGGCAGCAGTGCGACCGTCGGCGGCAGCCCGAACGCGCCACGCGGGTGCCTGGCGTTGCTCGGCATCGGGCGCGTCCAGCACCGCAGCCAGCGCGGCCGGCACCTCGGTAGGCGGCAAGGCAGCGTCGTCCTGCACCCGCCACCAGCGACCACCGCAGTAGTCCATGCGAACACTGCCGCGCGGCGTGGGCAGTGCGGCAAAGCGTCCGTCGGCCATCAGCCAGCCGGGTTCGGGGGTGTCGTGCTCGCTGCCGGTGGCGTGGCGGCTGACCTGCCCGGGCCAGTCGCGCCGGCCTGCGCTGCCGCCGTACTGGCGATAGCGCGGGTACAGGCCCTGTTGCCGGTAGCGGGCCGCATCTGTTGCCCTGCCCTGCGCATCCACCCGCCGCCACAGCTCGCCCTGGCGCAACCACCAACCGCCGCCGCTGACCGGCAGCAGCGCGTCAATATCGTCGGCAAACAACGTGGTGCCGGCTTCGTTCTGCACGTTGCACTGCGTGGGCACCTCGACACTGCAGGACACATACACGTGGCGGCCGACGAAGGGCCCGGCCACCCACTGCGCCGTGCGTTCGTCCAGCAGCATGACCGGCTGCCCCTCCAGGTCGTGGAAACGCAGCGCGCCGCTGCGGGCGTTCCACACCACGCGATCGGGCACCGCCAGCGGCAGCCACTCGCCATCATTGAACGCCGGTAGACGCACGTGGCCCAGTGCATCCACCACACCCCAGCCACCCACCGGGTCGCCGTCGGCGCGGATGAATGCTTTCCACAGGGGGTCGCCGGGCGCGGCCTGCGGCAGCACGAAGGGCGCGTGGTACTCGGTGTAGCCGCGGTCCTCGCGCAGCAGGCGTCCTGCATCGTCGTACCACTGCTGGGGCGTGGCCTCGCCCTGTGCGCGCATCCAGCGATCGGCCGCCAGCCGGTGCATGCGCGCGCCGTTGGGTGCTACCCGCAGGCGGCCATCGGCGGTCACCAGCGCATCGCCGCCGAAGCGGTTGCCCAGCACGGTGAACGACTGCGCCTGCACCGGCGTGGCCAGCGCTGCCAGCGCAGTCAGCACGAACATCCTTTTCATCGGTCACATCAGGCAAAACGGAGCTGCACGCTAACGCCTGCGCAGTGGCGACGCAATCCAGGGTAGAGCCGACCGTTGGTCGGCTGCGCATGCACCCGGTTGGGCGCGCGGGGAGCCGACCAACGGTCGGCTCTACCGGTGTTTGGATGATCCGCGTGCAGCCGACCAACGGTCGGCTCTACCGGGGTCAGTACACCGGCAGCGAGATGAAGCTGGCCTGCTGCGGCGCGTGCCATACCTGCTGGGTGGCCTTCTGGTAATCGCCCGGCTTGGCCAGGTAGATGTTCGGCACGAACGTCTGCGGATTGCGGTCGTACAGCGGGAACAGGCTGGACTGCACCTGCACCATCACCCGGTGGCCCGGCTGGAACACATGGTTGGCCGTGGGCAAGCCGAACCGGTAGTCCAGCACCTGGTTGGCCGCGATCGCCTTGGGCGCGCTGAAACTCTCGCGGTAGCGCCCGCGGAAGATCGCCATCGACACCGCCAGTTCATAGCCGCCCATCTCCGGCGTGGACGGGGTCTGGTCGGGATACACGTCGATCAGCTTCACCACCCAGTCGGCATCGCTGCCGGTGGTCGCCGCGGCGAGGTTCACCTGCGGCGCACCGCCGATGCGCAGCGGTTCGGTCAACGGTTCGCTGACGAAGGTGAGCACATCGGGCCGCCCGTCCACGAAACGCTGGTCCTTCACCAGCCAACTGGTCCACATGTCGCGGTCGGCGAAGCGCACCGGGCGCGGCACGAACGGCACCGGCTTGGCCGGGTCGGCCACGTACGCCTCATAGGTAGCTTCGCCGGGCTGCGGCGCCTCGAAGGACAGCTTGCCGCCCGCGCGCAGGTACAGCGGCTTGCTCTGGGCGGCGGTGCGCGGCCACTGCTGCAACCTGTCCCAGTGGTTCTCGCCGGTGTTGTAGATCAGCACCGGCGGCGTATCGGCCTTGGCCGCGCCGTCCACCAGGTACTGGTCGAAGAACGGCTTGAGCACGTCGCGGCGGAACTGCAATGCGGTGTCACCGTCGAACTTCAGCGCGCCCAGGCTGCTGCCGTCGTAGTTCACCTGGCTATGCCGCCACGGGCCCATCACCAGGTAGTTGAGCGTGTTGCTGCTGTCGCGCGGCTCCATCGCCGCATAGCTGTGCACCGCGCCCCACATGTCCTCCTGGTCCCACAGGCCCTGCAGCCACATGGTGGGCACCTTCAGCGGGGTCTTGGCCATCTGCGCGTCCAGCGCCTGTTCCTGCCAGAACGCATCGTAGGCCGGGTGCTCGATCAGCTTGTGCCACCACGGCAGCTGGTCCAGTCCGTTGGCGCGCGCGTAGTCGCCGGCCGAGCCGGCACGCAGGAAGGTGGTGTAGTCGTCGTAGCCGACGCTGGGAATCGACGGCCCCTTGCCGCGCTTGGCCAGCTGGCCGGTGAAATAACCGAAATTGACCTGGCGGAAGGCGCCGTAGTTGAGCCAGTCATCGCCCATCCAGCCGTCGATCATCGGACTCTGCGGCGCGGCCACCTTCAACGCCGGGTGCGGGTTGGTCAGCGCCATCACCACGGTGAAGCCTTCATACGAAGAACCCAGCATGCCGACCTTGCCGTTGCTTTCCGGCACGTGCTTGACCAGCCAGTCGATGGTGTCCCACGCATCGGTGGCATGGTCGACCTTGGTGCTGTTGAGTGGCCCGCGCAGCGGCCGGGTCATCACGTAATCGCCTTCGGAGCCGTACTTGCCGCGGATGTCCTGGAACACCCGGATGTAGCCACCGTCGACGAACACCTCATCGCCCTGGGGCAGGATGTCGCGCATGTTCGGCGAATCGATGCGTTTGGCGCGGTTGGCCGCGTCATACGGCGTGCGGGTCAGCAGGATCGGGGCGTTTTTCGCGCCCTTGGGCACCACGATCACCGTGTAGAGCTTGGTGCCGTCGCGCATCGGCACCATCACCACGCGCTTGTCGTAGTTGTCGGCAGCGGTGGGGGTCACAAATCCCTTGGCCGGGATATCCGGGGTCATCGGCGCGGTCTGCGCCGAGACGCTGGCGGCAATCATGAGGCTCAACAACACGACAGGCACGACACGGACACGCATGGGCTCTCTCCCGGCAGGTGGCGGCGAACAATCCTTGAAGCCTAGCGCCGCCCGCGCCGCGCCGGTAGATGCCGTTTGTCCCTGCCGCCCGCATTCAGCCATCAACCACCGTTTCGTGCAAAGCCACGCGCGCCACCGCAGAATGGCCCCGGGGTCCACGGCGGCACTCGCCACCGGACCAGGCGGCTGATGATGAAGAACCTCTACACACTGCAGGCACTGGTGCGCGCCGAGCTGGCGTCACGCGAGGAAGAGCAGCGCATCTATTTCCAGATGCGCGATGCCATTGCCGCGGGCACGCCATTCCAGCCCATCGCCGACCTGGAAGCGCTGGCGGGCGTCCTGCAGGACGACAGCTGCTACGTGGCACACAACGTGGTGATCTGGAAAGGGCGCACCGCCGTGTTCGGCGGGCGCACCTTCCGGGCCACGGCGGCCGACGTGGTCGCCTTCCTGCGCGGCGCAATGCAGGCCGGCGATGTGCGGTCGCTGCTCATCGCGCCCTGCTTCAGCGCACAACCCGACTGCGTGGTGTTGGTCGACGAAGACCAGCTCGGCCTTTACCGCGTGTGCTGACTCAGGCGCTGGCTGTTTCATGCAGCGCCAACCAGCGCCATTGCCCGTGCTCCTGGCGAAGCACGGCCAGCGATTCCCGCCAGCGCAGTGCGCCCACCTCCACCCCCTGGCCTTCGCGATAGCGCAGCATGGCCAGCGGCGACGGCAGGGTCGTGGCCTGCACCGACTCGATGGCGATCACCAGCCCGGGGCGTGCGCCGTGGCTGGCGGCGAACAACGCCTGCACGGCGGCGCGATCCAGGCGCTGGCCGGCGACGCCCACCATGCTGAAGTCTTCGCTGAAACGCGCCATCAGCGTGTCCAGTGCAGACACCGGGATGCGCGCGTTGAACCAGTCTTCGATCAGCACATGCAGTGCGTGGATTTCATGCAGGGCGGAAGTGTCGGTCATGCGGAGGTCCTCAAGGTCAGGGTGGACGCCGGCAGGCGCCAGAGCAGAAGCAGCGGCAGCAGGCTCATGCCAGCCGCCAGCAGCAGGGTCAAGGTGAAGGCGCGGTCGGGCGTCAGCGACGACAGCACCGCCAGCACGCAGGCCAGCAGCGCGGCGGCCAGGCAGAAACTGAGTTGGCGGTTGAGATTCCAGAGCGCGCTGCCGGGCAGCAGTTCGTCGTCGGCCATGCCCTGGAACGCAAGGGTCTGCGCGCTGCTGCTGCACAGGCTGCCGCCCAGCCCCATCAGGGCGAACGCCAGCACCGGCAACCACAGCTGACCGGCCTGGATGCCGATCAACAGCACGATGCCCGTGGCCTGGCACAGCATGCCCGCGCTCAACAGCGGCCGCGCACCGATGCGCGGCAGCCAGTGCCGCGTGGTGGCGATCGCGCAGGCTGAGGCCATCGCCCAAGGCAGCATGAAGCCGCCGATGGCCGCCGCGGTGTAGCCCTGCCGATGCAGCAGCAGCGTTGCCACCAGCTGCGTGCCGATGAACGTGCCCGGCACCAGCAGGTACACCAGCATGGCCAGGCGCAGCGTGGGGTGTCGCAGCAACGTCCAGTGCAGTACCGGCTGGGCGGTGCGTCGTGCGGTACGCGCATAGACCACGAGCACGGCCGTGGCGGCCATCAGCAACCCGATGCCCAGCGTGCGCTGCTGCGCCTCGGCGATCTGGCTCAGGGCTACCAGCAGCAGGCTCAGGCCCAGCGAGCCCAGCAACAGGCCGCGCCGGTCCAGCCGCGGCAGCGCCAACGGCGCCTCGGAGCGGACCCACGCGGCGGCCAGCAGCAGCGTGAGCGCTGCCAGTGGCACGCTGGCCAGCACTACCCAGCGCCATGACCCCAGCCCGACCAGCCAGCCGCCCAGGGTCGGCGACAGCGCCGGCACCAGCAGCGCCACGGCCATGATGCGCGCGGTGAGGCGGCCGCGTTCGGCCGGCGGGCAATGCCGGTAGGCCATCGCCTGCCCGACCGGAATCAGCAACCCGCCGCCCAGTCCCTGCAGCAGCCGCCAGCCGATCAGCGCTTCGATGCTGGGCGCAGTGCCGGCCAGGATCGCACCCAGCGCAAACACCCCCAGCGACAGGCACAGCAGCCGGCGCTCGCCCAGCCGCGCGGCCAGCCAGCTGCCCAGTGGGATCACCAGGGTCAGGCCGAGCATGTAGGCGTTGCCGATCCACGCCAGCTGCGGCACCGAGGCGTGCAGTTCGGTTGCCACGGCCGGATAAGCCACCGTGCCGATGAACATGTTGACCAGGTCCAGCGAGAACCCGAGCAGGTACAGCAGCTCCACTTTGGCGCGATAGGTCATGCGGCACTCCGGTTGCGAGGCGGCAGCATGCGCGCTGGAGGAGGCTGGATAAACAGAACATCCAATGCAAGACTGTCAAACCACTTTTGACACACAAGGCGCGCGCGATGGTCAGCCTGGACCGTTTCGAGACCTTCAAGGCCGTGGTCGATGCCGGCAGCCTCACCGCGGCCGCGCAGCGCCTGGGCCAGAGCAAGGCGGTGGTGAGCTTCAACCTGAAACGGCTGGAGCAGGAACTGGGCGTGACCCTGCTGGTGCGCAACACCCGCAGTCTGGCGCTGACCGAAGCCGGCGAGCGCTTCCACCAGCACTGCGTGGCGATGCTGGCCACCGCCGAGCGGGCCATCGAAGAGGCACGCAGCGAGCAGCTGCAGTTGCGTGGCACGCTGCGCCTGACCACCACGCCCGAATATGCGGCCGCCAAGGTGGTGCCGCTGCTGGAGGGGTTCCGTGCCCTGCACCCGCAGCTGCGGCTGCACCTGTCGACCACGCCGGCGCATGCCGACCTGATTCCCGAGCGTTTCGACCTGGCCATCCGCTTGGGGCGCATGGCCGATTCCGAGCTGCGCGCCACCCTGCTCGATGAGCATGCGTTGTGTGCGGTTGCCGCGCCGTCGGTGTTGGCGGGCTTGCCCGATGAAGCCGCGCGTGACGACCCGGACTGGGTGCGTACGCTGCCGCGGTTGGGCTATCCGCGTCTGGCGGACCTGCCGTTGATCGCCCCCGATGGCAGCGACCAGATGTTTGCCAGCAACCCCGCCGATGCGGTGGTCACGGTGGACAATGCGTCCACGCTGCGTGCGTTCGCGCTGGCCGGGGCCGGGGCGACGGTGCTGCCGCAGTGGTTGATTGCCGAGGATCTGGCGTCAGGTCGGCTGCTGCCGATCCTGCGCGGGCACCGCTTTCCGCGCCAGGGGGTATATGCGGTGTTTCCCAACACCGCACATCCTTCGCGTCGGGTGCAGTTGTTGCTGGCGCACCTGCGCCAGCACTTACCCGGTTGATCGCGGCAGGTACCGACCGGGCCGGTACCTGCCGTTGCTCAACGCACTACTTCATCACCGAGCACGAACGCGCTGGTTTCCACCGGCTCGTTGGCCGAGCGCGACAGCTGCAGTTCGTAGCGGCCTTCGGCGATCTTCCACTGCTTGTCGGCGGTGTCGAAGCTGGCCAGCGTCTTCGGCTCGGCCTCGATGCGGATCCGGCGCGATTCGCCCGGCTGCAGCGTGACCTTCTGGAAGCCGATCAGGCGGATCGGCGTGGCGCTGCCTTCAGGCATCTTCAGGTACAGCTGGGCCACGTCCGCACCGGCAACCTTGCCGGTGTTGCGGATGTCCACCGTGGCTACCAGGCGCTGCCCCATCGAGGTGGCGCTCAGGTTTTCATACGTGAAGGTGGTGTAGGACAGGCCGTGGCCGAACGCGAACTGCGGGGTCAGACCCTTCGCCGCGAACCACTTGTAGCCAACGTTGGCCCCTTCGATGTTGTAGTCGATGGTGTCGTCCGGCTTGTGCTTGGGGTTGAAGCCCAGGCCGTTCACTTCCGGGCGCGGCAGCTGGCTGGCATCCACCGGCCAGGTCACCGGCAGGCGGCCGGACGGGTTGACCTTGCCGGTCAGCAGCGCGGCGATGCCTTCGCCACCCCGGATGCCCGGGTACCACGCCTGCAGTACCGCCGGCACCTGCTGCAGCCACGGCAGCTCGACCGGGCCGTTGGTTTCCAGCACCACCACGGTCTTCGGGTTGGCCTTGGCCACCCCGGCGATCAGCGCGTCCTGATTGTCGGGCAGCTTCATGTGCGGCAGGTCGACCGATTCGGCCGACCACTGCGTGGCAAACACGATCGCCACGTCGGCCGCGGCGGCAGCGCGCGCGGCGGCGGCCACGTTGCGGCCGTCCACGTATTCGATGCTGGCGTCCGGGCGCTCGGCGCGCAGGGCTTCCAGCGGCGAGGACGGATGGAAGATCACCGGGCCCGGCCAGGTGGTCGGCAGCACGCCCGGCACCGCATTGGTGCCCTTGGCGGTCCAGCCCACCATCGACGAGCCACCGCCGCCGATCACGCCCTTGTCGGCGTGGCCACCGATGATCACGATGCGCTTCACCTCCGGGCCCAGCGGCAGCACGTTGTTGGCGTTGCGCAGCAGCACGCTGCCCTCTTCGACGGTGCGCTGCGCGGCGGCGAAACCGGCGGCGTCGTCGATCGGCTGGTGCTGCGGCGGCAGGTCGAAATTGCCGTTGGCGAACATCGCGCGCAGGATCCGCGACACCATGTCGTCCAGACGCGCACGCGGCACCACGCCGCCATTGACGGCCAGGCGCAGCGGTTCATCGAAATACACGGCCTTGTCGAACACTTCGCCGGCCGACTGCTGGTCCAGACCGGCCAGCGCCGCCTTCGAGCCGCTGTGCACGCCACCCCAGTCGGACATCACGAAACCGGGGAACTTCCACTCCTGCTTGAGCACCTGGTTCATCAGGTAGTCGTGCTCGCAGCCGTAGATGCCGTTGATGCGGTTGTAGGAGCACATCACCGAACCGGGCTTGCCGATGTCCAGTGCGATTTCGAACGCCAGCAGGTCCGATTCGCGCATGGCCTGCTCGCCGATCTCGGCGCTGTGGAAATTGCGCGAGGTTTCCATGTCGTTGAGCGCGAAGTGCTTCATCGTCGACACAACGTGCTGGCTCTGCACGCCGCGGATCGACTCGCCGACCAGGCGACCGGCCAGCAGCGGATCTTCACCGGCGTACTCGAAGTTGCGGCCGTTGCGCGGATCGCGCTGCAGGTTGACGCTGCCGGCCAGCAGGATGTTGAAGCGCTGCTGCCAGGCCTCGCGGCCCATGGTGGCGCCACCGGCGAAGGCGACTTCCGGGTTCCAGCTGGACGCGGTGGACGGGCCGGACGGCATCGCCGTGGCGTGGTCGCCCTTGCGGATGCCGCCCGGGTTGGTCACGCCCACGCCGGCATCGGCTGACTGCTGCGACGGAATGCCCAGGCGTGCCACGCCCGGCACGAAACCGGCCGAACCGACCGCGCCTTCCGGCAGCGGACCGCCATCCTTGCCCAGCCCGAAGTAGCTGTGCAGCATCTGGAACTTCTCGTCGTCGGTCATCTTCGCCACGATCAGCCGGGCGCGTGCGTCGGCGTTGAGCGAGGTGTCCATCCACGGCGTGTCGCCGCCGACCGGCGCGGCGTAGCCCAGGGTCAGCAGCTTGCCGGCGATGGCCGGGCTGTCGGCATCGATGCGCAGCTTGACCGCGGTGCTGGAGGCCGACTGGAACCCGTTGGAGCGGGCCACGTCGCCGTTGGCGTCGAAGCCGTTCACGGCGGCATCGTTGGCACCCAGCAGTACGGCCGGCGCGCCCACGCGCGAGGCATCGATGAGCTGTTTGAAGCGCGCGCCATCGGCGGCGGCGGTATGGGTGTACAGCGCCACCACGTGGCGGCCGTCATTCAGGCGCAGGTAGTTCATGCCCGGGGCTTCGATGCCCGACTCGGCTTCCACCGGCAGGCGCGAGATCACGATGCTGCCACGGCGCTCGGCCGACGCCGGGTCGGCACTGACGAAGCGGTAGGTGTACCCCAGCTGGTCGGCCAGCGCTTCCAGCGGATCCGGCACGTGGCTGGTGCCGCTGGTGTCCGCTTCGCGGTGCACGTTGCCGATGGTCAGCGCGTCCACGTTCATGGCCTGCAGCTGGGCCGCAACATCGGCGGCATTGAGCCATTTCGGCGCCTGTTCCAGGCTGAGCACGGTGAAGGCGTCGGTACCGGCGGTGGCGGCGGTGGGCGCGGCCCAGGCCGAGGCGGCCAGCGAGAGCGTGATGGCGGCCGTCAGGGCCAGTGGCTTTGTAATCGTTTTCATAAGCGGGCGAAACACCTTTGCTTGCGCAAAAAATCCAGGGAGTCGTGCCGCAGAAGGGTGCAGCGCCAAGATGGCGGATGCCGGCGCCTTGCAGGCCGGTATCGGGTACTACCAGGCAATGCAGCTACGACCAGGCCCCTCCGCCCGTCGATACAGCCACCCTGCCCGGTGGGCGCCGCAGGCGGCACCCATCCGGAGAAGAGTCGTCCACCCTGTTCATCCCTGTCAACAGCGTGTTCAGTTTCGCCGGCGTAGGGCCGCCCCCGTCGATCACTGCGTGGAGGGCTTGACCACGTGCGTTGTCGCGGCCGCCAGCACCCGCCCTTCCCTGTCCTGCGGCATCAGCGGCGCCAACGGCTGGCCGTCGGCCAGGGTGAGCAGCTGCGAACGTGGTTCATGTTCGGCGAACAGGAACGCTTCGCCCCACTGCCGCAGAGCCACCACCAGCGTGAACAACGCCTGCCCTTTCGGTGTCAGGACGTAGTCGTGGTACCGGCTGCCATCGACCGCCGGCTGCTGGGCGAGCACGCCGGACTCCTGCAGCACCTGCAGGCGCTGGCTGAGCATGCTGCGCGACATGCCCAGGCTGCGTTGGAAATCACTGAACCGGTGTACCCCATCGAAGGCGTCGCGCACGATCAGCAGCGACCAGCGGTCGCCGATCAGGTCCAGCGCACGGGCCACCGGGCAGGTGGCGTTGGGATCGTCGTGCATGGGGCTCCTCCCTCAGTGGTTTTATTTTAGAACCAGATCATCCAGAATCAACTGGTTCTATTTTGAGACCATGAAATGTCCATCGCCGCACCCCTGCCCCGTACCGCCACGCCCCTGCTGTTGTTGTTCGCCTGCGCCGCCGGGCTCAGCGTGGCCAACGTCTACTACGCCCAACCGCTGCTGGATGCGCTGGCCGCCGACCTGCACATCGGCACCGCCCGGATCGGCGCGGTCATCGCCGCCACCCAGCTCGGCTCGGTGATCGCGCTGCTGTGGCTGGTGCCGCTGGGTGACCGGTTGGAGCGCAGGCGCCTGATGGCGGCGCAGAGCGTGGCGCTGGTCGTGGCCCTGCTGGGCGTTGCCCTGGCCGGCAACGCTACCGCGCTGTTGCTCGGCATGCTGGCGGTGGGCCTGCTCGGCACCGCGATGACCCAAGGGCTGATTGCCTATGCCGCCGCCGCGGCGGGCCCGCATGAGCGCGGCCGCGTGGTCGGTGCCGCGCAGGCCGGCGTGGTGATCGGCCTGCTGCTGGCCCGGGTGGTGGCCGGTGGCGTGGCCGACCTGGGGGGCTGGCGTGCGGTGTATGTGCTGTCGGCGGTGCTGATGGTGGTCAGCGGCGCGGTGCTGTGGCTGCGCCTGCCACGGCTGCCGGTGGCCGATGCCGCGCCCCGGATCGGGTTGATCACTCTGCTGCGCCAGCAGCCGGTGCTGCGCCAACGCGGCGTGCTCGGGCTGCTGCTGTTCACCGCGTTCGGGCTGTTCTGGAGCAGCATGGCGCTGCCATTGAGTGCACCGCCGCATGCGCTCAGCCATACCGCCATCGGTGCGTTCGCGCTGGTCGGCCTGCTCGGTGCGTTGGCCGCCGCGCGCAGCGGGCACTGGAGCGATCGCGGCCATGCCGACCGTGTTTCCTTTGCTGCGCTGCTGCTGTTGCTGTTGAGCTGGGCCCCGCTGGCGGCGTTGCCGCTGCACCTGGGCTGGCTGGTACTGGGCGTGCTGTTGCTGGATCTGGCGGTCCAGGCACTGCACGTGACCAACCAGAGCCTGATCCTGGCCGCCGCGCCCAACGCGCAGGCGCAGGTGATCGCCGCCTACATGCTGTTCTATGCGGCCGGCAGCGGGATCGGCGCGCTGCTGGGCAGCAGCCTGTATGCCGCGTATGGCTGGAGCGGCGTCTGCACTGCCGGCGCCCTGGTTTCGTTGCTTGCGCTGGGCGCGTGGTGGACGGTTTCCGCTACCCTGCGGAGCAGGTGCAAGGGGTGAACGATGCGGAGCGTGCGGTGAATGCGTCCACGGCAGTGAACGGGCAGTGGTCTGGCGCAGTGCTGCTTGGCCCGCATTTCGCCGTGCTGCAGGGCCATGCCGGTGCCACCGGTGCGCATGCCCACTACGCCCACCAGGTGCTGCTGGCCGAGGCCGGGCAATGGACCGTGGAGAACGAAGACGGGCTGCAGTGCGGCACGCGTCTGGTGCTGCCTTCGTTCCAGTCGCATGCGGTGCGCGGCGTGCCGCTGCGCGGCTGCACGGTATGGATTGAACCCAGCCATGTCGACCTGCAGAAGCTGCAGGCACAGCTGCCATCGCTTCCCTGCGATCCGCAGGCGTTGTTGCCCTGCCTGTCGGCCCTGGTGGCGCGCGCGCCGCTGGACCGCCGGTTGCAGGCAGCACTGTCCGCACTGGACGCGCGGCTGCCCGAGCGCGTCGCGGCCCCGGCCATTGCAGCGGCTGCGCACCTGTCCGAAAGCCAGCTGCACCGCCGCTTCCAGCAGGACCTGGCGGTGTCGCTGCGTGGCCTGGTGCTGTGGCGCCGGTTACGCCAGGCGTTGGTGCAGGTGATCGAGGGACACAGCCTGACCACCAGCGCACATGCCGCCGGCTTCGCCGACCTTGCGCATTTCTCGCGCAGCCTGCGACGCATGTTCGGCGTGCAGGCCGGCCACCTGGCTGGCCTGCACCTGCAGCATTATCGCGGCGACTGATCCAACCCCGGCGGCGGCGGCGGTTCCGGCGCGTGCGGCAGCGCGCGGAACGGCGCCAGCAGTTGCCCCAGGTAGCGCCGTGGATAGGCCGGCTGGCTGCCAATCCCCAGGTCGTCCACACGCATCCGGTAATCGGCATCGAAGGCCGTTCCCAGCAGGTGGTCCCAGACGGTCAGGAACAACCCGAAGTTGACGTCGCCGGCCGTGCCGTAGCGCATGTGGTGGAACCGATGCAGCGGCGCCCACGCCATCACCTTGCCCAGCCAGCCCGGCCGCATGTCCACGTTGGAATGCTGCAGCAGCAGCTGGATGGCAATGGCGAAGGCCAGCACGGCCGCCACCGGGTACGGCATGCCCAGCAACAGCAGCGGCAGCACCCCGCCCACTGCTTCGGCCGTCTGGTGCAACGGGTGTTTCATCAACCCGTTGAACCCATACATGCGGGTCACGCTGTGGTGGACCGCATGCAACCGCCACAACCAGGCCCAGCGATGGCTCGCGTAATGCACCAGGGTGATGCCCAGGTCCGCGGCAACAATCGCCAGCACCACCTGCGCGACAACACTCCAGTGCGTCGGCCACAGCTGCCACGGCATCCACGCGGCCACCAGCGGAATCGCACCGATCGCCAGCAGGTTCAATCCTTCGTTCACCAGTGCGTGGAGGGCGTCGCGGCCCGCATCGCCCTGGGGGGCGTTGAAGGCCGGGTCATAGGGCCAGCAGCGCTCGGCCAGCCACGACAGCGCGATGGCCAGGCCCAACCCCGGCAGCAGCCACAGCGCCGACCCCGCGGCATAGCCCACCCACCACGTGGCCATCCCCACGAATCCCAACAGCATTCCCGGCGCATACACCGCCAACCACCATCGCTTCATCGACCTGCTCCATACAAAGGAGCGGCCATGCTCGCGACAACGGCGCAGCCCGGCTTGAACAAACCGCGCATCCCGCCGCGACCACCGGCGGGCCACTGACTGAAGCGTTCATCACCCCGGCTGCGTTCAAACTGTCGGCGCGCGAACCGTTAGCATTTTTACTAATTGCCGGTAGGATTGTCGGTCTCAGCCCCTGACACCGCCCCTGCCGATACTGCCCGCCATGCCCCGCCTTGCCGCCCCTGCCCACCTGCGCCAGCCCTCCCGGGAGGTGCGCTGATGGGCGCGGTTGTAGCCCTGGACCAGTTGCTGGAAAGCCGGCAGGTCTGGCGCGGCAGGCCGCAGGCCATGCCGCCGGCCACGGCCCCACACCCTACCGGCCACCCGGCGCTGGACGCCCGCCTGCCTGGGGGCGGCTGGCCGCCAGCGGCGTTGTCGGAGGTGCTGCTGGCCGCGCCGGGGCAAGGCGAGCTGGCGCTGGTCTGGCCCACCCTGGCGCGGCTGAGCCAGCAGCAGCAGACCATCGTGCTGATTGCCCCGCCCTACCTGCCGCATGCGCCGGGCTGGGCCGGTGCCGGGCTGGCCTTGAACCAGGTCCAAGTGGTGCGGGCAACGCCGCGTGATGCTTTGTGGGCCGCCGAACAGTGCCTGCGCTCTGCGGCCTGTGCGGCCGTGCTGTGCTGGCCGCAGCAGGCCGACGACCGCGCCCTGCGCCGGTTGCAGGTGGCGGCCGAAACCGGCCAGTGCCTGGGGTTCGCCTTCCGCGACCTGCGCCAGGCACGCAACGCCTCGCCGGCGCCGCTGCGGCTGCAGCTTGAGCATGGCCAGGTGCGCGTGCTCAAGTGCCGCGGCGGCATGGCCCCGGCGCAGCCGTTGCCGCTGGCCCTGGCGCATTGAGCGGCCGCCGTGCACTGGGCCTGCCTGTTGCTGCCACAGCTGGCGCTGGATGCCGCCCTGCGCCAGCAGCCCGATCCGTCGGTGCCGCTGGTGCTGCTGAGCGGTCCGGCGCAACGCCGCGTGCTGCATGCGGTGAGTCCGGCGGCACGTCAGCTTGGACTGCGCCGCGGCATGCTGCTGTCGGCTGCGCAGGTCCTCACCCGCGACATGCGCACCGTCGAGCACGACCCGCACGCCGAACAGGCCACCCGGCAGTTGCTGGCCAGTTGGCTGTATGGCATCAGCTCGCAGGTCAGCCTGGCCTTCCCGCATGCGCTGGCGCTGGAGATCGGCGCCAGCCGCGCGCTGTTCGGTGACTGGCCCGCGATCGAAAAGCGCCTGTGCGAGGGCCTCAAGGACCTCGGCTTCCGCCATCGCCTGGTGGCCGCACCCAACCCGCATGCGGCCTGGGTGCTGACCCGCGTGCATGCACGGCTGGGGGTGGAGGCCCAGCAGCTGGATGCCACGTTGGCGCAGGTGCCGATTGAACACAGCGGGCTACCGGCCGAGGCGGTCACGGTGCTGGCACGCTCGGGCCTGCGCACGCTGGGTGCGGCCTTCCAGTTGCCACGCGACAGCCTGGCGCGGCGTTTCCCGCCGACGGTCCTGGCCCACCTGGATGCACTGCGCGGGATCAGCACGCCGCCGCTGCGCTACTACCAGCCGCCGGACCGCTTCGACGCACGCATCGAGTTCGAGTACGAAATCGAGTCCACCCAGGCGCTGCTGTTCCCGCTGCGCCGGCTCACCGGCGATTTGGCGGCCTTCCTGTGTTCGCGCGATGGCGGCGTGCAGCGCTTCACGTTGTGGTTCGAACACGACCAGCACCCGGACACCTGCCTGGCCATCGGCCTGCTCGCGCCCGAACGCGATGCGGCCATGCTGTTCGAACTGGCGCGCAACCGGGTGGACCACCTGCAGCTGCCGGCCGGCAGCCGTGGCCTGCGCCTGCAGGCCGACCATCTGCCGCCGTTCGTGCCGGCCGCACGCGACCTGTTCGACCCCCGCCCGCAACAGGCAATGCCCTGGGAACAGGTGCGCGAGCGGCTGCGCGCCCGGCTGGGCGATGACGCAGTACAGGGCCTGGGGCTGCGCGCCGAACATCGCCCCGAACGTGCCAGCGGCGATGCCCACGGTGCGCCCAAAGGCCCGCCGCCGGTCCTGCCCGTGCGCCCGGGCTGGTTGCTGCCACGCCCGCAGCCACTGCTCGACCCGCACCTGCGCATCGTGTCCGGGCCGGAGCGGATCGAATCGGGCTGGTGGGATGAAGGCGATATCCGCCGCGATTACTACGTGATCGAAACCGGCCAGGGCCAGCGCGGCTGGGCCTATACCAGCGCCGATGGGCGCGGCGGGCCGTGGATGCTGCACGGTTGGTTTTCATGAGCGCCGCCCTGCCCGACTACGCCGAACTGCATTGCCTGTCGGCCTTCAGCTTCCAGCGCGGCGCGTCGATCGCCGAGGAACTGTTCGCACGCGCCAAGGGCCAGGGCTACCGCGCGCTGGCGATCACCGACGAATGCTCGCTGGCCGGCATCGTGCGGGCCTGGCAGGCGGCGAAGAAGCACGACCTGACGCTGATCACCGGCGCGGAGTTCCAGCTCGACGACGGCCCCAAACTGGTGCTGCTATGCACCGACCTGGCCGCCTATGCCGGCCTGTGCCAGCTGATCACCACCTGCCGCCGGCGCGCGCCCAAGGGCGAGTACCGCTGCCTGCGCGAGGATCTGGATACGCTGCCCGACAGCCTGCTGTGCCTGTGGCTGGACCGCGCGCCCAACGCCGATGACGCCGCCTGGCTGCAGGCCCGCTTCGCACAGCGGCTGTGGCTGGCGGTGGAGCTGCACCGGGAGGCCGATGACAGGCAGCGCCTGGCCGCGCTGCAACGCTTCGGTCGCGAGCATGCCATCCCGCTGGTGGCCAGCGGCGATGTGCACATGCACGTGCGCCGCCGCCGCGCCCTGCAGGACACCCTCACCGCGATCCGCCACCACTGCACCATCGCCGATGCCGGCTGGCGGCTGTTTGCCAACGGCGAACGGCATGTGCGCACCCGCCAGGCGCTGGCCGCGCTGTACCCGCCGGCCTTGCTGGCCGAAACCGTGCGTATCGCCGACCGCTGCCACTTCGACCTCAAGCAGCTGCAGTACACCTACCCGCGCGAACTGATCCCGGCCGGGCACGATCCGGCCAGCTGGCTGCGCACGCTGGTGGAAGAAGGCATGCAATGGCGCTGGAAGACAGGCGCCACGGCCAAACAACGCACGCAGATCGAACACGAACTCGACCTGATCCATACGAAGCAGTACGAGTCCTACTTCCTGACCGTACACGACATCGTGCGCTTCGCGCGCAGCCAGAAGATCCTCTGCCAGGGCCGCGGCTCGGCCGCCAATTCCTCGGTCTGCTACGTCCTGGGTGTGACGGAGATCGACCCCAGCGAGATGGAGCTGCTGTTCGAGCGCTTCATCTCCGCCGAACGCGACGAGCCGCCGGACATCGACATCGATTTCGAACACGAGCGCCGCGAGGAAGTGCTGCAGTACGTGTTCAACCGCTACGGCCGCGAACGCGCCGCGCTCACCGCCGTGGCGATCAGCTACCGCGGCCGCAGCGCGGTGCGCGATGTGGCGCGGGTGCTGGGCCTGCCGCCGGACCAGGTCAACGAGCTGGCCGCCTGCCTGGACCGCTGGAGCAGCCACGAGCCGCTGCCCGAGGCATTGCGCGAGCGCGGCTTCGACCCGGACACACCGCTGATGCGGCGGGTGGTGGCATTGACCAGCGAACTGGTCGACTTCCCGCGCCACCTGTCCCAGCACCCGGGCGGTTTCGTGATTTCCGAACACCCGCTGTCCACGCTGGTGCCGGTCGAAAACGCGGCCATGGCCGACCGCACCGTGATCCAGTGGGACAAGGACGACCTGGACGCCACCGGGCTGATGAAGGTGGACTGCCTGGCACTGGGCATGCTCACCGCCGTGCGCAAATGCCTGGCCATGCTGCACGCACACGGCGCGCCCTTGATGGGCATGGCCGATATTCCCGCCGGCGACACGAAAACCTACGACATGATCTGCCGCGCCGACACCCTGGGCGTGTTCCAGATCGAATCGCGTGCGCAGATGGCCATGCTGCCGCGCATGCAGCCGCGCTGTTTCTACGACCTGGTGATCGAAGTGGCGATCGTGCGCCCCGGCCCGATCCAGGGCGACATGGTTCATCCGTATCTGAACCGGCGCAAGAAGCTCAAGGAAGAAGGCATCGAGGAAATCGACTACCCGCCCGCGCTGGAGAAGGTGTTCAAGCGCACCCTCGGCGTGCCGCTGTTCCAGGAACAGGTGATGCAGCTGGCGGTGGCCGCGGCCGGCTTTACCGCAGGCGAGGCCGACGCGCTGCGCCGTTCGATGGCGGCCTGGAAACGCCATGGGGGGTTGGAGCCGCATCGCGACCGCCTGCTCACCGGCATGGCCGCCCGTGGCCATAGCCGCGAATACGGCGAACGCCTGTTCGAGCAGATCAAGGGCTTCGGCAGTTATGGCTTCCCGGAAAGCCACGCGGCCAGCTTCGCGCTGATCACCTATGTCAGTTGCTGGCTCAAGTGCCACCACCCGTCGGCGTTCGCCGCCAGCCTGATCAACAGCCAGCCGCTGGGGTTCTACACCCCCGACCAGATCCTGCAGGACGCGCGCCGCCACGGCGTGCCGGTACTGCCGGTGGATGTGCGCCACAGCGACTGGGACTGCACGCTGCTGCCGCCCACGGCGCCCGACCGCCCGTTCGGCATCCGCCTCGGCCTGCGCCTGGTCGATGGCTTCAGCGAAGCGGTGGCCACCGCGCTGGTGCAGACGCGTGCGCGGCAGCCGTTCGACAGCGTGGCCGACCTCAGCCAGCGCGCGCGGCTGGATCGCCGCCACCAGGGCCTGCTGGCCGATGCGGGGGCGTTGAAGGGGTTGAGCGGCCATCGCCATCGCGCGCGCTGGGAAGTGTCCGGCGTGGAAAAACCGTTGCCGCTGTTCGACACCGCGCGGGCCACCGTGGAAGCCAGCGTGCCGTTGCCGCCGCCCAGTGCGCTGGAGGACATGCAGGCCGACTACAACAGCACCGGCACCACCCTGGGCCGGCACATGGTGGCCTTCATCCGCGCGCAGCTGCGCCAGCGCCGCTGCGCGCGCTCGGACGAACTGGCCGCCCTGCCGCATGGACGCGCCGTGCGGTTTGCCGGGCTGGTGCGCATGCGCCAACGCCCGCAGACCGCCAGCGGGGTCACCTTCCTGACCCTGGAAGACGAATGCGGCATGGTCAACGCCGTGGTCTGGCGCAAGACCGCCGACCGCCAGCACCGGGTGCTGGTGGAAGCGCGGATGATGCAGATCGACGGCCGCCTGGAACGCGTGGATGGCGTGCAGCACCTGATCGTGCGGCAGATGTACAACATCGATTGCCTGATCGAAGGCGTGCGCACGCACAGTCGGGATTTCCATTGATGCCGCGCAGCAACACGTGACCAACTTCACGATCACTGCAAATACAGACTTTCCCGACTGGTGTCGCAATCAATCATTGCGGTATGGTCGCGAGCTTCCAAGGATCTGGAGCCGCCAATGTCACGCGCACTCACCCTCACCACGCTGGTTGTCTCCAGCCTTGCGCTTGTCGTTTCCGCCTGGACCGGCATCCGCCTGCACCAGAGCCAGGCCCACGATCGGGTGATCACCGCACGCGGGCTGGTCATCCAGGACAGCGCCGGACAGGCCCGGGTGATTCTTGGCGCACCGGTGCCCGACGCGCTCAGCAAGGGCATCTCGCAGGGGCCGCGCGCATCGCCGCTGTCAGGGCTGATCCTGCTCGGCGCCGACGGTTCCGAACGCGGCGTCTACGGCACTGCCGATGTCGGGGATGAAGCCATGCTCACCCTGGACGATGCCAGCGGCACCACCGAAGTATTCAAGGTCACCGCCAACCCGGATCGCGGTGCCACCCTGGTGATCAAGCACCAGAACAGCACCGGGGCCATGCTCACTTCCTGGCAGGGCAAGCCGGAGTTGATCTTCGTCGGCGACAACGGCCAGTCGCACTACGTGCGCCCAAGTACCCCCAGCGCGCCGTGATCCTCCAGCGCCTGGCGTAGATCAAGTGCAACGCGGCGCGCGTCGCCGGCGGCCAGCATGGCGGTGGTGATGCGCAGGCCGTGCACGCCCGGCTGCACGGCAAACACCTCGCCGCCGCGCAGCTGCCACCCGCGCTGGGCCAGCGCCAGCACCAGCGGCTGGCTGTCGGCGGCAAGCGGCACCCACAGGTTCAACCCATCCATCACCGCAGGGGTCTGGATGCCCTGCTCCCCCAGCGCCTGCTGCAACACCTGGCAACGCTGTGCATAGTCGCGCCCGGCCTTGGCCACGCGCGCCATCACCCGCGCCGAGCCCAGCGCCGCGGCTGCCGCATCCTGCAGCAAGTGGCTGACCCAGCCGGTGCCGGGGGCCATGCGCAGGCGCAGGCGTGCGGCGGTGTCGGCGTCGCAGCCCAGCACCGCCAGGCGCAGGTCCGGCCCGAGCGCCTTGGATAGCGAACGCACCAGCACCCAGCGCCGCGTGCGCGGGGCGATCACCGAGTGGTACGGCTGCTGCGACAACAATGCGAAATGATCGTCCACCAGCACCAGCACCTGCGGATGCCGTTCCAGCACCTGGCGCAGTTCGCGCGCGCGGCGCTGGCTGAGGCTGGCGCCGGTCGGGTTGTGCGCGCGCGGGGTCAGCAGCACCGCACGCGCACCTGCCTCCAGCGCCGCCGTCAGCGCCGCCGGCACCATGCCGTGTTCATCGATGGCCACCGCCAGCGTGGCGTGCCCGCCGGCGCGCAGGGTGTTGAGGCTGCCGAGAAAACATGGATTCTCCACCGCCACGCGGTCGCCGGGCACCAGCCAGCTACCCAGCACCCGCTCGATCGCATCGACCGCGCCATGGCTGAGTTCCAGCGCATACCCGGGCGGACAATCCGGGTCCAGCTGCGCGCGTGCCAACCGCTCCAGCTGCGGGTCGATGGTGGGGGTGCCGTACAGGCGCGGAGCCCGTTCCGGCAACAACCCCCGCAGGTCCGGCAGCCACTGCGGGTCGGGGTTGCCACTAGACAGGTCGTGCAACGCCGAACCGCCCGTGCTGCCCTCCTGGGCGCCGACGGCCGGCGGCGCGGTCACCACCGTGCCGCGCCGGCCCTGGGTCTGCGCCAGCCCGGCCGCGTCCAGCCGCTTATAGGCGGCGGCCACCGTATTGCGGTTGATCTGCAGCTGCAGGGCCAGGTCGCGGACCGGCGGCAGCAGCTGGCCCGGCACCAGCGCCCCACTGAGGATCTGCTGGCGGATGCTGTCGAACACCGCGCTGGCGGTCTGGCCGGTGATTTTCATTTTGTCCTATGCCAATATATGGATCGTCCCGGGACAGTGTTGCACGTGCCGGACCGCCCGTGCAGCCGCCCTCGCTTCAGGAGCTTCCCATGCCCATCGCACGCCCCGACTGGCCGCAGGCCACCACCGTCGACGCCATCGCCCACAACCTGGAGGCGGTGCGCCACCGCATCGCGCGCGCGTGCGAACGTGCCGGCCGCGATCCGGCCGGCGTGCGCCTGCTGCCGGTCAGCAAGACTGTCGACCAGGCACGGCTGCGCCTGGCCTGGGACGCCGGCTGCCGCGAACTGGGCGAGAACAAGGTGCAGGAGGCCCAGGCCAAGGCCGACGGCATGGCCGACCTGCCGATCCGCTGGTCGGTGATCGGCCACCTGCAGACCAACAAGGCCCGCGACGTGGCGCGCTTCGCCAGTGAGTTCCAGGCACTGGACAGCCTCCGCGTGGCCGAGGCACTGGACCGCCGGCTGGCGCTGGAGCAGCGCACGCTGGACGTGTTCGTGCAGGTCAACACCTCCGGCGAGGCCAGCAAATACGGCCTGGACCCGATCGCGGTGGCCGACTTCGTGCAGCAGTTGCCGGCCTTTCCCCGGCTGCGCGTGCGCGGGCTGATGACGCTGGCGGTGTTCTCGCCCGACCCGGCGCAGGTGCGACCGTGCTTCGTCCGCCTGCGTGACCTGCGCGACCGCCTGCGCCCCACCCTGCCGGACGGGATCCTGCTGGACGAGTTGTCGATGGGCATGTCCGGCGACTTCGACCTGGCCATCGAAGAAGGCGCCACCGTGGTGCGGGTGGGCCAGGCCATCTTCGGCGCGCGCGCCACCCCGGACAGTTTCTACTGGCCCACCGCCGCCGCGGGCACGCCATGAAGGCCGTGGCGATCCAACACGTCGCGTTCGAAGACGCGGGGATACTGGCCCCGTTGTTGGCCGCACGCGGCTGGCAGCTGCAGGTGCTGCAGGCCGGCATCGACCGCCTGGACGACGCCGAGAGCGCCGACCTGCTGATCGTGCTGGGCGGCCCGATCAGCGCCAACGACGTCCACGCCTACCCGCATCTGCGCGTGCTGCATGCCCTGCTCCGCTCCCGCCTGGCCGCGCACCGCCCGACGCTGGGCATCTGCCTGGGCGCGCAGCTGGTGGCACGCGCACTCGGCGCCAGCGTGACGCCGATGGGCGCGAAGGAAATCGGCTTCGCGCCGTTGTCGCTGACCGATGCCGGGCTGGCCTCGCCACTGCGGGCTCTGGTGGGCATCCCGGTGCTGCACTGGCATGGCGAAACCTTCACCCTGCCTGACGGTGCACAGCGCCTGGCGGCCACCCCCGCCTGCGCGCAGCAGGCGTTCGCCATCGGCCACCACCTGCTGGCCCTGCAGTGCCATCCCGAGGTCGACGCCACCCGCATCGACACCTGGCTGATCGGCCATGCCGACGAACTGCAGCGCGCGGGTATTGATCCCCGCACCCTGCGCGAACAGGCCGCCCGTTACGCCGCGCCACTGGCGGCCGCCGCACGCGACCTGTTCGCCGCGTGGCTGGATGCACTGCCGACGCCGGCGCCTGGTGCCGATGCGCCCCTTGCCGGGACGGTGTCCGCATGAGCAGCCATCGCCTGATCGTGCACCAGCACGGCGTGCTGCTGGGCCACTTCGACAGCGCCGGTCCGCAGGCCCGCCGTCACCTGCATACCCTGGCCGCGCAGTTGCCGACCGCCGCCGGGTTCCAGCTGCAATGGCAGCAGGCCATCGGCGAACAGCGGCTGTTGAGCAGCGGCCCGGCGGGCCTGAAGGTGCTGGGCAGCGAAGTGGTCTACCAGGACATCGCCACGCCTGTGGACAGGGGCTGACCCACCAGCGATAGAATCGGCAACGACACACCACTGCTTCGGGGGGGAATGATGAAGAAGATTTTCCTTGCGGTCGGCATCACCATCGCCGTTTCTGCGTGCGCTACCAAGCCCATCAACACCAACACGGCACGCTCGACGCCACCGGAGCGGATCTTCGCACCCGAGCTCATGCAGCCAGGCCAGGACAAAGTGGTACTGATCGTCGCGCGTGACGCAGGCTTCATGGGAAGCGGCTGCATGACGGCGGTATACCTGGACGGCCGCAAGGTTTCCACCATCGACAACGCCGAGAAGGTCACCTTCCATGTGGCGCCGGGCAGGTACATTCTCGGCACCGGCCCCAATCCGGAAGGCAAGGCGCTGTGCCGGTTCGGCGCGGAAAGTGCACGGCGAGAGACCGAGATCATTGCCGAGCTCGGCAAGCCGTTGAAGTACCGCCTGGCGCTCAGCGCCAACGGTGAAATCTCGGTCGCGCCCACCGCATTCTGAGCTACGTCATCCGCCGGTCATCCGGGCTGGCGCATGTGCTCTGCATGCTCCTGGGCCTGCGCATGCAGCCATTGGCGGAAGTCCAGAAAGCCCTGGTGGCGGGCCGAGCGCGGCGGATACACCAGCCAATGCGACCAGCGCGTCTTCAAGCGGTGCGGCGACAAGGCCACCAACTGGCCCGAATCGAGCAGCAGCCGCGCCCGCGTCACCCGCCCCAGCGCTACCCCGAAACCGTCCAGCGCCGCGCGATGGTGGGATTCCGAATCGTTGAGCATGGCCACGTAACGGCGCGGCGGGTCCTGGCCGATCTGTGCGAACCAGCGCTGCCATTCGCCATCGGGATCCCCCAACAGCGGCCATTCCGAGAGCGGGCGCGCATCCACGCCGCCCATGCGCTCCACCAGCGCGGGGCTGGCCATCGGCATCAACCACTCATCGAACAACGGCTCGGCGTGTACACCCACCCACTGCCCGGCCCCTACGCGCAGCGCGGCATCGCACTGCACGTTGCGTTCGAAGTCTGTCAGGCGTTCGCTGGATTCCAGGTTGAACTCGATCTCCGGGTGCGCGGCCACGAACGAGCCCAGCCGCGGCACAAGCCAGTTGGAGGCCATCGAAGGCAGCGCGCTGACCGTGAGCACGCGGTCGTGGCGTGCACCGAACGGCTGGAACACCTGCTGGATCGCATCCAGGTGCGGGCCGACCTGCTCAAGCAGGCGCTGGCCTTCCGGCGTCACCCCCACCCCACGCGGTTGCCGCAGCAGCAGTGGGTAGCCCAGCCGCTGCTCAAGCTGGCGCATCTGATGACTGAGCGCGCTGACCGTCAGGTTCAGCGATTCCGCAGCCCGGGTGAGGTTGCCCAGGCGCGCGGCGGTGACGAAATTCTGCAGGGGCTGCAGGGGCATGCGGGACATGTCGACTTGAATCCTGTTCAAGGCCAGCTTGCGGAAATGTCGCTTTTTCGCCCCGCATCCTGCACCTATCGTCAACGCTCCTCAAGTGGAGCGTCGATCATGAACATCTACAGCGGGCTGTTGTTCCTGCACGGGCACATCACCCATGTCGATCTGGCGCGCCAGCTGGCGGGCGTGGAAGCGGCGCCCGCGGCGCCCTCCCCAACGGGTAAGCAGGAGGCGGCATGCGGCGCAGCCAGAACGGGCGACGAGGCCCGTCCGGGTGCGCCACGGCAACCGGACCCGTGCGCCAATGCCTGAGGGTGCGGGCGCGTGTGCAGCCACGCGTGGCGTGGCTCTACCGGGGAGCGGCCTTGGGGGCCGGCAGCACGCGGGGCTGCTGGTCGTACCAGTCGCGTGCGCCGGCCAGGTGCCACTTGCGCTGCTCGCCGTCCAGTTCGATGCCCGCGCCCAAGACACCCCAGCGCAGGTACAGGTTGCCCCGGCGCCGGGCCTGGGCCAGGTCCAGCCGCGCCCGCAGCGACAGCCGCTCGTTCTCGGCCTGCAGGTCATCCACCCACATTTCGCCGCTGCGCCAGCGCAGCTGCCCGCTGGCCTGCACCTCTCCGGAATCGAGCATGCCCAGCACCCAGCGCGGGTACGCGCTGCGCTCGGCGAACACGCCCAGCAGCGGCCCCGCATCGCGCAGGCGCAGGTCGGCCTGGGCGGTGACCTCAAACGGCGCAGCCGCATCGATGTGGCCCTGGCGCAGTGCCACCGTGCCCCACCAGTTGGCCTGTCCGCCGCTGTCGCCGACCTGGATGTTGCGCAGCGCCACGGTGGTGCCGCCCAGGTCGAACTGCTTCGCATCGAAATCAGCCCGCTTGACGCGCGCCTGCAGCTGCGCATCGCCACGCAGGGCGATGCCGGCCACCTGCAGCTGTGCACCACGGCCGCGCAGGTCGGCCCGGCCGGTACCCACGCGGCCGGACGAATCCAGCTCCACGTCGCCACTGAGCAGGCCGGTGCCACCGAGCAGGCGCACATTGCCGGTGCCGCCGCCCAGGTAGCGGTTGTAGGCGGTCAGGTCGGGCACCCGCGCATCGTTGAAGCGCAGCCGCGCGCGCATGCCGTCACGCAACTGCTGCAGGCGCGCGTCGCCGCGCAGGGTCAGCGCCATCGCGCGGCCATCGAACAGCAGCGCCTTGGGCGCCCCGGTCGGTGCGGCGCGGAACTCGGGAATCTTGACGTCCAGCTTCGCCTGCGCCGGCTCGCCGGCCACGATGCTGCCGTGCGCATTGGCCTGCCCCAACAGCCGCACCCCGGCCACCTCGGCCACGGCCGCCACCTGCGGGATGTCCAGCGTACTGCCCGCGGCCAGCTGGCCATCGGCAATCTTCAGGTCGCCTTCCAGCAGGCCGCCGCCATCCAGGTGGAACCACGGCTTGCGCACGAACAGATCGGCGATCCAGTTCAGCGACTCGAACTTCCACGCGCCCTGCACCTGCCCGGTCAACCGCGGCAGCAGTTCGGCCGGGGCGCGGAACGGGATTTTACGGCCGGTTATACGCAGGTCGGCATGCAGTTCGCTGCCGGTTTCCGGGTCACGGGGCAACCGTGCCTGCACGCGCATGTCCTGCGCCACATCCAGCTGCAGCGCCAGCAGCCCGCGATCGTCGGCATTCACCCCGGCATGCACCGGCACCCGCCACACCACCCGGCTGCCGGGTTGCAGCGCGCCCCGGTCCAGCACCACGTCGCCGGTAAGACGGGCGTTCGACGGCGCGCTGCCGACACTGACGTGCGGCCCGCCGGTGTCGATTTCCACGGCGCGGCTGCGCGCATCCACCTGCAGCTGTGCCCAGGTGATGTCCAGCTTGCGCAGGCCTGGCGCTTCGTCACGGTAGTGCCGCGGGAAATGGAACCGCGCGGCAAGGTGGGCGTCATCGAGCACCCGTACCCCGCCCACGGTCACCTCGGCCTGCTCGAAGCCGGCCGTGGAGTCGAACAATTCAGACGGCCCGCCCTTCAACTGCTTGAGGAAGCCGACCGTGCCGTGCCCCTGCCCGGCGATGAAGAGCGTGCCGAAACGGCCGCTGCGGATGCTGTCGCTGTGGATCGCATCGAAGCGCAGCGTCCAGCCGCGGTCGCCGCGCGGCGGCGGCGGAATGCCCTTGTCCACGCGTTCGACCTCGGCCTCCACGCCCGTGGCCTCGATCCGCGGTATGCGCACCTCACGGCGGAACAGCGCCGGCAGGTCGATCCAGGCGCCCGCGCGGTCGGCACGGAAAATGTAGACCGTGTGCCCGGCCTGCCCGCGCATGCGCACGTTCCAGACCACGGCGTGCCCAGGCAGCAGGGTCAGCGCCGGCCCGGTCTGCATGCTGAATTTTTCAGGCTTGCGGTTGGTGACCGCATCGAACAGCGGCGTATTGAGGAACACGTTGCCGGCCAGCAGGTATAGCGCATACAGCGCCAGCAGCGAGAACAACGCCACGCGCCATGGCCGGGGCCAGCGCCGGACGCGCTCGGGAATCAGGGGCATGTAGATACGCGCGCGGAAGCAGAATGACCCCTGCACTATCGCCATCCGGCTGGCGCAGTCGCGTGAAGGCCAGCCCCGCAATCGGCACACGGCCTCGCGTTTCCGCCGGCCCGCACGCCTGACGGCTCAGTCCGGCAGCTTGGCGATCACCTTGATTTCCACGTCGAACCCATACAACCAGGTCACCCCGATGCCGGTCAGGGTCGGATACGGCGCCTGGCCCCAGTACTCGGGCACGATCGCCCAGACGCGTTCGAAGATCGCCTCGGGATCGACCAGGAACACGGTCACGTCGACCACATCGTCGAACGTGCAGCCGGCCGCGCCCAGCACCGCGTTGAGGTTCTCGAATGCGCGCCGTACCTGGTCCTCCAGCACCGGTTCGGGCGAGCCGTCCTCGCGGCTGCCGACCTGCCCGGACACGAACAGGAAGCCATTGGCGCGTACCGCCGGCGAATAGCGGTTGCGTTCGTACAGGGCCTGCCGGCCCGGCGGGAATACTACGTCACGGGTTGCCATCGTCTTCTCCAACGGCCATGCGGCCGATCCATTGCACTGCCGCCACGGTAGGCCGACGCGGCCCGCGGATAAACGCCCCACACCGGCCATCACTGTTTGTAGAATCCAAACAATTCCTTCCGGACGCCCCGCATGGACCGGTTCGACGCAATGCAGGCCTTCGCCCGGGTGGTGGAAACCGGCAGCTTCACCAAGGCCGCGCAGAGCCTGCACATGAGCAGGACCACGGTCACCCAGCTGGTGCAACAATTGGAGGCGCGGCTGCGTGTGCGTCTGCTCAATCGCACGACCCGGCAGGTCAACCTGAGCGCCGACGGCGCGGCCTACTACGAGCGGGTGGTGCGCCTGCTGGCCGATATCGACGATGCCGAAACCAGCCTGTCCGGTGCCGCCGCCACGCCGCGCGGGCGCCTGCGGGTGGATGTGCCGGCGCCCTTGGCACGGCTGGTCCTGGTGCCGGCGTTGGCCAGCTTCCATGCACTGTATCCGGAGATCCAGCTGCATCTGGGCGTCAGCGACCGCCATGTCGACCTGATCGACGAACGCGTGGACGCGGTGATCCGTGGCGGCGAGATCAGCACGCCGTCGCTGGTGGCCCGTCGCATCGGCGACCTGCAGGCCGGCCTGTACGCCGCGCCGGCCTACCTCGCGCAGGCCGGCACGCCGTCGGACCCGCACGATCTGGAAATCAGCCCCCATCGCATCGTCGGCTACCTGCGCGCGCGCAGCGGCACGGTGCTGCCCTATGCCCTGCGCCGCGACGATCAGAAACGCCATGTGCACGGGCGGTATCTGCTGGCGGTCGATGATGGCAACGCCTATCTGGCCGCGGGCGTGGCCGGGCTGGGCGTGCTGTGGCTGCCCGACTACATGGCCGCCGCGCATGTGGCCAACGGTGAACTGGTACGCGTGCTGCCGGACTGGCAGCTGGCGCCCATGCCGCTGTATGTTGCGTTTCCGCCGAACCGCCACGTCAGTGCCAAGCTGCGCGTGTTCATCGACTGGGTGGCGGCGCTGCTGGACACGGTCGCCCCGGTCCAGACGCTGCCGCCGCGCTGACCGTGCCGCCACTGACCCGCCCGACCGAGACCGCCATGCCCCGTCGCTTCCGTGCCGCCCTGCTTGTCACCCTGGCCCTGGGTACGCCAGCCGTGGCGCAGACCAGCGCGCCGCCGACAACGCAGGACCCCGCGCTGACCGCCTTGTTGGACTGCCACTTCGGCTACGCCCAGCAGCACTTCCGCAGCACTGCCAGCGCCACCGAAATCGCCACGGCGGCCGCCTCGTACTGCGAGCCCGCCTTGCAGGCGGCCGGTCTGGGCACCTACCTGCGCGCGCTGGATGCCGGGTTGCCGGCCGACAGCGCGGAGGCCTCACGCATCGGCATGCTCGACGAACTGCGCGGCATGCTGCCCGGCTTCACCATCGACAAGGTCCTGCAGTTCCGCGCCGCCAGCGACGCGCCCTGAACCGGCGCGCGCCTTCACCCACAACCCGAACTCCTTCATCACCTCGACCACCGGTTGCAGCCGTCGGCCGTCGTCGGTGAGGGCGTATTCCACCTTGACCGGCACGGTGGGATACACGGTGCGGCGGATCAGCCCGGCCTCTTCCAGCGCACGCAGGTCCAGGGTGAGCATGCGCTGGGAGATCGCCGGCATGTCGCGACGCAGGTCGTTGAAGCGCTTGGCCCCGTCGAGCAGGTAGGACGCGATCAGCAGGCGCCAGCGTCCGCCCAGCAGGCGCATCGCCTCCTCCACCGAACAGCCCGATACATTGTCTTTCATGGTGGCTCCTGCAGGGGGCGACAGGTATACGTTATGTACCTACACCACACAATAGTGCCTTCTTCCGTTTTTATACCGCGCGCCTAGAATGCGGCCGGACGCCTCACAGCGAGGCCCCACTTCTGTTGCCGGATACCCGATGAAGCTCTATTACCTGCCTGCGGCCTGCTCGCTCGCCCCGCATATCGTGCTCAATGAACTGGGCCTCGACGCCACCCTGGTCCGGGTGGACCCGCGCAGCCGTCGCACCGAACACGGCGAGGACTACCTGCAGGTCAACCCGCTGGGCTACGTGCCGGCACTGGCGCTGGACGACGGCAGCGTGCTGCGCGAAGGCACCGCCATCCTGCAGTACCTGGCCGACCAGCGGCCCGAAGGCGGCCTGGCTCCGGCCCAAGGCAGCGTTGAACGCTACCGCCTGCAGGAATGGCTGGGCTTCCTTGGCACCGAGATCCACAAGGGCTTCATTCCGCTGCTGTATCCGGTGGCCGCCGGCAAGTACACGGAGACGGCGCGACCGAAACTCGACCAGCGCTTCGCCTGGATCGACGCGCAGCTGGCGGACCGCGACTACCTCATGGGGGAGCGCTTCAGCGTGGCCGATGCCTATCTGTTCGCCTTGATCGGCTGGGGACAGGCAGCGTGGCTCACCTCGTACTACAAGGCGGACATCCATTTCGACCGGTTTCTGCATCTGCAGCGGTGGTATGGCCGCGTGCGCGCGCGGCCGGCGGTGCAGCAGGCACTGGCCGCTGAAGGACTGCAGTAACGGCCTGCGTAGCCGCAGGCCGGGTCGATGCGTGGCGCTACGGGCGCCACATCAGGATCAACACCAGCATCAGCAGCATGGCGCCCGCGCCGATGCCCAGCAGGCCAAGCTGGATATCGGCCATCCGCGAGATGCGCGCATCACCCAGCTGTCGATGGCGGCGCAGGAACAGGAAGCGTGCGTAGTCCGCATTGCCGTGATGGTGCCGGCCCAGCCCGAAGGTGTGCGGTTGCCCGAGCGCGGTGAAGACCTCGGGGTGATCCCGGCGCAGCCACAGCAGCATCACCACATTGAACGGCAGGCTGGCGATGATCAGCAGAAATGCGATCAGCAGCAGCCGCCCCAGAACCTCTTCCATGCCTGCTCCCCCGAGCGTAGTGCGCGCGGCCATCCCCGATGGCGCTGGCGCGATGATAGCCCAGGGTGAGGCAGGTCGAACCGCTATCAGCGCCCGGCCACCGTGGCCGGGGTGCGCGACCGCGGCAATGGCTGGATGGCCAGCGTATCGCCACGGCAGACATCCACCGCGTGATACACCGCGCGGCGGCCGTTGCCGAAGGTCATGCGCAGGTCGAAGCGGCAGCCCTGGTCGCCCAGGCGCACCACGCCGCTGCCGCCACCGCCGGGCAGCGCCTCGATCGGGCGCACGACGAACGCATCGCTGCCGGCCGGCGCCACTTCCAGTGCCACCACGCTGTCATGGGCGCGGTTGAGCAGGCCCAGGTATCGCGCGTCCCCGGCGTGTGCGCCGGACGCGGCGAGGAGTGAAACGGCCAGCAGCGGGCAGGTCAGGACGAGGCGGATCAGATTCATGGCGGCATCTCCGGGGTGGTGAAGGACACCCGCATCAGGCGCTTCCCGCCCACTGCCGCCAACCGATCCGGGACCAATCGTCGCCACGCGCGGGTCAATCGTAATGAGCCGTCATGGCGCTTTCCGGCCCCTCCCCCCCCGCCTAAGATGACCCTGCCGCACACGCGCGGCGCAGGACCCCACCATGCTCATCCGCCTTGGCAGCACCCAGATCCGCCTGTCCCGCTACATCGCCCTGTGGACGATGGTGGCCCTGGTGTTCGCCATGCAGAACGCCATCAACGTGGGCATGCCCCGCACCGACTGGCCCTTCTGGGACCTGGCGCGCTGGTCGCTGATCCAGTGGTACACGTGGGCGGCGCTGGCCCCGACGGTGTTCCGCCTCGCCGAACGTTTCCCGATGCGCGGCACCGGGCGCCTGCACGGGCTGGGCGCGCAGGTGGTGGCCAGCCTGTGCGTCACGTTCGCCGCGATGATGCTGGGCGCACTGGTCTCCACCCTGTTCGAGCCCAGCGGGTTTGCCGAGCAGCTGGGGTACTTCCTGGAGCAGCACTTCGCCATCGGCCTGTTGACCTACTGGACGTTGTTCGCGATCCAGCAGGCCCTCCATTTCCACGCTGAAAAGGCCCGGCGCGAACTGGAGGCCAGCCAGCTGGCCACGGAACTGGCGCAGTCGCGCCTGCTGTCGCTGAAGGCGCAGCTGCAGCCGCACTTCCTGTTCAACACGCTGCACGCGATCATCACCCTGCTGGACGAAGACACGCTGTCGGCCGAAGACATGCTGCTGCGCCTGAGCGAACTGCTGCGTGCCTTCCTGGAAGACTACGACGGCCAGGAAATCACCCTGCGCCAGGAACTGGACCTGATCGAGCTGTACCTGGGCATCCAGCGCATCCGCTTCAAGGACCGCCTGACCACCCGCACCTACATCGCCCCGGACACGCTGGACTGCGCCGTGCCCAGCCTGATCCTGCAGCCGCTGGTGGAGAACGCGCTGCGCCACGGCATCGGCCAGCGCGTGGGTAGCGACACCGTCGAAATCGACGCGCGGCGCGACGGCGACGTGCTGTGCATCGAGGTGCGCAACCGCAACAGCACGTTGTCGACCGAGCCGTCCGTGTCGGCCGGCCATGGCATCGGCATGTCCAACACCCGGCTGCGCCTGAAAGAGCTGTATGGCGATGCCGCCGAGGTCCGGCTGGACATGCTCTGGCCCGAAGGCGTGGCGTGCCGCATCCGGGTCCCGTTCCGGGTACTGGAGAGTGCCGACGATGCACCCGAGTTCACCCCCGGGGTGGCGCCGGCATGACCCTGACCGTACTGGTGGTCGACGACGAACCGATCGCCCGGCATGCGATCGTGCGCCTGCTGCGCGACGATGCCGACATCGAGATCGTCGGCGAATGCGGCGACGGCGTGTCCGCGGTGGCGGCCATCCGCAACCAGTCGCCGGACCTGGTGTTCCTGGACATCCAGATGCCCGCCATCAACGGCATGGACGTGGTGGCCACCATCGGTGCCGAACGCATGCCGGCCACGGTGTTCGTGACCGCCTATGAGCAGTACGCGGTGAAGGCGTTCGAAGCCAATGCGGTGGATTACCTGGTCAAGCCGTTCAGCCGCGAGCGGTTCGCCGCCGCGCTGCAGCGGGCCAAGGCCCGGCTGTCGGCCGGGGCCGGGGTGGGCGCGCAGGCATCAGCGCAGATCCTGCAGGCGCTGGATGCACTGCGCCAGCGCGACGACTACCTGCAGCGGCTACCGGTGCGCGTGGACGAGCACGTGGTGCTGGTGGCCGTGGATGACATCGTCTGGATCAAGGCGGCCGGCAACAACGTGGAAATCCACCTGGCCGACCGCGTGCACGCGCTGCGCGACACCATGGCCAGCCTCGCCGCGCGCCTGGATCCGCGCCACTTCGCGCGCGTGCACCGCTCGGCCATCGTCAACGTGCGCCGGGTCAAGGCGATCCATCCGTGGTTCAACGGCCATCACGTGGTGACCCTGGATACCGGCCAGCAGCTGCGCATGAGCCGCTACCAGAACGAGGCATTCCTCAAGCTGGTCTCCACACGCACCCCGTAGCGCCGGGCTCTGCCCGGCTGCGAGACAGCTGCGCCCCGTAGAGCCGGGCTCTGCCCGGCTGCGAAGCACCCGCGCCCGTCCGTCCACGCACAGCATCCATCACGCAACCAGCCCACGCTCCTCGGCGCGCAGGGTCAACACCTCCACCCCGTCGGCGGTCACCAGCACCGTATGCTCGGCCTGCGCCGACAGCTTCCCGTCGCGGGTGGTCACGGTCCAGCCATCCTCGCTCATGTCGATCGCCGCGCGGCCCTGGTTGATCATCGGCTCGATGGTGAAGGTCATGCCCTGCTCCAGCACCAGCCCGTCGCCGCGCCGGCCGTAATGCAGCACCTGCGGTTCCTCGTGCATTTCCTGGCCGATGCCGTGGCCGCAGAATTCCTTGACCACGCTGTAGCCGTGCGCCTTGGCGTGCTGCTGGATCGCAAAGCCGATGTCGCCCAGCGTGGCGCCGGGCCGCACCACGCCAATGCCTTTCCACATCGCCTCGCGGGTCACCCGTACCAGCCGCCTGGCCGCATAGTCGACCTCGCCGATCAGGTAGGTCTTGCTGGAATCGGCAATGTAACCGCCCTTCTCCAGGGTGATGTCCAGGTTGACGATGCTGCCGCTGCGCAGCACGGCATCGGCCGACGGCACGCCATGGCAGACCACGCTGTCGATCGAGCTGTTGAGCACGTAGGCGAACCCGTACTGGCCCTTGCTGGCCGGGCGCGCCTGCAGTTCGTCCACGATGAAGCGCTCCACCCAGTCGTTGACCTGCAGCGTGCTCATGCCTTCCAGCGGCAGCCGGTCCAGCGCCTCGAACACCTGCGCAAGCAGACGGCCGGAGGCGCGCATCAGGGCCTGTTCTTCCAGCGTCTTGATCATGCCTCGGCCACCCGCAACGCCCCCGGCGCGACCCCGGCTGCACGCAGTTCGCGGCTGACGATCTCCTGGTAGCTCATGCCGGGGTTCATCTCGCACAGCATGCCGATTTTGATCCAGAAGCCTGCCTGGGCGTTGATCGAGCGGCCGGAGACGCCGCTGGCGCGGCGCAGGTTGTCGTGCAGTTCGTCGTCGATATTGACGATGCCCATGCGGGTCTCCCAGGCAATGAAGATACGCACCATATATGTTTCGTATATTGCTTGCAATGCCACCTGTCGCCGCTCCACTCGCTTCGTGCGAGCATGCTTTCCCAAGACAGCAGCCCCTCTTACGGAGCACTCGCATGGGCAGGATCCTGGTGGTGTCGTCGGCGGCCGTGGTCGCACTGGTGGTGGGCGCGGCGCTGTTAGGCTATTCGCCGTCCACCTGCAGTTGCGTGAGCCCGTACGACACCCTCAAGCACAGCGCCGGATTGAACCTGCCGGGGGTCCCCGTGCCCGCCGCGACAGTGGAGGCGGGCCTGAACCGCACCATGCGCGGTCGCTCGGCCGATCCGGCCTCGGTCGACTTTCTGAGCTACGACTGCCAGGCCCCGTTGGCCGACCGCCTGGTCTGCCGCGTGCGGGTCGAGGAATCGCCGCTGCTGGCGCGCGGCCTGGAAGTGACTTACCACGCCGTCCAAGGGCGCATCACCCACGTGTCGGTCGCGCGCGCCGTCTGGCTGAGCTACTGATCAGCAGTACGCCGTCGCCTCGATCTCGAACAGCATGCCGTCCAGCGCCAGCCGCGGCACGGGAATCAACGTGCAGGTCGGTGCCCGGCCCAGCGGCCAGCGTTGGCCGATCTGCGCGGACAGAACGCCCAGCCGGTCCTGGTCATGGTCCACCACCAGCACCGTGAGTTTGGCCACGTCGGCCAGGCCGGCACCGGCGGCGGCCAGGGCCAGCGCCAGGTTGTCCAAGGCCTGTGCCACCTGGACCTCGAAGCGCGGCGAGAGCGCGCCGTCTGCGGTTTCCCCGCCCTGCCCGGCCACGTGGATCACCCGCGCCGGCAAGCGCACGACCGCCACGTGCGAGTAGCCGTTGGCACTGGGGTCATACAGACCCGCGGGATTGATGAAGCCGAACAGGCCGGCGGGCGCGGCGGGGGTGTCACTGAACATGGGGCATGCATCCATGGAGGGAGCACGCAGTGTTCGACCTCAACCTGGGTTGAGGTCAACAATGCACGGTGGAATGCTGCGGTCCACGCCGCGCCAGTGGAGCGATGCCGCCTCAGGTCCAAGCCGGGTCGGCGGTGAAATCGATGGTCAACCAGAACTCGCTGCCGCGCGCGTCCAGGCGTTCGGCGATCTCGTCACGCAACCGGTCCACGTTGCCGATGTTGCCGATGACCGTTTCCGGATGGGTCAGGATGTGGATCTCGACAAAGCGCATGCGTCCCATCTTGGCCACGTGGCTGGTGAAATCCAGATAGCCGTGTTCGGTCACGAATGCCTGCATGACCGCCTGCACACGTGCGTCCAGCGTATCCGGCGCCACCTGCAGCACCTCGCGCATGGCCTTCCAGGCACTGCGCAGCGGCACCGGCAGCACCGCGATGCTGATCGCGGCCAGCACCAATGGGTCCAGGTAGGGAATCCAGTGTGCGTGCTCGCCGCCGCGGAGCAGCAGCGCGATCACGAATGCCAGCACCACCGCCAGGCTCATCAGCCCACTCAGCAGCCAGGCCCGCACATCCAGCCACAGCAAGGGGGATTGCAACCGCAGCGCACGGGTGCGCACGAACGCCGCCATGGCCAGGTTGCTCACGCACAGCACGATGGCCCAGATCAGCGCCGGACCGGCCTTGACCTCATGGCCGCCAGTGGTCAGCCCGATGATCGAATTGGCCAGCGCGTAGATGCAGGCCAGCGACAGGATCGCCCCGCCCAGTGCCTCCACCATCGGCTCCAGGTGCCAGTAGCCGTACTGGAAGCGCGGGCTTTCTTCCCGCGCCACCAGCCGCAGCACCGACAGCGCCACCAGGGTCAGGGCCACGTCGACCAGGCTGTAGACGCCGTCGAACAGGATGGCCTGCGACCCCACCAGCAGGCCACCGGCAAAGCCGGTGGCACTGACGGCCAGGGTCACCGCGATCGAGAATGTCAGAACCCGCTGCTCGCGTGCTGTATCCATCGCTTGCCGAGGGCCTGACCGGACTCAGACCTTCAGCACCTCCACCTTGTAGGTTGGCGTAGCGCCATCGCGGTCGATGATAAGCCCATGCACGTCCGACTCGAAGCCCGGGAAGCGGGCGTTCTGCTCGCGGGCGATGCGCAGCGACTGGATGATCGGCTCGTCGCTGGCCCCGAAGCGCTCGCCCGGCATGATGGTTGGAATGCCCGGCGGGTACGGCACCAGCATGGTGCCGGCAATACGGCCGCTGATCGCCTCGATGTCGACCCGCTCGATCTGCCCACGCACCAGGTGGTCGTAGGCCTCGGCCGGGGTCATCACCGGCTCGGGCAGGTCCACGTACATTTCGCGCATCACCTTGGGCACGGCGAACTCCCGGTTGAACTCATGCAGCGCCTGGCACAGGTCGCGCAGGCCCCAGCCGGCATAGGCCACCGGGTAGTCGGCAGCCAACCCCGGCAACGCCCGGCTCAGCGGCGCATTGGCGTCGTAGAGCTCCTTGAACGCCATCAGCTCGGTTACCAGCGTGCTCCACTTGCCCTTGGTGATGCCCATCGAGAACAGGAACAGCACCGAGTACAGGTTGGTCTTCTCCACGGTAATGCCGCGCGTCCACAGGAACTTGCTCAGCACCGCGGCGGGAATGCCGCGCTGGCCGATCTCGCCGTCGATCGACAGCCCCGGGGTCAGCAGCGTCACCTTGATCGGGTCGATCAGCACGTAGTCTTCGACCAGCCCGTCAAACCCATGCCAGTGCGCGTCGGGCTGCAGGTACCACTCTTCGCGCTTGGCCACCAACGGTGCCGGCGCATCCCCCTTGGCCAGGGACCGTTCCAGCTTGTCCGGCTGCCACACACTGAACCACCAGTCGTCGCGCCCCAGATCCTCGCGCACGTGCAGCATCGCGCGGCGGAAGGCGATCGCCTCGTCATGCATCTCCTGCACCAGCGACTGCCCGGCCGCGCCTTCCATCATCTTGGAGGCCACGTCGCACGCGGCGATCACGCCGTAATGCGGGCTGGTGGTGGTGTGCATCATGAAGGCTTCGTTGAACCGCTCCGCATCCAGCTCGCGGGTGGCCGCGTTGCGCACGTGGATCATCGAGGCCTGCGAGAACGCGGCCAGCAGCTTGTGCGTGGAATGGGTGGTGAAGATGATCGCGTCCTGCTCGCGCGGCTTGCCCTTGGCCATGCCGTAGTGATTCTCGTAGAACGGATGGAACGCTGCATACGCGTACCAGGCCTCGTCGAAGTGCAGGAAATCGACCGCGCTGCCGATCTCCTCGGCGATCTTCTCGGCGTTGTAGCACAGCCCGTCATAGGTGGAATTGGTGACCACCGCGATGCGCGGCTTGGAGCCGGCCTTGAACGCCTTGCTGGCCAACGGGTTGGCGGCGATGGCCTGGTGCAGCGACTCGGGCGTGAACTGGTCCAGGCTGATCGGACCGATGATGCCGTGCGCGTTGCGGCTGGGGGTGAAGTACACCGGGATGCCGCCGGTCATGATCAGCGAGTGCAGCAGCGACTTGTGGCAGTTGCGGTCGACGAACACCACGTCGCCGCGGCCCACGGTGCCGTGCCAGACGATCTTGTTGGCCGTGGAGGTGCCGTTGGTGACGAAGAAGGTGTGGTCTGCGCCGAAGTTGCGCGCCGCTTCGTCCTCGGCCTCCTTGATCGGGCCGGTGTGGTCCAGCAGCGAGCCCAGCTCCGGCACCGAGATCGACAGATCGCTGCGCAGGGTGTTCTCGCCGTAGAACTGGTGGAACGCACGCCCCACCGGCGACTTGGTGAACGCCACGCCGCCGGCATGGCCGGGCGTATGCCAGGAATAGTTGGACTCGGCCGTGTGGTGGATCAGCGCCTTGAAGAACGGCGGCAGCAGGTTGGCCATGTAGTCTTCGGCCGCGCGCATCACCTGGCGCGAGATGAAGCTCTTGGTGTCCTCGAACAGGAAGATGTAGCCGTGCACGTACTTGAGCAGCTTGCTGGGCACCTTCTCGATGGTGCGGCGCTCGCCATACAGGAACACCGGCAGGTTGCCGCGGCGCGCGCTCTGCTCGCGCAGGAAGCCGAGCAGGCGCTGGAACTGTTCGGGCTTGTCCTCGGTGCCGTCGATGGAGATCAGCACCGCCGAGGCCGCCACATAGGTCCGCGCGCCGGCCTGGGCGTCGGAAAGGGTCAGGCCGCAGAGCACGCGCTGGTCGTTCTTGCGCAGCTCCTCGACCAGCGCACGGATCAGGATGCCACCGATGCGCGGGGACTCGTAATCGTCATCGATGACGATGATGGGGTAATCAAGCGACTTGAAATACACAGGCATTCTCCTGGGGGAAGATCACGAAAGCGTCGTGCGGACGGCGGCGTCCAGCGCGGGCAGCTGGCCACGCTGGCGGCGGCGCTCCTCGCTGAAGAACGGGTAGAACACCGTGATGAACAGCACGAACAGGAAGGCGTACTGGACGATGCTGCCCGACGACCCGAAGATCGCCCACAGGCAGTACACCACCGTGACACTGGTCAGCAGCCAGAACGCACCGGTATGCACCAGCGTGTGCGAACGCTCGACCACGAAATAGCAGGCCACGCACGAATAGATGTAAGGCAGCAGGGTCAGGACCACCGCAGCGGAGGTAATGACGTCGAACTGCGCCGACGCGGTTTCCGACGTCGAGGTGACCAGCACCGCCAGGGTCATCAGCACCGCCACGATCAGCACACCCTTGACCGGCACGTCATCCTTGTTGGTCTTGCTGAAGATGCTCGGGAACAGGCCGTCGTCGGACGCCGCCTTGGCGCTTTGCGCGGTCAGCAGGATCCAGCCACCCAGCGACCCGGCCGCGCCGACGAAGGCGCACAGGCTGACCAGCGCCCCGCCCCACCCGCCCACCGCATTGGCGGCGGCCAGCGCGAACGGCGCATCGGACACCTGCAGGTCGCCGTTGGGCACCATGCCCATGATCACCGAGGAGCTGGCGATGTAGGCAATGGCCGCCAGGAACACGCCGGCCAGGGTGGCACGGGCCACGTTCTTTTCCGGGTTTTCCACCACGCCGGCGGTGACCGAGGCCGACTCCACGCCGATGAACGCCCACAAAGTGAGCGCGGCGGCGCTGGAGATCGCGCCGAAATTGGATTCACCGGACACGTTGTAGGCACCCTTGAAGATCGTCGGGTCGAAGAAGAACCAGCCGAAAATGGCGATGCCCAGGATCGGCACCAGCGCGAAGCTGGTGGTCACCGTCTGCAGCTTGCTCACGAACGACGGGCCGATAACGTTGGCGAAACTCAGTGCCCAGACCAGCGCCAGCACTGCCAGGCAGCGCGGCAATGGCTCGGACAGGATCGGGAAGAAGTAACTGAAATAGCCAACCGCCGCGATCGGAATGGCAACGTTGCCGATCCAGTTGGCGAACCAGTAGATGGTGTTGGTCTGGAAGCCCATGTACGGGCCGAACCAGTCGCGCGCATAGGCGTACGGGCCACCGGCCTTGGGCGCCAGCTTGCCCAGCTTGGCGAACACGAAGGCCAGCAGCAGCGCGCCGGCCGTGGTGATCAGCCACCCCCAGATCGACGCCGTGCCGATCTTGGCCAGGCTGGAGGGCAGCAGGAACACCCCCGAACCCATCATGTTGCCGGCCACCAGGAAGGTGGCACCGACCACCCCGATTTTCTTTGCTTCTGCCATGACGGTTTCTCCTTTGCCAGGCATGGGCCCGGTCGCGCCGGGCGGTAGGGTCTACTTGATGAAGTTGTATTGCAGGCTGCCCTGCAGCCGCACCGTGTCGCTGCGTTGCCCGCGTTGTTGTTCCAGTTGGCCGTACAGCAGTTCCATGCCCATGGTCCAGGACGGCGCCGGGCTCCACAGCAGGTTGAACACGCCGTAGCGGCTGCGGCGGAAGGCGTCGTCGGCCAGCGCCGCGTTGCGCTCGCCACTGAGCTGGCCGTAGATCAGGTTGGAGCGCCACATCGGCGTCCAGTAGTGCGTGTAGCCGACGAAACCGCCGTGCAGCCGCAGCAGCGCCAGGCGGCCATCGTCGGCCACCACCGCATCCATGCCCGAACCGGTCAGGTCCGCGGTATAGCGGGCAATGCCCTTGCCACCCAGCGCGCCGAACAGCAGCAGGTCCTGCTCGCCCACCGCGGCCGAGCCACTGAGCTGCAGGCCACCGCCGATGCGGCGATCATCACCGGCGTCGCCGTCGTAGGCCAGGCTGCGCGCCACCAGGCCGACCTGCAGGTGCCCCCAGTCGCGCTCCATGCGTGCGGTGAGGGTGACATCCGGGGCCTGGTCCACCGCGCGGACGCCGTCGGCCGGCGCGCTCAGCTGCGTGTCCGGATCTTCGGCGGCCAGGGTCAGGGTGTTGCCCTTGCCGAGCGGGAAGCTGTGGTGAATACCGGCCACCAGCAGGTAGCCAGCCGCGCCGGGGCCGGCGAAATCCAGCGTGTCGGGCAGGCTGTCGGCGTCCATGAAACTGGAATAGCCGTAACCGGCGTAGGTATTGCCCAGCTGCCCGTAGGCGTGGCGCAGGCGGAACTGATAGCTGTCGCTGCTGCCGAAGAAATCGTTCTCCAGGTAGAAGCGCAGGTTGCCGTGGGTAGTGGGGCGACGCGCCTCGAAGCTGAAACGGGTCTGCTTGGCATGCATGTTGAAGTTGGACACATCGCGATGCGCGCTGCCCACCGGGATCGACGACGGAATGAACTGGTCCTCGTCACCGGCCGCGCGTGCATCGGCGATGGCATCCAGCTTGGCGTAGCCGCCGATGCGGATCAGCGTGTCGGTGCCCGGAATGGCGAAGAACCCTTTCAGTTCCGGATCGGTCGGGCCGGCGGCACTGTCCGGGCGCGACGCCGCCGAGGACGGGTCGGACACCGAATCACGTGGCGGCAGAATGGCCTGCCCGCCGCCCGGCACCTGCACTGCTGCGGGCGATGGCAACGCGGCCGGGGTGGCCTGCGCGATCGCGGCAGTCGCGGGTGTCGGCGCGCCCGGCGCGGACTCCAGCGCATCCAGGCGCTTTTCCATCGTTTCCAGTGTCTGCCGCAGGGTGCGGATCTCCTGCCGCAACGCGTCGGCCGAATCCTGTGCACGGGCAGGCGCAGCGACCACCACCGCAGCACACGCAAACGTCAGTACAGCCAGGCGCATCACGTTCTCCATGAACCGCGAACAGCCTTGCCGTGCAACGCCGCTGCACTTGCATGCGCGGCCTTGCCCGACAACCCGGTACTGCAATGCAGGCGCAGCACACCCGCGGCATGCGCCGGCGAACCGATCGCATGCACACCGTGGTGAACACACCCGCGTGGGATTCCCTCCTCATCCCGGGAGGCATGACGGAAACAACCCGCTTGCCAGCGCCCTGAGTAACAATGGCCAGGTGAGCACGTCGTGAAGTCTGCCGGTCGTTGTGATGACAACGACGCAGGTACACGCATGCCGCGGCGAGGAGTGAAGACAGAGGAATACATGCGCACAGGCTAGTCCGCCTGTCGTTTTCGGCCTTGATTCAGATCAAGTGCACCGCATCGCCCCTGTGCAGTCCCCTGCAACACACGCCGGGCGTGCGTACATCCTCCCTACATGGGCACGCCTGCCGGCGCGCGCGCCGGCGTTGCACCGGCGCGCGTTTCAATCGATCGGGCAGCGGCTCAGCGCTTGCCCATCACCAGATCCATGTCCTGGCCCTGCGGCATGCCGGAGCGGCGCTGCAGCATGCCCTTGTCGTCCTTGAACAGGATGCCCGGGGTGCCCTGGAAGCCCATCTCGATCATCAGCTCCTGGTTGGCATCAAGCTTGTTCGCCACGTCCGGGCTCAGCTTCGCCACCGGCTTGATACCGCCCTTGTCGAAGTTGTGCTCGTTTTCCAGCAGGGCCGCGCTCGGGTTCGGGGCGGTCAGGATGGCAGCGGCCTTGGCCGGGCTGTCTTCACGGATCACGCCCACCATGATGTGCCGCAGCTGCACCTTGCCGCTGTCCACCCACGGCCGCGCGGCTTCCCAGAAGCGATGGCAGTACGGGCAGTTGGCGTCGCTGAAGGTGTACACCACCCGCGGCGCATCGGCACGGCCGTCGCGCACCCAGGCGCTGGCATCGAGCTTGTTCCACATCTTCTCCGACATCGGCTTGGCGGCCAGCTTCTCCAGCGGCGCCACGCTGACATCCTCGCCCGTGGCGTCGAACAGGCTGCCGACCAGAACGTGCTTGCCATCGGGAGTCACGTAGGCCGCGGCGGGCTGCTGGCCGCCCACCACGCCGGCGAAGCCGCGCAGGCCGCCCGGCGCATCGAATTCGCCCACCACCTCGAAGCCGTGCTTCTGAATGCCCTTGAGTACGTCCGGGTACTCACCCGCCTTGGCGGCGGCAGCCGGTTTGGCCGCGTCGGGGGCCTTGGGCGACTGGGCCTGGCTGCACCCGGCCAGGCCCATCAACAGCGCAGCGGCAAGCAGCGAGCCCGGTGCGGGCAGCGATTTCAACAGCATGGCAACTCCTGGTAGCAACAGAATGAAAGGCGCCGCGCGTTCAGCGCAGCGCATCGAGCCGGGCCTGCAGGCCGGCTGCACTGAGTTCCCCCATGTGCAACCCCTGCAACCGGCCACGTGAATCGAAGAACAGGGTAGTCGGATATGCGTGCACCTGCAGCCGTTCGGCGGTGACGCTGTCCGGGTCGAGCAGCACATGCTGCAGCACCAGCCCCTGGCTGGACAGGAACTGCTGCACGTCGTCCACGCTTTCGCCCTGGTTGACGAACACGAAATGGACGTCGGGTTCGCGCTGCTGTGCCGCAGAGAAGATCGGCATCTCGCGCCGACAGGGTGCGCACCAGGTGGCCCACAGGTTGACGACCACCGGCTTGCCTGCGGTCTCGGCCAGCGCAACCGGCTGCCCCTGCAGCGACTGCAGGGTCAACGCCGGCAGGGAGATCCGCGCCTGCTGCAGATGGGCCATGCCGAGCGTCAATCCCAACCAGCACACTACGCCGGCCACTGCACCAGCCCACACCGGCCTGCGCAGCGCCGGCCAGCGGCGCAGCCGCCATGCCGCCCACCCGAAGGCGACGAGCACTGCCACGAGCGGCAGGAAGCCGCCATCCCCCAGCCTCAGCACGCCCCACGGGTCGGCTGCATAGGCGCGCCAATGCAGCACCACGAACCCCACGCGCCCGCCCAGCAGACCCAGGAACACCATGTCCAGCAGCATCGCCGCGGCTTTGGGCTGTCCTTCCTGCGGTGGCGGCCGCAACCACCGCGCCACACCGATGGCCAGCAGCCATCCCAGCAACACCCACACTACGCCCAGTGGTACCGGGCCAACACTGCTCATCATCCATCCGTCTCCACCGCACCTGCGTACAACGCATGCGCGGTCATGTTGCTGCAACCCCGGCGGCATGGTCACAGCCCATCGCCCATCCGGCAAGCCGCAACCGCACATGTGCAAACGGCGGGCTGCGTGCGTGCGCCTGCCGTTGCCTGGCGCGATGCGTGGCTAGGCGGCCGAGCGCATTGGCTCGGCTACCGCAACGTCGGCCGCGGGGAGGCGTGCGCGTTCGCGTCGCTGCGTCGCCAGCTGCCGCCGGTAGCGCGACGGCGTGAGCCCGACAATGCGCAGGAACAGGCGGCGGAACGCGCTCTGATCGGAGTAGCCGACCGCCCAGGACACTTCATCGATTTCGCCACCGGCCTGCAGCAACAGCTGCGCCTTGGCGATGCGCAGCCGCTGGCAGTACTCGATCGGGCGCAGGCCGGTGGCTTTCAGGAAGCGGCGCTGCAACGTGCGCGGCTCCAACCCGGCCGAGGTGCAGATGTCCTGCAGGGACACCCCGCGCGCGGCAATGGTATGCAGCCAGCGTTGTGCCTTGAGAATGCCGCGATCGCCGTGCGCGAAGTTGGGGCTGAAGCGCTCCAGGTCGTCCTGCACCGCGCGCGGAATCGTCAGCTGCAGCTGTTGGATCGCAGCGGTCATCACGGTCTGCCCGTAGACGCGGGCCAGCAGGCGCAGACTCAGGTACTTCCAGGCGTCGGGCCCGGACGCCGTGAGCAGGTCGCCGTCGTCCACCAGCGCACGCTCCCCCAGGTTCCAGCTGGGCACCATGGTGGCCAGCGACGGACAGCGCATCAGGTCGGGCAGGCTTACCGTGCGCCCGGCCAGCACGCCGCTGCCAGCCAGCATCAATCCGCCTTCGTCGCAGGCAGCCAGCACGCTGCCGCCCTCGTGGGTGTCACGCAACCAGGCCAGCAGGCGCTCGTCGGGCGCCGGCAATGGCCAGCTGGGCTCGTTGCCGGGCACCACGATGATGGCCGGCAACGCGTCACCGAACAGTTCCGCACCGGCCACCCGCTGCACGCCGCGCGACGACAGGGTCCAGCGTGTCACCAGCATCCGCGCGCCCTGCCGCTTGCCGGCCGCCGCGGTACGGTTGCAACGCTGTGCCAGTTCCGACAGCACCGGTGCGGCGGCCCGCAGACTGCCGGGGTACTCCAGCACGGCAACTTCCATCAGCGCCGACGATGCCGGCCGTGGCAAAGGGGACAAGGGGGTGAACGATGCATCCATGGAAAGCTCCTCAAGCGACGTCTGGGGCAGCAAAACCCAGGCGTGGCAAGGGCTTGCAGCGAACCTGTTCGAGCCTACGGAGGCAAAAGCGCGGTAGCTATGAAACTAGTTGTATCTTTCGACCCGTTAACGACATCGGTCGGCCCGCCTTCAGCAACCCTTGACTCTTGACCGGACTCAAGGGTTTACCCTCCCTGCAGTCTTCATCGAGGTGGGCATGAACATCGGACAGCTCGCACGCCAGGCTGGCGTGCCGATCGACACCGTGCGCTATTACGAACGCCAGCAGTTGCTGCCGACCGCACGCCGCAGCGCCGGGGGCTATCGGGTATTCGGCGACACCGACCTCACCCGGCTGCAGTTCATCCGCCGCGCCAAGGCGCTCGGCTTCACCCTGGAAGAGATCGGCGAGCTGCTCAGCCTCAGCGACCAGCGCGGCCAGGACATGGCGCGCGTACGCGACACCGCCGTACACAAACTCACCGACATCGAACGGCGCATCGCCGAGCTGCAGCGCATGCATGGCGCCTTGAAGGAACTGGTGGATGCCTGCCCCGGCCACGGCGAGCTGGTGCACTGCCCGATCCTGACTGCAATGACCGGGTCGCGGCAGTAAGCCCGCCAACAGATGCCCGCGCGATGCGGGAAACGTATCAATGCCGTTGTAGTGTCGGATCTGTGCAGCGTGGTGAACACATTGCGTGTGCAGCCTGCGCGCGGATGCGCACCTGCCCGCGTCGACACGCCTCGTGCAGTGCGCCGCGCCCGCGTCATCCACACGCGACGAGCGAATGATGCATTTCGTGCATTTTTCGCTTGCCAATCGAAAACGTCGTCGCTATGATTTCGCTCCTCACGACGTGGGGCCATAGCTCAGCTGGGAGAGCGCCTGCATGGCATGCAGGAGGTCGGCGGTTCGATCCCGCCTGGCTCCACCACTTCAATCATTAGGCCGATTGGAAGTGCAGTGACAAAATTTGAAGTTTCGTGCGTCCCCATCGTCTAGAGGCCTAGGACATCACCCTTTCACGGTGGCGACCGGGGTTCGAATCCCCGTGGGGACGCCAATCAAGAAGCAGAACGCCCTGACCTCGGTCGGGGCGTTTTGTTTTTGCGGCGTGGCAATCGATCTTCGTTCGCGGCAAAAGATATTCATCGCGATGTCACACAAAACACTTGGCGAATCCTTCACATCCGCGTAGAATTCCGCCTCCAGCATCGTGGGGCCATAGCTCAGCTGGGAGAGCGCCTGCATGGCATGCAGGAGGTCGGCGGTTCGATCCCGCCTGGCTCCACCACTCCGGACCTTAGGCCGTTCGGAGGTGCTGAAAACATTGATGAGTTTATGCGTCCCCATCGTCTAGAGGCCTAGGACATCACCCTTTCACGGTGGCGACCGGGGTTCGAATCCCCGTGGGGACGCCACTCATCAACGACATCAGGCCCGGTCCGCCGGGTTTTTTTGTCACCGCCTCCCGCCGCTTTCGTCGTGGTCTTCCACAAACGTGAACAGGCAGGTATACTAGGCGGCTTGCGGTACAACGTGGGGCCATAGCTCAGCTGGGAGAGCGCCTGCATGGCATGCAGGAGGTCGGCGGTTCGATCCCGCCTGGCTCCACCACTTCTCCGGACACAGGCCGTCCGATAGAAGACAAATCTGGTTTAACGCGTCCCCATCGTCTAGAGGCCTAGGACATCACCCTTTCACGGTGGCGACCGGGGTTCGAATCCCCGTGGGGACGCCAGCTACAAACAAAAACCCCCGGCATTGCCGGGGGTTTTTGTTTGTGTGCCCACCCGGAAGGCGCCGACCATTGGTCGGCATGGCGGATGCAGAACACCCAGGCACACCGACCTGCGACAGCTCTCCGCCGCCCGGGCCTGGATGCGACAGAACGAAATAAAAAGCTTCCCATCCAGCAAAAGCATCGCTATGATAGGCGGCTCGCAGCATCAACGTGGGGCCATAGCTCAGCTGGGAGAGCGCCTGCATGGCATGCAGGAGGTCGGCGGTTCGATCCCGCCTGGCTCCACCACTTCTCCGGACACAGGCCGTCCGATAGAAGAAAAATTCGGTTTAACGCGTCCCCATCGTCTAGAGGCCTAGGACATCACCCTTTCACGGTGGCGACCGGGGTTCGAATCCCCGTGGGGACGCCAGCTACAAACAACAGCCCCCGGCATTGCCGGGGGTTTTTGTTTGTATGCCCCGCCATTCGTACCGACCGACGGTCGGTACCTACCGCACCACCTTGGCCATGCCCACCGACCGTGGCGCGGTCAGCGCAAAGCCGAACTGCGCATACAGGCGGTGCGCGTCGCCATCGGCGATCAGGCTCACGTACGCCCCCACCGCATTGGCCTGCAGCCACGCATCCAGTTCGCCCATCACCGCTTTGCCCAGGCCCTGGCCCTGCCGTTCGGGCACCACCGCAATGTCCACCACCTGCAGGAAGCAGCCGCGGTCGCCCACCAGCCGGCCCATCGCCAGCAACTGTTCGCCCTCACGGATACTGACCCCGAACACCGTATGGGGCAGGCCCAGCGTGGCCGCCTCCAGTGTTTTGGGGCTCAGCCCGGCGCGCACCCGCAGTTCGCGGTATTCGGCCACACTGGGCGGATGGGGAATGCACGTCAGACCCGCCGGCAGAATCATGGAGCACCTCGCATACGTGAACAGGTGTCCAGCATGCCGCATCGTTTTCTCATCCGGTGATACCAACCGGCCTATGCTGTTCCCCTGCCCCTTTTGCCCGCCCCTGCCCCATGTGTTACTCCGCCCAGATCCGCGCCGATTACACCAAGCTGGTGCGCGAGTACGGCGCCATGATGTCGCTGGACGAGTTCGCCCAGCTCTACGCCCACGATGCCGGCAAGCAACGCCCGAAAACGCCCAAGGCGATGGACGACGGCTTTGCCGGCGCGCGTACCGCGCAGGGCCAGGACATCGTGGCGAAAATCCAGCAGTGGCATGCCGAGGAAATGCAGGCGCTGGACGCGGAGATCCGCGTGCAGGGCGAACGCCGCGATGCCGCCCACGCCAGCCTGGCCACGCGCCCTACGCAGAAGGCACGCAACGAGGCGCGCATCGCCGGCAACCGCGTCGAACGCGCGCAGGCGCGCCTGGACGACCTGCGTCGCACCGGGCTGCTGCCGCGCGACAGCCGCATCTTTCCGGGCGTCTATGCACCGGTGATCGTGTCCGAGCGCGGCCAGCGCGTGATCAAGCCGATGCGCTATCAATGCCGCCTTCCGGACACGCCGGCCCGCAATGACACGCTGTACCCCGGCACCTACAACGCGCGCCGCGACAGCCTCGGCGGATACTGGAAGCCCGCGTTCGGTCATTGCCATGGCGTGGTGGTGGTGCAGTCGTTCTACGAACACGTGCCGCGGCATGCGCTGGAGCGGCGCGCCCTGTCCCCCGGCGAGAAGGCCAGCAACGTGGTGCTGGAGTTCCGCCCCCAGCCGCCGCGCGACCTGCTCATCGCCTGCCTGTGGTCGGAATGGGAAGGACCGGAGGGCCGGTTGCTGTCGTTTGCGGCCATCACCGACGAACCGCCGCGCGATGTCGCCGCGGCCGGCCATGACCGCTGCATCATTCCGATCCGGCCGGACAACCTGGATGCCTGGCTGAATCCGGACCCGAACGATCTGGAGGCGCTGTATCGCATCCTGGATGACCGCGAACCGGTCAGTTTCGCCCACGCCGAAGCGGCGTGAGCGCAGGGGTCAGCTGGCGACCGATGCGGCCTGCAGTGCGCGTGCCAATGCCGCGTTCAGCTCCGCGGTCAGGTACGGCTTGGTCAGCATCACGCCGGTGCGGAACACCGCCGGCAGGTGGTCCGGCGCCATGCCGGTGGCCAGCACGAACGGAATGCCACGGGCGCTCAAGGCGGCCGCGACCGGTTCACTGGTTTCGTTGTTGGCCAGCCGGTAATCCAGCAGGGCCACCTGGGGCTCGGAGTCACCCAGCAGGCGCAGCGAGTCGGCAACCGACGCTGCGGGGCCGACGACGACCGCGCCGGACTGGCCCAGCTGCATCTGCAGCAGGGCCGCGCTCATTTCGTCGTTCTCGACCACCAGTACCCGAAGATCCTGCAATGCACTCATCCCGGCTCTCTGTATGGTTCAGCCCGGTGAGTATAACGTCCTGCCCGGATGAAGGCCGAACATCACATGAAGCATTCAGGGCTGCACAGATCTCCACAAGTTGTATACACTACGCGGCCAGCCAGCCGAAGTGGCGGAATCGGTAGACGCAGCGGACTCAAAATCCGCCGCCCTTAAAAGCGTGTGGGTTCGAGTCCCACCTTCGGCACCATGGAATTGCACAGGCCAGATCTTCGGATCTGGCCTTTTGCATTTCAGGGCCTGCCGAAAGGCAGCCCCTTCAGCGGACTCACTTGGTGGATCTGGATGCATCCGCCGCTTTGGCAGCGGCTTCGGCAGCGGCATTGGCAGCCACCGCCGCAGCGGCAGACGCAGCCCGTTGTTGCAGCGCGGCGGCGTGCGCCGGCAGGTCCGGCGTCGGCGGCGGGGTCTCGCGCCACACCAGCGCCAGAACGCAATCCTTTGCCTGGCGACGGCACATCGCGTCGGCCTTGCGCTGGGCAGCACCATCATCCTTTTCAGACAGCGCAAAGCCCACGGCGCCTGTGCCGGTGTACACCGCGGAGAATCCCGCTGCTGTGGTACTGGCCTGGCTCGCACAGTTCGGCGAACGCTGCACGCAGTAGCCCAACGCCTGCTGCACTGCCGCGCTGACCGTGCGCTTGTTCATCGAGTAGCCGTAAGCACCGGTATTGGTGTCGTAAAACACGGCCGATGCCGCGTTGGCGGCGCCCGCCGCGGCCAGTGCGACCAGAAGTACTGCGCTGCGTCCTGCTGTCATTGACATGGTTTGCTTCGACCTTCCGTTGGAAGGCCGAGTATCCCAAAGGCCAACACGATTGGCACGCAGGCATCGTCCCGATACGTTGTCAGGCAACGCCGACGCTCACACCAGCCGCAGCGCCGGTTGGCCATGCCCCGCTGCCGCGATGGCCTGCCGCGCGATGCCCGCACTGGCCTCCACCCGGAACGCCGCCACCGTCTGCAGCAACTGGGTAGCCTGCTCTTCCATGCTGCGCGCGGCGGCAGACGCCTCCTCCACAAGGGCTGCGTTCTGCTGGGTGCCTTCGTCGATGTGGTCCACCGCCTGGTGGATCTGCCCGATGCTTTCACTCTGCTGCTGGGCCACCGCACTGATCTCGCTGATCAACGCACTGACCCGCTTCACGTTGACCACGATCTCGTCCATGGTGCGCCCGGCGCTCTCGACCTGGCCGGTGCCGGCACCGACTTTCTCCACCGAATCGGCGATCAACTGCTTGATCTCCTTGGCCGCGCCCGCCGAACGCTGCGACAGCGACCGTATCTCCGAGGCGACCACCGCAAAACCGCGGCCATGCTCACCGGCGCGCGCCGCTTCCACCGCCGCGTTGAGCGCCAGGATGTTGGTCTGGAAGGCGATGCCGTCGATGACCGCGATGATGTCCACGATCCGACGCGACGACTCGTTGATCAGCGCCATCGTGCACACCACTTCGTGCACGACATGGCCGCCCTGCGCGGCCACGTCCACCGCGCCGCTGGCCAGTTCACTGGCCTGGCGGGCGTTGGTCGCGGTCTGCTGCACGGTGGCGGTGAGGCCCTTCATCGAGACGGCGGTTTCTTCCAGCGATGCGGCCTGCTGCTCGGTGCGCACCGACAGGTCGCTGTTGCCTTCGGCAATCTCGCTGGCGCCCACCGCGATGGTGTCGGCAGCGAACTTGATCTGCGCGATGATCGCCGCCATCGCCTCCACCAGTGCATTGATGCCCTCGCACAACTCGGCGATCGGGCCGTTCTTGTCCTCGGTGGCGATATGCCCGGTAAGGTCGCCGCCCTTGGCTGCGGCCACCACCTCGCGGGTCTGCGCCACGGCGTGCTGCATGGCCAGGCTGTCACGCACCTGGGTGGTGATGTCGGTGGCGTACTTGACCACTTTGAACGGGCGGCCGCTCATGTCCAGGATCGGGTTGTAGGACGCCTGGATCCACACCTCGCGGCCGCCCTTGCCGAAGCGGCGATACTGGCCGGCGTCATACTCGCCACGGCCCAGCTTTTCCCAGAACTGGCGGTACTCCGCGCTCTGCCGGTAGTCGGGTTCAACGAACATGGCGTGGTGCTGGCCGCGCACTTCATCCAGCGTGTACCCGGTGGTGGCCAGGAAGTTGTCGTTGGCCGAGAGGATGCGCCCGTCCAGGCTGAACTCGATCACCGCCTGCGACTTGTTGATGGCCGCCAGCTGGCCGGAAAAATCGGCCGCCTGCTGCATCTGCGCGGTGATGTCGGTGGCGAACTTCACCACCTTGTAGGGACGCCCGCTGCCGTCCAGCACCGGGTTGTAGGACGCCTGGATCCAGATCTCGCGGCCGCCCTTGCCCAGCCGGCGGTACTGGCCTGCGTCGAATTCGCCGCGCCCGAGCCGCGCCCAGAAGTCGCGGTACTCCTGGCTCTGCGCAAGGGCCGGGTCGACGAACATGGCATGGTGCCGGCCCTGGATTTCATCCAGCCGGTAGCCCAGGGTCTGCAGGAAGTTGTCGTTGGCCTGCAGGATGGTGCCGTCCAGGTCGAACTCGATGACCGCCTGCACCCGGTGCAGGGCAGCCACCTGGGCTTCCAGCTCGCATTGGCGTCGCTGGGTGGCGGCGGTGGCCGATTGGCGCGCCTGGCCCGGCGCGATCACGCTGGCTTTCAGGGCCTGCCACAGTGAAGGGCGGGAAGCGGCGTCGGTACGTCCTTGCACATGCGCGTGCATACCTGAAGTAAGCATCATCGTGATCCTCGGTGCCCGTTGGCGATTGGGATCCGACGGGGAGCAACCCGCCGGCACATCATTGGCTTGGGGACTTGCGCAGACGTCAGCCGTGCATGACGTCGCTCCAGCGGCTAATACAACGGCGGTACTGCGGCGTGCAGACGGCATGTTGCAAAGTCACGCGATCGGGGGCCGCGAAGGGAGCGCAGCCAATGTCCAACCTGGCCCCGCCCTGGTCGCGTTGCCTTAGACGGTATCGACCCGGCCCGATGAAGCTTTAGCCCTGCCGGAGAATGACGCGGCCCGGATCCCAACAGGTTCAGCCCTCGCCACCTTCGGTGGTTTCGCCGCTGTCGAGGGGATCCAGGCCTTCCATGTGCGGGGTTTCGACCTGGACGTTGTTCTTGCCCAGCGCCTTGGCCCGGTAGCACTGCGCATCGGCAGCGGCCACCGCGTCGTCCACGCTCATGCTGCCGCCGATCGAGGCGATGCCGATGCTGGCGCCGACGCTGAGCCGTTGCAGGTCCCACGGGATGGTCAAGGTGCGCACGCCGTCCAGCAGGTCGCTGGCGATGCGGCGTGCGCGCTTGAGCGAGCAGCCGGCCAGGATCACCGCGAACTCGTCGCCGCCCAGCCGCGCCACGATGTCCGAATCGCGCACGCCGTGGCGCAGCACGTTGGCCACGGCCCAGAGCATGGCATCGCCGGCGAGGTGGCCATGGCTGTCGTTGACCGGCTTGAAGTTGTCCAGGTCGATGAACATCAGCGAGGCCGACTGCCCGGTCCGCGCGACGCGGGTGATGGCCTGCTGCAGATGGGCTTCGAACCCGCGCCGGTTGCTCAGTTCGGTCAATGGGTCGACCTCGGCCAGGTGGCGCGCTTCGCGTTGGCGGGCACGCTGCTGGGTCACATCGCGGATCACCCAGACCGCACCGCCCACCTGCCCGTCTTCGGCACGCAGCCAGGCACGGGTGAGGTCCACGGGCAGCAGCTGCGCGCCCACCGAGAGCAGCAGGTCCGAATGCAGGTCCACCGCGTTGCTCTCCGGGTCGAGCAGCACCGCGATATCCAGCGGTGAGCGGGGCGCGTACTCGGTGGTCAGCTCCATCACGTCCTGGACCTGGCCACCGGCCAGGGGCGAGGCGCCCTCCCCGGCCAGCGCGCGGGTGGCGGCAGCGTTGGCGTATTGGATCAGCCCCTGCAGATCCAGGGTCAGCACCATGTCCGCCACCGCATCCAGGGTGACGCGAGTGCGCTGCTCGGATTCGCGCAGTTGCAGGCTGCTCTGGCGTTGCGCCGTGACGTCCTGGATCTGCGACACGAAATGCAGTGGCTCGCCATGCTCCGAGCGCACCAGCGACACCGACAGCCGGCCCCACACGATGTTGCCGCGCTTACCCAGGTAGCGCTTGTCCATGTGGTAGTGGTCGCGCCGCCCGTTGAGCAGGTCGGCCACCAGCGCCAGGTCGGTATTGAGATCGTCCGCGTGGGTCAGGGTCTGGAAGTCGACCGCCAGCAGTTCGGCGCGGGTGTAGCCAAGGATGCCGCACAGCGCGTCGTTGACGTCCAGCCAGCGCCCTTCCAGCGACACCAGCGCCATGCCGAGCGCGGCGGAAGAGAACGCACCCGCGAATTTCTCGGCGGCCAGGTAGGCCTGCTCGCGGACTTCCAGAAGCGGGGTGATGTCCACGGCCATGCCGACGTAGCCGATCCGATGACCGCCGCTGGCATCCAGTGGACTGATCGACAGCCGCACCTGGCGGCGCTCGCCATCCTTGCGTACGTACGTCCACTGGTGCGACCAGGTGCCCTCCGCCGCATGCGCGGTGAGCGCCTCGAACACGGTAGGTACGCGCCCGTCGGCATCGGCCTGGGGACGCAGGTACTCCATCATTTCATCCGGGTCATGAAACAGGCCCGGGTTGACCCGCCCGATCACCTCGTCGGGCGTGTAGCCCAGCAGTTTCTGCGCGCCGCTGTTGAACAGGTTGACCACGCCATCGATGTCGGTGGCGATCACCGCCACTTCATCTGACGCATCCACCACCGCCTGCAGGCGCTGGCGCATGTTGGCCGCGTCCTGCCGCGCATTCTGCAGGTCGGTGACATCGGCATGCGCGCCGGCCATCCAGATCGGCCGTCCCTGCGCGTCCCACTCGTGGACGCGCCCGCGATCCTGTACCCAGATCCAGTGGCCGTCCTTGTGGCGCATGCGGCACAGGCTGTCGTAGTGCGGCGAGCGCCCTTCCAGGTGTTCGCGCAGCAGCGTGTTGGACTGCGCCAGGTCGTCGGGGTGGACCAGCCGGAAGAAGGTGTCGGGGGTGATCGGGGCCAGTTCGTCACGGGTATAGCCGACGATCTGGGCCCAGCGTTCGTTGACCCACATCCGGCCGTCCTGGACATTCCATTCCCAGGTGCCGGCACCGGTGCCGTCGATGATCATCTGCAGGCGACGGTGGCGCTCGGTGATGTCACGCAACGCCGCGTCGGCGCCGTGCGCGGTGCCGGCCGGATCGTGGCTCATGCCCACGGCCACGCACGCGGCCGGATGCCGCGCCGTACGGCATCTGGCCCCGCCCGACATTCCGGCCCTGCCTGGTGCGTTGTCATGTGGCCTCCCCGGCGCCTGCCCAGCCTACGGGCATTTGAGGGGAAGTGTGAACAAAGGGAAGTGAAACCAGAAGTGCCCTGCCCGCCACGGACGCCAAGGGCCGCACGCGGCGGCCCCTGGCGGGTGGATCCAGGCCGGTTCAGCCGCCGCGTTTGGCGCGGGCGAAGGCGTCGGCCAAGGCGTTGTTGGCCGGCGGCGCGGCACTGCCCGGGCGCGGGCCCGGGGCGGCCCCGCGGCCGCCATTGCGCTGGCCACCACCGCCACCGCCGTCGCGGCGCCCACCCCCGGCAGGCCGGGCATCGCGCTCGCCGGGGGCCTTGGCCGGGGCCGGGGTGTCGTCCAGGCGCCGGGTCAGGGCGATGCGCTTGCGCGCCACGTCCACCTCCAGCACCTTCACCTTGACGATGTCACCGGCCTTGACCACGTCACGCGGGTCCTTGACGTAGGTGTCCGACAGCGCCGAGATGTGGATCAGCCCGTCCTGGTGCACGCCGATGTCGACGAACGCACCGAACGCGGCCACGTTGCTGACCACGCCTTCCAGGATCATGCCCGGCTGCAGGTGCTTGAGCTCTTCCACGCCCTCGGCGAAGCGCGCCGCCTTGAATTCCGGGCGCGGATCGCGGCCGGGCTTTTCCAGTTCCTTGAGGATGTCGCGCACGGTCGGCACACCGAAGGTGTCATCGGTGAACTGCTCGGCCTTCAGCCCGCGCAGGAAGCTGCCATCGCCGATCAATGCCTTGATCGGGCGTGCGGTGGCGGCCACGATGCGCTCCACCACCGGATAGGCTTCCGGGTGCACCGAGGAGGCATCCAGCGGCTGGTCGCCATCGGCGATGCGCAGGAAGCCGGCGCACTGTTCGAAGGTCTTGTCGCCCAGGCGCGGCACCTTGAGCAGGTCCTTGCGGCGCTTGAACGGGCCGTTGTCGTCGCGATGACGCACGATGTTCTCGGCCACCGTGGCCGACAGGCCGGACACGCGCGACAGCAGCGCGGCCGAGGCAGTGTTGACCTCCACGCCGACCGCGTTGACGCAGTCTTCGACCCGCGCATCCAGCGCGCGCGCCAGGCGGTACTGGTCCACGTCGTGCTGGTACTGGCCCACGCCGATCGCCTTGGGTTCGATCTTGACCAGCTCGGCCAGCGGATCCTGCAGGCGACGGGCAATGGAGACCGCGCCACGGATCGACACGTCCAGGTCCGGGAACTCCTTGGCGGCGAATTCGGAGGCCGAGTACACCGACGCGCCGGCTTCGCTGACCACGATCTTCTGCAGTCTGCTGTCGCCGAGTGCCTTGATGGCTTCCCCGGCCAGCTTGTCGGTTTCGCGGCTGGCGGTGCCATTGCCGATCGCGATCAGTTCCACGTTGTGCTTGAGACACAGCTGCTTGATCGTCTGCAGCGACTGGTCCCACTGCCGGCGCGGTTCGTGCGGGTAGATGGTGTCGGTGGCCACCAGCTTGCCGGTGGCATCGACCACGGCGATCTTGCAGCCGGTGCGGATGCCCGGGTCCAGCCCGAGCACGCTCTTGGGCCCGGCCGGCGCGGCCAGCAGCAGGTCCTTGAGGTTGTCGCCGAACACCGCGATCGCCTCGGCTTCGGCCTTCTCGCGGGCCTGGTTGAACAGGTCCAGCAGCAGGTGCATGTGCAGCTTGGCGCGCCAGGTCAGGCGGCAGGCGTCGAGCAGCCAGCGGTCGCCAGGACGGCCGGCGTCGGCGATGCCGGCCTTGTAGGCCACGCGGCCTTCGGCATACACGTGGCCCGCTTCGGCGTCGGTGCCGGGATCCAGTTCCAGGAACAGGATTTCCTCGCGGCGCGCGCGGAACAGCGCCAGCAGCCGGTGCGAGGGAATCTTCGCCAGCGATTCGGCGTGTTCGAAATAGTCGCGGTACTTGGCGCCCTGCTCTTCCTTGCCTTCGGCGACACGGGCGCGGATGACCCCGTTTTCGCCCAGCCAGCTGCGCAGTTCGCCGACCAGTGCGGCGTCTTCGCCCCAGCGCTCCATCAGGATCGCGCGGGCGCCTTCCAGTGCGGCCTTGGTGTCGGCCACGCCCTTGTCGGTATCGACGAAGGTGGCGCCGAACACCTGCGGGTCCAGGCTCGGATCGGCCAGCAGGCCATCGGCCAGCGGCTCCAGCCCGGCTTCGCGCGCGATCTGGGCGCGGGTGCGGCGCTTGGGCTTGTACGGCAGGTACAGATCTTCCAGGCGCGACTTGGTGTCGGCGCCGAGGATCTCGTTGCGCAGTTCGTCGGTGAGCTTGCCCTGTTCGTCGATGCTGGACAGCACCGCGGCGCGGCGGTCTTCCAGCTCGCGCAGGTAGGTCAGGCGGGTTTCCAGGTTGCGCAGTTGGGTGTCGTCCAGGCCGCCGGTGACTTCCTTGCGGTAGCGGGCAATGAACGGGACGCTGGCGCCTTCGTCCAACAGGGCGATGGCGGCACGCGCCTGGGCAGGCTGGGCGCCGATTTCATCGGCGATGGTCTGGGCGATCTGCTGGGCGAGCTTGATGTCAGGCATTGCTTCCGGCCGGAGCCGCAGTACGGAAAGTCCCGATTGTGGCAACGCAGGGCGACGGGGGGAAGGCGTTGACAGCGGGGGGCGAACCTGTCGGCCGTGGTGCCCTCGCGTATCGCCGGGCTCTGCCCGGCTACGCAGGACAATCGCATTACCCACGGTGGTGCCGGCCGCTGGTGCGTGCAGCCGGGCAGAGGTCGGCTCTACGGGGTGGATGCGGATAGCCGGGCAGAGCCCGGCTCTACGGTGCTTCAGCGGTAATGCTGGGCGGTGCGCTGGTGGACGATGTCGTCGCGCAGGGATTCCAGTGCCATTACCCGGATTTTGCCGATCCCCTGCAGTTCCATGAACCGCTCGGTGTAGATCTCCGGCCCGGTGTCGGTATCGGCCCGGGACTTGCTGAAGCCGTGGGGGACCAGGCCTTTGTCGCCATCCTTGCTACCACCGACATAAAGAACGATTGCCATGTGATGTGTTCCTCCTGTGACGCATCGTGCAATTACAACGGGCACCAGTTTAACGTGGCGAACCTGACTGATTCGTCATGCAGGCTAATAACCTTTGTTTGCATGCAGATGACGTCGCGTTGCACGACGTTTTATTCACATTGATTTAACGCTGAAGTAACGCTCGGCGCGAAGCGTTACCCGATGCCGGGCCACCAGCCGCGGCCAGTCATGGCGTACACATCCGCCGCGCGTTCAAACGGGTTCCGCGCGCTCACCCCACCACAGGCGAGGTATACCGGCAGATACAGCGGCCCGAGCACCAGGTACTGGTAGACATGCGCGCGCTCGTGGTCATGCAGGCCGATCACCGGCTCGGTGCAGTGCCCGGCCTGGTGCGCGTAGGTGCGGCAGGCCACGTCCAGCACCGGGCCGGTGTGCAGGATGACGTTGCCCAGCGTGATCGCCCCGCCCGGCCCCCACGGCCAGTCACGGAACACGATGGCCAGGTCGCGGCGGTTCCAGGACGGGCGCGCGCCGGCCACCATCCCGGCCAGGCCGCCGATCAGACCGATCAGGGTGTTGGGCGCGGTCCACAGCGCGCCCAGCCCCTGCAGGACGCGCAGCGCCAGCGGTGGCAGGCTCAATCGGCCTCGTTGGGGATCAACAGCCACAGGATCAGGTAGACCAGGATGCCCGGGAACGCCGCCGACAGCACCGAGACCAGTACGAACAGCACCCGCACCAAGGTGGAACTCCAGCCGAAGCGGTGCGCGATGCCGCCCATCACCCCGGCGATCATGCGGTCGTTGAGCGAGCGCGACAGCGTGCGGGGCGTGGCGTTCATGGCAGCGGTCTCCGGGGCGGGATGGCGGACTGTAACGCGGGCGGTGTCTACAGGGTGCGTTGGCGCAGGGCCTTCAGGCGCGCGCCGAACCATACCGCAGCGGTCTGCTCGGGCTGGCCCGGGCAGGCAATCCGGTAGGGCTTGCCGCTCATGCTGCTCTGGCTGGCGGCGCGCTCGATGAACTGCTCGGCGGTGTCCACCTTGTCCTTCTTGAGCAGGTAGTCGTACTTGCGCTGCAGGTGCGCACGCGCTTCGGCGGCGTCGTGCCAGCTGCCATTGCGCTGGAAGCGGCAGCTGGAGCCATCCAGCGCACCGATCAGGCCGGCGATCTCGCGGCGGGCAGTGTCGCCCGGTGCGGCCAGCGCACTGCCGGGGATGATGAGGGCCAGGGCCAGTGCTGCGCGGAAGCGATGGGTCATGCGGAACGTTCCTTCAACCAATCGGTGATCGTACCGGGAACTTCGCGCTGGGCGCGGCCGGACACGTAAATGCCGATGTGGCCGCCCCGGAAACTGCTTTCGGTGTAGTCGGTGCTGCCGATCCGGCCACGCATCGCGCGTGACGCATCCGGCGGCACGAGGTGGTCCTGCTCGGCGTAGATGTTCAGCACCGGCAGGGTGACCTGCGACAGCTGCACGGTCTCGTCGCCGATCCGGATGCCGTCGTGCATCAGGCCGTTGCCCTGGTAGAACTGCTTGATGAAATCACGGAAGGTTTCACCGGCGAGGTCGGGCGAATCGAAGATCCACTTTTCCATGCGCAGGAAATCCTGCAGCGCGGCCTTGTCGTCCAGGATGTCGAGCAGGCCCACGTATTTCTGCACGTTGAGCCGGAACGGCTTGAGCATCAGGTAGCTGGCATTCATCAGGTCGGCCGGGATGTTGCCCAGCGTGTCCACCAGCAGGTCCACGTCCACCTGCCGCGCCCAGTGCGACAGCATGTTGTCGGGGGTCTGGAAATCGACCGGGGTGACCATGGTGATCAGGTTGGCCAGCTTGTGCTGGCGCAGCGCGGCGTAGCACAGCGCGAACACCCCACCCTGGCAGATGCCGAGCATGTTGATCGGTGCGCCCGACGGCGCCTGCAGGTGGTCCACCGCGCCATCCACGAAGCGCAGCAGGTAGTCCTCCAGCGTCTGGTAGCGCTCGGAGCGGTCCGGGTAGCCCCAGTCCAGCACGTACACATCGTGGCCGAGGGCGAGCAGGCGCTGTACCAGCGAGCGGTCGGCCTGCAGGTCCACCATGTACGGGCGGTTGACCAGCGCATAGACGATCAACAGTGGCGTGCGCTGGACCGGCGCATCGTCGCCGACGAAGCGGTACAGCACGACTTTGCCGTCGCGCCACACTTCCTCGCGCGCGGTGGCGCCGTAGTCCACGTCCTCCACCGAGGGCAGCAGGGTCAAGCCGTCCAGCAGCTTGCGCTGCATGGCCAGGGTCTCCTGCAGCAGGTCCTCGGCATTGAAGCCCAACGGCCCTTTCATGGCGTGCGCTTCCGCGGCTTGGCGGCCGCCTTGCTCGCCGACGTCTTGGGTGCGGTCTTTTTCGCGGCGGCCGACGCGGCCTTCTTCGCCGTTGACTTGGCCGCGTTGGCCGCCTTCCTGACCGGGCCTGGCGTGGGCGCTGCAGCGCCGCGTGGCGGGCGCGGGCGCGGCGCCGCTTTCGGCGTCCCAGCCGGTGCGGGCCGGGGCGCCGCGCTGGCGGCCATCCGGCGTACCAGCCGCTCCAGGTCCGTGATGCGGCGGTGCGCGGCATCCATTTCGGTGCGGGTGGGCATGCCGATCGCTTCGCACACCCGTTCGATCTCGTGCTGGGTGGCCGCGCGCAGGCGCATCTGCGCGTTGCCCAGTTCGGCATACACCTGCTGGAACGGCTCGGACATCGCCACCTTGGCGTACGCCTCTTCGGCCGCCTCGATCCACAGGTCGAACATCGCCCGCGCGCTGGTCAGCTGGTTGCCCGGCTGCTCGTGCTCGGCCAGGCGCTGTTCGAACAGCTTGAACGCATCGTCCAGCGCCTGCTTGATCTGGTCGACGTAGTCGCGCGAGTGCGCCTGGTAGTCCTGCTGGGCGCGCAGCAGCGCCTGCCAGCGGGCCTGGTGCTCGCGGCCCGGGCCGAACGCCGGACTCTGCAGCCATGGGCCCAGGTCGCGCTGCAGGGTTTCCAGCAGCTTCAACAGGTCCGGGCCGCCGGCCTGGGTGTGGCCACGCGCACCCTGCAACATCCACTGCAGCAGCCCGTCGCCCTGGCCCTCCACGGCCTGCTTCCAGGCTTGGGCCACATCGGCGCTGCTGGCATCGCGGCCGGCGAACTGCGCGGCCACCTGCTGCATGGTGCCGTACCAGCCACCGGCCTGTTCGCGGAAGCGGTGCACCGCGTCGTCGGCCGGGCTGCTGCCAGCGTTGGGCATCATCTGCGCCCACCAGTCGATAGCCTGCTGCCAGCTGCCCTGCCCGGGGCCTTGTGCGCCGGGCGCGCCGGGCGGCACCGCGGCATGCCGCAACGCATCGCCCCAGGCGCTGAAATACTGGCGCGCCAGGGCTTCAACGTCGCCCGCGTTGCCGCCGCTGCCGGCCGTGCTCATCGGCGCGCTCCGGGCGGCAGGCCGGGCAGGATCGGGGGCAATGACAGGGTCAGGCGCAGGTTCATGGCTTGGGAATACGCAGGGTCTTGCTGATCATCAGCGAACCGGACAGGGCGAACAACAGCACCATCGGGTGCAGCTGCCACGGACCCAGCTGCCACTGGCCCAGCCACAGGTCGTGACCGATCGCGCCCATGCTGGCGGCCACCGCCAGCACCACCACCAGCGCCAGGCTGGTGGGAATGGGCGTGCCTTCGAAGTACGGCACCTTGTCGCCCTCGCCCGCCAACGCCTCGGCGGTGACGTTGTACCGCGCCAGGCGGCTGACCCCGCAGCACACGAAATAGCTCAGCACCAGCCAGTCCCAGCCGCCCTGCATGCCGCAGGCGTAGGCCAGCGCGGCCGGGGCCACGCCAAAGGAAATGATGTCCGACAGCGAATCCAGCTCGCGGCCCAGCGTGGAGCTGGACTTGCGCCAGCGCGCGATGCGGCCGTCCAGCGCGTCGAAGATGAAGGCCAGCGGGATCAACGCCATGCCGAACAACAGGTAGCTGCGCTCGCCATCCTGCAGGAAGCGCATGGCGGCAAAGACCGCGCCGGTGCCGCAGAACGCGTTGGCCAGGGTGAACCAGTCCGCCAGGTGGAACTCGCGCAGCATCGAGAAATGACGTTTCATGGGTGATCTGTAGACGGCAATCGCAAGAGAGTACCGCGAGGGGCCACACCGCGACAGAGCACGGTGCGCACCGCCGTGGCAAGGTCTTCACAGGACAACGACGTGCGGTGAATTTTTGGCCACCCATCTTGACAGCGAGAACCGGCGGGGGCTGCCGGCGCTTATCCACAAACTTGCGCACCAGTCATCCACACCCCCTGTGGACAACTCCGTCTCAATAGACGCGACGCTGGTTATTTGTTGATCACCCATGGCCTGTTGACAGGGCCGGCGCACAGCACCGCCACCGCCCGGCAGTGCCCGCCGTGGCCCGTCCCCGGTTATGCTGGTGGGTGGACCCGCCGCCGCTACGTCCTGCCCGCCCCTTGCGACAGGAGTTGCCTGCGTGCTTTCACCCGAACATCTTGCCGCCCAGCTGGGCCATCCGCATGGGGACCATGCGCTGGCGATAGCCGAATCGATGAACCGCAGCAATGGTGCGCTGAACCAGGCGGCCATCGCCCTGCTGGCCGTCGCCGCGCGCGAACAGGTGCTGGAGATCGGCCCGGGCAACGCGGCCTTCGCGGCTGACCTGCTGCGCGCGCCGGGCAGCCGCTATCTGGGCATCGAAGTGTCGGCAGACATGGTCGATGCCGCGCAGGACCGCCTGACTGCCGCCGGCCTGCACGACCGCGCGGCCATGCGCCTTGGCGATGTGCATGCGCTGGACCTGGACGACGCCTGCATCGATGCGGCGCTGTCAGTGAACACCCTGTACTTCTGGGAACAGCCCGCGCTGGCCCTGGCCGAACTGGCCCGGGTCCTGCGCCCCGGGGGCCGGCTGTGCCTGGCGTTCGGCGATGCGGCGTTCATGCGCGCCCTGCCCTTTACCGCCCATGGGTTCCACCTGCACGAGCTGGCCGATGTGGAACTGGCCCTGCGCAGCAGCGGGCTGCGGGTCTGCGGGTGGCGGGCGCACCGGGAAACCGGCACCAGCAATGACGGGCGCCAGGTGGAGAAGCACTTCCATCTGTTGCTGGCGCGGCGGTGATGGCGCGGGTTTGCCCGGGTTGCCGGCCAGCGGCCGGCACCACCGAGTGACGGGTGGCGGTTACAGGCGGGTGTAGGTCCAGGACTGCATCGCGCCGTCGCGGTAGGGCATCACCCCGTGGAAGGCGCGCGGGTCGTCGCCGAACACCAGCGGCAGGAAGCTGCGGTCGCCTTCCCACAGGGGCAGCGTGTCCAGCTTGTCCAGGTCGACCCACTCCAGGGTGCCCTCCGGGTTGGAGGTGAGCGGCGTGCCGGTGAAATCGTCGATCACGAACACGAACCCGAACCAGTCTTCGCCCTGCTTGCCGAAGCCCGGCCAGCTGATGGTGCCGCGCAGGCGCATGGTGCCGCACTCGATGCCGGCTTCCTCGCGGATCTCGCGGCGCATGCAGGCCGCCGCGTCTTCGTCGCGCTCCATCTTGCCGCCCAGGCCGTTGTACTTGCCCAGGTGCAGGTCGCCCGGACGGGCGTTGCGGTGGATCATCAGGGCTTGCGTGCCGTCGGGCGAAATCACGTAGCCGAGGGTGGCCATGATCGGGGTATAGGGCATGAGGCAGGGGCTCAACAGGCACAAACCCCGATTATGCGCGATCGGCGCGGCGCGGTTGGCTCAGCTGGCCACGCGGGAGCGCTGGGTGTCGGCCGGGGCCGGCAGGGCGTCGCCGTCGCGGCGCAGGGTTGCCACGCCGTGGCCGCGCTCGGCCAGGTACTCCAGCCACTTGCCCAGGAAGGTGTTCATGCGCATGCGGTGGCTGATCAACTCCGCCGGTGGCGGGTACATGCCCACCACGTCCTGCCAGCGCCGCCCCACGTAACAGTGCGTGGTCTCGGCCTGGCGCGCGTCACGGTACAGCCGCACGTAGGCCGACGGATCCGGCTGCCCGGTGACCGGGTCGGCGAAGTCGTAGGTCAGGCGCAGTTCGACCGTGTAGCGGTGGCACTCGATGACGTCCAGGCGGACGTCCAGCCCATCGCCCACCGACGACACGTAGCTGCCGGCCACCAGTTCTGCCGGTGCGAACAGGCGTACCAGGTGCTGGTAGTTTTCCGCGTACAGGCCCATCAGCCAGCTCAGGCGGCTGAGCCTGGGGATGCGTTCGATGCGGGGCGTTGCCTGGGCCATGGGGTCGATCCTACACGTTGATCCTCCAACGTGGGGGCGGCCAGGCCCCGGCCAAAGGGGTGCGCCGGTCAATACAGCTCGCGCTGCAGCCCCAGGGTGGTCAGCACCTTGCTGGAAATCTCCTCGATCGAGGTGTGCGTGGTGCTCAGGGTCGGGATCCGTTCCATGCGGAACATGGTCTCGGCCGCGGCCACTTCGCGCTTGCAGGTCTCCAGGTTGGCGTAACGCGAGTTCGGGCGGCGCTCCTGGCGGATCTGCTGCAGGCGGTCCGGGTCGATGGTCAGACCGAACAGCTTCTTGCGGTACGGGCGCAGCCGGGGCGGCAGGCGGTCCTGCTCCAGGTCTTCGTCGGTGAGCGGGTAATTGGCCGCGCGCACCCCGTAATGCAGGGCCAGGTAGATGCAGGTGGGGGTCTTGCCGGCCCGCGACACCGCCACCAGGATCACGTCGGCATCGTCGTAGTTGATGGCAATGCCGTCATCGTGGGTCAGCGCGAAGTTCATCGCGTTGATGCGCCGGTGGTAGGTCTCGAAGTCCACCATGCCGTGCGCCTGGCCCACCCGGGAGTGGCGGTTGACCGCCAGTTCGCGCTCCAGCGGCTCGATGAAGGGGGCGAACACGTCCAGCATCAACCCGCCGCTTTCGGCCAGGATGATGCTCAGCCCGCTGTCCACGCAGGAACTGACCACGATGGGCCGGACCTGGTAGCGCTCCCCGGCTGCACGGATCCTTTCACACGCTTCGCGGGCCTTTTCCGGATCATCGATGAACGACATCCGGTCGGTAATGAAGCTGAACCCGGAGAACTGGGTCAGCAGGCTATGCCCAATGGTTTCAGCGGTGATACCGGTTCCATCGGACACGTAGAACACCGGACGGATCGTCGACATACGGCTTTTACCCCCTACGAAGCTTAAAAAGGCCGTCGATACAAGCTTGTGCCGACAGCGGTCTGCCCGGCATCATATCGGCTTCTTCCTACGGACGTGGCCATCCAAGCCCGCCTCGGGCGATGGCCAAACGGAGCATCGCGCTTGAACGAGAATATCCTGTGGTTGCACGAACTGCGCTTGGCCGATCTGGCCCGCGTAGGCGGCAAGAATTCGTCGCTGGGCGAAATGATCGGCAATCTTGCCGGCCTGGGGGTGTCTGTCCCCGGCGGGTATGCAACCACCGCTGAAGCCTTCAAGGACTTCATCGCGCACAACGATCTGTCCAAGCGCATCTTCGACAAGCTGGCCACGCTGGACGTGGAAGATGTCGCCGCGCTCACCGTAGCGGGCAAGGAAATCCGCGGCTGGGTCATCGACGCCCCGCTGCAGCCGCAGCTGGACCAGGACATCCGCAGCGCCTACAAGAAGCTCTGCGACGAGAACGGCGGCGGCGACGTGGCCGTCGCGGTGCGCTCCTCGGCGACCGCCGAAGACCTGCCCGATGCCTCCTTCGCCGGCCAGCAGGAGACCTTCCTCAATGTCACCGGCGCCGACGATGTCGTGCTCAAGGTCAAGGAAGTGTTCGCCTCGCTGTACAACGACCGCGCCATCGCCTACCGCGTCCACCACGGTTTCAAGCACGAGGACGTGTTCCTGTCCTCGGGCGTGCAGCTGATGGTGCGTTCGGGCGTGGGTTCGTCCGGCGTGCTGTTCACCCTGGACACCGAGTCCGGCTTCCGCGACGTGGTGTTTGTCACCTCCTCGTTCGGCCTGGGCGAAATGGTCGTGCAGGGCGCGGTCAATCCCGACGAGTTCTACGTCTACAAGCCCACCCTGAGCGCCGGCAAGCCGGCGATCCTGCGCCGTTCGCTGGGCAGCAAGGCGATCCGCATGGTGTATTCGGATGTCCCCGGTGAGCGCGTGCGCATCGAAGACACCCCGGCCGAGCAGCGCAACGTCTTCTCCATCAGCGACGAGGACGTGCAGGAACTGTCCAAGCAGGCGCTGGTCATCGAAAAGCATTACGGCCGCCCGATGGATATCGAGTGGGCCAAGGACGGCGTGAGCGGCAAGCTGTTCATCGTGCAGGCGCGCCCGGAAACGGTGAAGTCGCGTGGCCATGCCACCCAGATCGAGCGCTTCGCACTGAGCCAGAAGGACGGCAAGGTGCTGGCCGAAGGCCGCGCCGTGGGCGCCAAGATCGGTGCCGGTACCGCCCGCGTGGTGAAGTCGCTGGACGACATGGCCCGCGTGCAGCCCGGCGACGTGCTGATTGCCGACATGACCGACCCCGATTGGGAGCCGGTGATGAAGCGTGCCTCGGCCATCGTGACCAACCGCGGTGGCCGTACCTGCCACGCGGCGATCATCGCCCGTGAGCTGGGTGTGCCGGCCGTGGTCGGCTCGGGCAACGCCACCCAGCTGATCGAAGACGGCCAGCAGGTCACCGTGAGCTGCGCCGAGGGTGATACCGGCTTCATCTACGACGGCATCCTCGAGTTCGAGCGCACCACCACGGACCTGGGCAACATGCCGCCGGCGCCGCTGAAGATCATGATGAACGTGGCCAACCCGGAACGTGCCTTCGACTTCGGCCAGCTGCCGAACGCCGGCATCGGCCTGGCCCGCCTGGAGATGATCATTGCCAGCCACATCGGCATCCATCCCAACGCGCTGCTGGAATACGACCGCCAGGACGCGGCGACCAAGAAGAAGATCGACGAGAAGATCGCCGGTTACGCCGATCCGGTCAGCTTCTACGTGGGCCGCCTGGCCGAAGGCATCGCCACGCTGACCGCGTCGGTTGCGCCGAACCCGGTGATCGTGCGCCTGTCGGACTTCAAGTCCAACGAGTACGCCAACCTCATCGGCGGCAGCAACTACGAG
>Ga0160463_100102_pt1 | contig 98965 bp, 90 predicted proteins | sample HID1975M_E6MG_FD_108276 | JGI IMG/M metagenome (GOLD analysis project Ga0160463, IMG submission 108276) | Enriched soil microbial communities from UW Madison campus, WI, USA - HID1975M_E6 MG | ecosystem: Environmental > Terrestrial > Soil > Unclassified | place: USA: Madison, Wisconsin... | reverse complement strand
TTAGATTTTAGATTTTAGATTTTAGATTTTAGATTTTAGATTTTAGATTTTAGATTTTAGATTTTAGATTTTAGATTTTAGATTTTAGATTTTAGATTTTCTAAAAGTCGCTTTGCTCCTTTTGGAATTTGGTCCCGAAACTTCGGGATAAAAAATTTGAAATTTCACTAACTTTTATTTCTTAATCTGATCCAAAATATCATTCATCATTTCGATTTGCACTTTCTGAATTTCGATTAATTCTTGTTGTTGATGCATAATCAAATGATCAATTTTATCATGAATCATTCTGATTTCTAATTCCGATTTTAGGTTAATCATATAATCTTTTTTAGCTCGATTTCTGTCTTTTTCTTCCTGACGATTCTGGCTCATCATAATCACCGGCGCTTGCAAAGCCGCAACGCAAGAAAGAATTAAATTTAAGAGAATAAACGGATACGGATCGAAACCTTTATTTAGAAAAATTAAAACATTTGAACTGATCCAGATCGTAATAAAAACAACAAAAGAGATTATAAAAGTCCAGCTTCCGCCAAAATCTGCTACTCGATCTGCCACTCTTTGTCCGAGATTTCGGGTTTCTTCCTCATCTTCTACAGTGCTCACAATAGATTTATCATCCTTTAAAGAAGAAATAACGCTTTTCTCCATAGCCGAAAGCGCTCCAATTTCTGTTGAAAGGTAATTGGAAATGTACTTTTGACGATACAAATTCAACTCGTTTACGGCGATGCAATCATCATCATTAAAATCGGGAAATTCTTTTTTAATTAAACCCAAAATTGGATCATGAATAGATTTCCCGTAGATTTTCTCGTTTTCAGAAAAAGAAAGCCCCGAAATAGCACTTTTAAATGTTTGATTGTTTTTCATTTTTGCAAATTTTATAGGCTAATTTACGTAAATAACTTCTTAAGAATGATATAAAAAGATCTCGTTTACAATTACTTTTTTATCACAAATATGATATTCTAGAGAAAATTTCTTTAGTTAAATCGTGACTTTATTTCCAAAAAACACCTTACTTTTAACGTTCCAAAATTATTCATTCATTCTTACCATTGTGACAAAAGACAATATCATACAAAATATAAAGGCTTTAAAGAGCCATTCGCACATAAATTACGGCATTAAAACAAAAACGGAAGACTTTACAGAAAAGCTTTTTTACACCCTTTTTGATTCGAATGCAGCTTTAGACGAAAGCATTAGTGAATTAGAAATCCGTTTTAAAGAAATCGCTGTTTTAGCTTGTAAAAAACCGCAAAATTTATGCGGATCTATTTGGGAAAGATTTCTTGAAAAACTTCCTGGCGTTTTAGAAAAATTAAATCAAGATGCCGAATATATTTTAGAAAATGATCCAGCTTCTAATAGTATCGACGAAGTTTATCTAGGTTATCCTGGATTTTATGCGATTGCTATTTACAGGTTAAGCCACGAATTGTATCATTTGGATTTATTGCTTTTTTCTCGTTTAATGAGCGAATATGCGCACAGAATTACAGGAACTGATATTCATGCAGGCGCTAGTATCGAATCGCCATTTTTTATAGATCACGCTACCGGAATTGTAATTGGAGAAACAACTGTTATCAAAAAGCATGTAAAAATCTATCAAGGTGTTACGCTTGGAGCTTTGAGCGTTAGCAAAGAAATGAAGAATGCAAAAAGGCATCCAACGGTTGAAGATAATGTCTGTATTTACGCCAACGCAACCATTTTGGGAGGAAAAACTACAATCGGAAAAAATAGTGTTGTTGGAGGAAATGCTTGGATTACAAAATCTGTTCCAGCAGATTCTATCGTTTTGAATACCACTACAACTGAAGTTAAAATCAAAGAAAAAAAATAAAATGAATTCACATAAGTTACTAAAACTGATTGGCAATACTCCGTTAATGGAAACTGTCAATTTGGTTAAAAATAAAAATGTAAAGCTTTTGCTTAAACTCGAAGGAAATAATCCTGGAGGAAGCGTAAAAGACCGAGCGGCTTACAATATGATTGCAGCGGCTTTAGAAAGAGGCGAAATTAAAAAAGGCGATAAATTAATTGAAGCAACGAGCGGAAACACTGGAATTGCACTTGCAATGATTGCTCAATTATTTGGTATAGAAATCGAATTGGTTCTGCCTGAAGATTCTACAAAAGAAAGAACACAAACAATGCGTGCGTATGGCGCAACCGTTATTTTAACGCCTGCCAGCGAAGGAATTATCGGTTCTCGTGATTATGCCGATAAAAAAGTGGCACAAGGCGGTTATTTGATGCTAAATCAATTTGCAAACGACGACAATTGGAAAGCGCATTATAAAACAACAGGTCCAGAAATATGGAACGATACTGACGGAACTGTAACGCATTTTGTTTCTGCAATGGGAACAACGGGAACTATTATCGGAACTTCTACTTATTTAAAAGAAAAAAATCCTAATGTTCAAATCGTTGGCGCACAACCGAGTGACGGGTCTCAGATTCCTGGAATTCGCAAATGGCCACAAGAGTATCTTCCGAAGATTTTTGATGCTTCTAAAGTTGATACGGTTGTTGATGTAAGCGAAGAAGAAGCTCGAGAAATGACCAAAAGATTAGCGCTTGAAGAAGGTGTTTTTGCAGGAATGAGCAGCGGAGGTTCTGTTGCAGTTGCCTTAAAAATTGCCGAAAAATTAGAATCTGGAGTTATTGTTGCCGTTATCTGCGATAGAGGCGATCGTTATTTGTCTTCGGATTTATTTGATTAAAAAGATACTAAGTTGCTAAGGTTCTAAGATACTAAGGTTTGAATAACTAAAAAACTTTGTGTTTTAGAATCTCAGCAACAAAAAAAACTTAGAACCTAAGCATCTCAGAACCTTAGAACCTTAAAAAAATGAACTACAGAAAACTAGGAAAAACAAACTTTAATATATCTGAAATTTCGCTTGGAACTTGGCAAGTTGGCGGAAAATGGGGATCGGGTTTTGATGATAAAACTGCCGACGAACTTTTGAATACTGCGATTGACAATGGCGTTAATTTTATTGATACTGCCGATGTTTATGAAAATGGCTTAAGCGAAACCGCTGTTGGAAGAGTTGTCCGCTCTCGTTCTGAACGAATTTTTGTTGCCACAAAATGCGGACGACAGATTAACCCGCATGTTAATGAAGGATATTCTCCTAAAGTGCTTCAGAAATTTGTGGAAGACAGTTTGAAAAGAACTGGTTTAGAAACTTTAGATTTGATTCAATTACATTGTCCGCCAACAGAAGTATATTATCGTCCTGAAATATTCGAACTTTTTGACCGACTAAAAGAGCAAGGAAAAATTCTTAATCTTGGCGTAAGCGTCGAAAAAGTTGAAGAAGCTTTAAAAGCAATTGAATATGACAATGTAACTACGGTTCAGATTATTTTCAATTTGTTTCGTCAGCGTCCTTCAGAATTGTTTTTTGAACAAGCTAGAAAAAAAGATATTGGAATCATTGCGAGAGTTCCTCTTGCAAGCGGACTTTTAACAGGTAAATTTGATTCAAAAACAACTTTTGATTCTCAAGATCACCGTAATTTCAACCGAAACGGAGAAGCTTTTGATAAAGGAGAAACTTTCTCTGGAATTGATTATAATTTAGGTTTAAAAGCTGTTGAAGCTTTAAAAGCGTTATTTCCAGAATCACAAAACCTTGCTCCGATTGCACTGCAATGGATTTTAAGTTTTAATGAAATAAGCTGTATTATTCCTGGAGCTTCAAAAGTAAATCATGTTTTATCAAATTTATCGGTTTACGACACTCCTAAATTAACAAATGAACAAATTTCGGAAATGAATAAGATTTACGATGAATTGATAAAACCTGCTGTTCATCAGCTTTGGTAATATTTTAAAAACAATTTAAATTCTGAGATACTGCATTTTTTTTGTTCATGTATCTCAGTTTTTTTTTTAGATTCACGCAACCATTTGTGAATCACTACATCTAATAATAAAACTAACTATAAAATCACTAACCATGAAAAGACTAAGTTTTATTTTACTTGCAACTTTATTTTTAGCTTCTTGTACAAATGATGAAGCCACAACTCAAGAACTAGATGCAGCCAAACTAGAAAAAATGCATCAGGAGATTATTACGCTTTCATTAGCTACTACGCAATCTTGTACCGATGCAAAAGAATGGGATTTTACGCCCCTTGGCACAAAAGCTTGTGGAGGTGTCGCACTTTACATTCCTTACTCAAAAAAAATAAACAAAGAAGCGTTTCTTGCAAAAGTAAAAGCTTATACCGACGCACAAACTGCATATGATATAAAATGGAATATAATGTCAACCTGCGAAGTTATAATACCACCAACCGGGGTAGATTGTGTTGAGGGAAAACCTAAATTAAGTTACACGTCAGCATTGTACTAAAAACAGAGAAAATTAGATATCAAACTCTATTCTAAATTCGGCACCTCGGTTTTTACCATCGCTAGATGCTGTCAATCGACCTTTATTTCTTTCGATTATTTTTTTGCATAGATATAATCCAATTCCTGTAGAACCTTCATTTGCGGTTCCGAGGCGGCTCATTTTGGTGAATTTCTTAAATAGTTCTTCTATTTGATGTTTATCAAAACCAATTCCGTTGTCTCTAACTGTCAAAATCAGCTTTGAATCTTCTGCAAAAATTCGGACTTTAATCTCACTTTCAAAATAAGAAAACTTAACGGCATTACTGATCAAATTCACTAAAACCTGAATTAATAAACCTTCATCAATTTTAAGTTTAGCCTCGACACATTCTAAAACTAAATTCAGTTTTATTTTTTTGTCGAATAAACGTTGTTCAACTTGTTCATTAATAAAAGGAAGAATATTTGGAAATAGAATAACTTTTGTGTCTTGATTTACTTTAACTACTTCATCTTGTTCTTTCAGAAGCTTGATAAAATTTTCAATATATCTAAATTGGAGATTAGTAGATTCACAGATTAATTCAGCGAGATTTTTTACAGAATCGGAAGGTTCTTCGCTTATGATCAATTTAGCTAAACCTTGCGGATTTCCAGCAAAATTTTTCAAATCATGCGAAAGCATATAAATTAAATCTTGTTTTTCATTAATAAAACCTTCTGCCTCATAAATAGATTCTTGAATATTACACATTAATAAACCGGCTTCGTCTGTATATTCTGTTGGCAATGTTGACAATTTTCGCGAATTTCTGTAATCTGCCAATGCTTTAGATGCTGTCTGAATTGGTTTTATTAACCGATTTAAAACTAGAAGTGTCAACCCTGTCGCAATGAGAGTCATTACCAAAGAAAAAACAAGAATGGAAGTTGGCGAAATGCTGTGTTGGAAATAAAGCACAAAAAACAAAATTCCGATTAAAGGAATATGAATACCAATAAATGCAACAAATAGAAATTTAAAAGCATAACTTCTTTTAAGAAAGCTTATTTGAGAGAGCGTATGATACAACTTCATAAAGCAACAATAATAGTAGGTTAAAACTGTAATTCTTTGGGTTTATTACACAAACAAAATTAACTTTTAAACTGAAGTAAACTAATTTTTTAAAGAATTTCTAAAAAATTTTATAAATAAAATTTGTAAAAGTTTTCAAAGGCTTATTTTTGCGCTATGGGAAGAAAAAATACAGACAAAGTTGTCTTTCATCAAATTCAAGTTCTTGACGCTGGTGCAAAAGGCGTTTCAGTAGCCAAAGCACCTGACGGAAAAGTAATCTTTATTCCGAATGTGGTACCTGGAGATGTTGTGGACGTACAGACATTTAAAAAAAGAAAGGCTTATTACGAAGGTAAAGCCGTAAAATTTCATGAATTATCTGACTACAGAGTAGATCCGATTTGCGAACATTTTGGCGTTTGCGGAGGATGTAAATGGCAGAATATGAAGTATGGCCAACAGCTTGCTTTTAAACAAAATGAAGTTAAAAATCATTTGCAAAGAATAGGAAAAATCGAACTTCCAGAATTTGAAGATATTTTAGGTTCTGAGAAACAATTTTTCTATAGAAACAAAATGGAATTCTCTTTTTCTAACAGCCGTTGGTTAACCGAAAAAGAAATTGAAAGCACTGAAGATTTAGGAAATAGAAATGCGCTAGGTTTTCATATTCCGAAAATGTGGGATAAAATTCTTGATATTAATAAATGTCATTTACAAGAAGATCCTTCAAATGCAATTCGTAACGAAATTAGAGCATTTGCGAATGAGCATAATCTAGCTTTTTTCAATCCGAGAGAACATTCTGGATTATTGAGAACTGTAATGATTCGTACAGTTTCTACTGGAGAAATTATGGTTTTAATTCAGTTTTTCGAAGAAGATAAAGCAAATAGAGAATTAATTCTAGATCATTTATACGAGAGATTCCCTCAAATTACTTCATTACAATATGTTGTAAACGGTAAACCAAACGATACAATTTACGATCAAGACGTTATTCTTTATAAAGGAAGAAATTATATTTTGGAAGAAATGGAAGGTTTAAAATTTAGCATCAATGCTAAATCTTTTTACCAAACTAATTCTGACCAAGCTTACGAATTATACAAAATTACTAGAGAATTTGCTGGCCTGACTGGAAACGAAACAGTTTACGATTTATACACAGGAACTGGAACAATTGCACAGTTTGTTTCGAAAAAAGCGAAAAAAGTAATCGGAGTAGAAAGTGTTCCTGAAGCAATTATTGACGCTAAAGCCAATGCAGAACGCAATAATATTATCAATTGTGAGTTTTTTGTTGGAGACATGAAGGTAGTCTTTAATGAAGCTTTTATTGCGCAACACGGAAAACCAGATGTTATTATAACAGATCCGCCTCGTGATGGAATGCATAAAGATGTTGTAGAACAAATTTTAAAAATTGCTCCAAAAAAAGTGGTTTATGTTAGCTGTAATTCTGCAACACAAGCACGCGACTTAGCTTTAATGGACGAAAAATACAAAGTAACACGTGTTAGACCTGTTGATATGTTTCCGCAGACACATCATGTTGAAAATGTTGTACTTTTAGAACTTCGATAAAAAATATAAATGAAAAAACTAGTCTCTCTGTTATTGCTTTTTACTTTTGGCTTATCTAGCTGCGAGAAAGATGATATCTGCGATGCCAATACGCCGACTACACCTAGATTGGTTATTACATTTTACTACAGTGATGATCCAACTGTAGAAAGAAAAATAACCAATTTGACAGCTGTTGGTGAAGGTATGGATGCCGCAACAGGAATTACTTTTTCTGGCGTAAGCAAAATACAATTACCTTTAAAAGTTAATGACAGCATTACAACTTATAGATTAAATTATAATGCTGCCAGTACCATTCCTGCAGAAAGAAATACAGATGTTTTGACTATTAATTATAGTACTCAAAATGTATATGTATCGAGAGCTTGCGGTTTTAAAACTATTTTTAATGTAAAGTCAATTGCTCGTACAGACCCAGATGGAGACACCGTTTGGATGTCTACAGTTCAATTAATTAATCCAAATATCGACTCTGAAAATGAAACACACGTTGAAGTTTATTACTAGTATTTGTTTATTATTTTCGGTATTTTTAGTACAAGCTCAAGACGTACCAGAGATTTCAAAAGATAAAAAAGACAAAAAAGATACAGAAGTAAAAACCCAAAAACCTCAAACTGAAACTGTGAAAACAGAGGTTCCGGATTTAAAAAAAGACAGCGTTGTAAAAACTGACCGTTATGGGCTTCGCGTAGGTGTAGATTTATACAAACTTACTCGCGGACTTTATGACAAAGATTATAAAGGTATCGAATTTGTTGGAGACTGGAGATTAACCAAAAAGTACTATTTAGCAGCCGAATTAGGTTATGAAGATAAGACAACAAACGATGATAGATTAACTTCTTCGGCTTCTGGAACTTACATAAAAGGTGGATTTGATTATAATTTCTATCAAAACTGGCTGGATATGGAAAATCTTATTACGATTGGAATGCGTGGTGGTTTCAGTACTTTTAACCAAGAATTGCATAGCTATAAAATCTATAATCCGAATCCGTATTGGGGAGAACTTCCTGCAGTAGATACAGATGAAAAATATAGCGGTCTAACTGCTGGATGGATTGAAGTTGGTTTAGGTTTGAAAGCGCAAGTCGTAAGAAACGTATTTGTTGGTTTTGGAGTTCAGCTTAAACTTTTGGTGATGAACAACGAACCTTCTAATTTTGAAAATCTATACATTCCAGGCTTTAATAGAACCTATGACGGAAGTTTTGGAGTAGGATTCAATTATACGGTTTCGTATTTTATACCGATATACAAAAAGAAAACAATGGCTTCTGAAGTAGTAAAAGAAGAAGCGAAAAAGAAAAAATAGTTTTTTTTTAAAGATGCTAAGGTTCTGAGATACTAAGGTACTAAGGCTAAAAAAAGCGGTAGATTCAAGTTGAATTTACCGCTTTTTTTAATTTGTTAATATTAAAACTTAGAACCTCAGTACTTAAACTAAGTTAACTGAAAATTAATTGCTGCTTGTGTATGAATTAAAGTAGTATCAAAAATCGGAACATTTAGATCTCCTTCTTTTATTACTAACGGAATTTCAGTGCAACCTAAAATTATCCCTTCAGCGCCATTTTTAATTAATTCATTTGCAATTTCTAAATAATGCTTTTTCGTTTCATCAGTTACAAGTCCTCGACCTAGTTCTTCAAAAATGGTATAATGAATAAAATCTTTGTCTTCTTCACCGCTTGGAATTATAGTTTCAATTCCTTTTTCGGTTAGTTTATCTTTAAAGAAATCTAATTCCATTGTGAATTTTGTTCCCAGCAAACCCACTTTTTTAATTTGCTTTTTCTGAATTTCTACAGCTGTTTCTTCCGCGATATGAATTAGAGGCAATCCAATAGCATTTTGAAGTTTATCTGCAATTAAGTGCATCGTGTTGGCACATAAAATAATCGCTTCTGCCCCGCCCGATTTCAAAAATTCTGCGGCTTTCAAAAGCATTTTAAAAGTAGAATCCCAATCGTTATTATCGTTATTCTTTTTAATATCGGCGTAATTAAATGAATAAATCAGACATTCGGAGAAATTTAGTCCACCGAGTTTTTCATTGATTCCTTTGTTTATTAAAGTATAATAATCAGAAGTCGAAACCCAGCTAATTCCACCAATAAGTCCAATTTTCTTCATAAAGTATAATTATCCGATTTCTTTAATTCCTTTAATAAAAAGCCATTTCATAAAAAGCTTTTCCCCATCTTTAGTTCTTACAGCTTGAAATTTTGGACCAACAATGGTTCCCACAATAAATGCAGTCAACGGAATCCAGATTCCTGTTAATCCGGTGTAAGCGTCAATCAAATATCGGAATGCAATAAAAAGGACTGCAAAAGCAGCTAATTGATATAAAAAAGCTCTTAATTGTAATTTTGACATGTTTTTTTGAGTTGCTAAGCTACTAAGGTTCTGAGGTGCTAAGTTTTCTTTACATCTTGAATACCTAAAAGCTTATATATTATTTTTTTTTTTTAGTTGCTAAGATTCTAAGAGACAAAGTTTTTTAAACTTAGAACCTTAGTATCTTAGCACCTTAGAAGCTTATACCTGAAATTTTGTTCTCTTGCTTCCTTCGTACATTTCGTATTTTACCAAACGAGCTTCAAGGCTTCCGTTGAAAAGTTTGATTTTTCTTGAAGGTTTTAATCCAACAAATTTTAGTGCTTCTAGATTTGCTGTAATAAACCAAGCGTTTGTTCCTGGATAATTTTTCTTTAAAGTATCTCCGATATTAGCGTAAAATCTTTCCATATGAATATCCAAACGCTCATCGTAAGGCGGATTGAAAACGATATGAAGTTTTCCTTCTACTTCTTTTTCAGTATCAAAGAAATTATCTTCGCTAATCGATATATAATCTTCTAAATTGGCATTTCTGATATTATCTTTTGCTTTACTAACAGCACTTGGAGCTTTATCAAAACCTTTAATTGTATAATGAAACTCTCTCGTTTTTTTCATTAAACTCTCGATAATGGTATCAAATAAATCATTATCCCAGTCTTTCCATTTTTCAAAAGCAAATTCTTTTCTGTTAATGTTAGCCGGAATATTGCAAGCAATCATAGCTGCTTCTGCCAAGAAAGTTCCAGAACCGCACATTGGATCTAAAAAATGACTTTGACCATCCCAGCCAGAAAGCAAAAGAATTCCTGCTGCCAAAACCTCATTAATCGGAGCAATATTGGTTGCTGTTCTATAACCACGCTGATGAAGAGAAGCTCCAGAAGTATCCAAAGCAACAGAAACCTGATCTTTATCAATATGAATATTAATTCGCAAATCTGGATATTGTTTGTCAATACTTGGGCGCTGACCTGTTCTTTCTCTAAACTGGTCTACAATTGCATCTTTACATTTTTGAGAAACAAATTCAGAATGGTTGAAATAAGTAGAATGAACCGTCGAATCTATTACAAAAGTCTGATTTGCGTTTAAAAGTTTAGACCAATTCACACCAGAAATTCCTTTATATAGTGCCTGTTCGTTATTTGCTCTAAAAGAGTAAATAGGTTTTAAGACTTTTAGCGCCGTACGTAAAGACAAATTGGCTTTATACATAAAACCTTTATCTCCTTTAAAGCTCACCATTCTCACGCCTCTTTCAACATCTTGAGCTCCAAGTGCGCGTAATTCTTTTTCTAATATTTCTTCAAAGCCAAAAAAACATTTGGCAATCATTTTAAAATTTTCTTCCATTTCTTTTCAATTAAAAAAAGCTAATCGCTAATACCTATAACAGCGAAATAGTTATTTTTCGGCAAAAATACACTAAATTTGCCGGACTTTGAATTAATTGAAATAGAATAAATGTCTGAAAAGCATAACGAATCAAACCTAAATCCGGAAGGCCACGATCAAAACTGGTATTCTTCTTGGTTTGACACCCCATATTATCACATTCTTTATAAGGATCGAAATTACCGTGAAGCTCAAATTTTCATGGACAATTTAACGCACTATCTTAATTTGCCTGAAAAAGCAAAAGTATTGGATTTAGCTTGCGGAAAAGGTCGTCATTCTATTTATTTAAATCAATTAGGATATAATGTCTTAGGTGCAGATTTATCTGAAAACAGTATCGAAGAAGCCAGTAAAAACAGCAACGAAACACTTCACTTTAAAGTGCACGACATGCGTGAGCCTTTTGAAGAAAAATTTGATGCCATTTTTAATCTTTTTACCAGTTTTGGTTATTTCGAAAATGATGATGATAACCTGACAACTTTAAAAGCAATTAAAGAAAGCTTATCAGAATACGGATTTGCAGTAATTGATTTCATGAATGTTGCAAATGTTATCGAAAATCTTGTTCCTGAAGAAGTAAAAACTGTAGAAGAAATCGATTTTCATATTAAAAGATATGTTGAAGATGGACATATTTTTAAAGAAATTGATTTTGAAGATCAAGGCAGAAAATATCATTTTACAGAAAAAGTAAAAGCATTAACTTTGAAAGACTTTCAGGATTTGATGGACGAAGCTGGGATTTATCTTCTAGACATTTTCGGAGATTACAAGCTTAAAAAATTCCACAAAACCGAAAGCGAAAGATTAATCATGATTTTTAAGTAAATTGGTTAATCTTTTAATTGTTTAACCGTTTAATCGCTAAACAAAAAACAATTAACCGATTAAACAAATCAACGATTAAACAATAAAAAATGAACTATTTACTACCCTTATTTTCTGTACTTTTAGGATATGGCGTGGCTTTGTTTATTAAACCAAAAAACAAAACCAATTTAAAATTACTGCTGGCATTTAGCGGTTCTTTTTTATTGTCTTTAACTGTAATGCATCTTCTTCCTGAGGTTTACGAATCTCATAATCATAATATTGGAATCTTTATTATGATCGGGATTTTATTTCAGATCGTGCTTGAATTTTTCTCAAAAGGCGCCGAACACGGACACGTTCATGGTCATGCAAAAATGTCGCAAATTCCGTGGCTTTTATTTATCAGTTTATGTATTCATGCTTTTTTAGAAGGATTTCCGGTAAGCCATCATCAAGGTCTTGCTATCGGAATTGCCATTCATCATTTGCCGATTGCCGTAATTTTAACGACATTTTTTATCAATGCCGATTTAAATAAAAAAGCCATTTTTGCATTTATGTTAACTTTCGCAATTATGACTCCGTTAGGAACGGTTGCTTCAGAATTTTTACCCATTTTAAACCATTATTACACCGAAATAACAGCAATCGTAATTGGTATTTTATTCCATATTTCATCAACTATAATTTTTGAAAGTAGCGAAGGACACAAATTCAATGTTGCTAAAGTTTCAATGATCGTTCTCGGAATTCTATTGGCATTCTTTTTATAAAATTAATTAGAAAATGTGCCAATTATTTAATGAGATAATTTTCTAATTGACACATTTTATAATTATCTAATTACCAACTCTCTTCTTCTCATCTTGATTTCCAAAAGCACGTTCTTTTACATTGATTTTATTATTTCCAAAATTGTAAACAACAGTTAAACGAACAAATCGGTTACTTTCTTTTTGACTGTAAACTTGTTTTACGCCATTTACAATCGAAACGTCATTTTTTAAATAAGACGTATAGAAAACATCATTCAGTAACAAAGAAATCTGCATTGCTTTATTCAATAAATCTTGTTTAAAACCAATATTCAAAATCGAAGTGTAACCTGTATCATACAATCCGCTTTTGTATGGCGATGTATAATTAAAATCAATCTGCAGTTTAGAAGTTTTGCCTAATGAAAAAGTGTTATTTGTTGAAAAATCAAGCTGAAGACCATTTACAGGCGTTGCATTAATATCTTTTATAAATTTAATATCAGATCCTAAAAAATATAACGAATTCTCACTTTCCCACCAATCTGCGAAACTAACTGAATAAGTTTCTCCAATTCCGTAATTAAGACCTTTAAAATAATTCTCTCTAGTTATAATCTGTGTCATTGTTTCTGGATTCGAAGTAAATATCACGCCATAACCATCTTTAATCGAATTTAAAAAAATACTCGTTCTCAATGTTTTTTTATACGAATGCGTAAATTCAAAATTATCGCTAAAAGAAGGTTTCAAAAACGGATTTCCCTCAGAATAACTATTACTGCTGATGTAAACTCGAAATGGATTCAGCATCGAAAAACCAGGTCTGCGAATTCTTTTTCCATAATTGAAACTAAAACTATTGTTTTCATTTCTTTGATAAGAAGTATAAAAAGTCGGAAACAATTTAAAATAATTATTTACAGTTTCTTGATTTAAGGTTTCTGAAAATCCTTTTGTTTGCGTATTTTCTAATCGAAATCCTAATTGCAAATTCCATTTTTCATTGATTTTTTTATCTCCGCTAATATAAATCGCCTGATTATTTTCTGTATATCTAAATTGATTTGTCTGATTAGAATCTAAAACCGGAGTTCCTGTAATCGTATTGTAAAAAACGACATTACTGTTACTTTTTGTAAAGCTCATTTTTGCGCCATAAGATAGATTTAAAGCATTAAGCGGATGTTCCATATCTACCTTAAAACTCAAATTATCAATATCTTGATTCGAAAGATTTCGCGCTGACTGATTTACATCTACAAAATTTCCATCTGCATTATAATTATTGGCAACAAAATCTCTATCAAATTTTGAGTTGTAATTAAAAAAATCTGCATCAAATGATAATTTACGGTTTAGAGAATCGAGTTTTGTAATCAAATGAACGTTATAAGTTTCATTGCCAGATTTTCTATCCAAAAAACTTTCATTAATTATATAATTATTCAGTTGATTTTGAGAATTGTAATTATTAATTCTAATATCTGTGTCAAAATCTGGATTGCTTTTATCTTTTAAAATCTGAAAACCAATCGTCGTTTTTTCAGAAAGATCATAATCTAAAGCAATTTTACCCGATAAATTTTCTTCATTTAATTTTGTTGCCGCTTTCATCTTCGAAGGTCCTTCAGCAAAATACATATCTAGTGATTCTTTAATACTTCTGTAACCTGCTTTTCCATTAATACTTGCCGAAAACCGAAACTTATCTTTATTGTAAAAAAAGTTATTTCTCAAAGCATAAATTCCATATTTATTTTGATCGTATGAAGCTGTCGTCGTATTTTTCCACGAATTTCGAGCTCCTTTTTTCATAACAACATTAATAAGTCCGCCAGTTCCTTCCGCTTCGTATTTTGAAGAAGGATTACTAATAATTTCTATATTTTTAATATCGCTAGCCGAAATAGATTTCAGAAAATTATTCAGTTCTTCACCCGTTAATTCTATCATTCTTCCATCAATCATAACTCTCGAAACTCCTTTTCCAAGAATATTAATTGCATTGTTTTGTACCGCAACACCAGGCGCTGTATTTATAGCGCTCAAAGCATCGCCTCCAGTATTTGTTACGTTATTTTCAAGATTATAAACCAAACGATCTGTTTTTTGTTCGATGGTATTTTTTCTAGTTTGAATAACGACTTCGCCCAGATTTGTCACTTTTTCGTTAAAAATAATCAAGCCTAGATTGATGTCATTTTCAATTGTCATATCTTTTTCAAATTCCGAATATCCAATCGGACTTATTTTTATTTTACAAAATCCTTTGTCAAGAATTAATTCAAAACTACCGTCTTCTTTTGTTGTAATTCCGTTTATGATTTTTCCTTCTTGATTTAAGATTATGACATCTGTCCATGCTATCGGCGCTTTTTCGTCGGCAATTTTTCCACTTAATTTAAATGACGTTTGTGCCAAACAAAAAAGAGGCAATAGTAAAAAAATAAGTAGGTTCGTTTTTTTCATGATTTCTAAATTTTAAACTTGTTTGATTAATTTGAAGCAAAGTTGCCTTAGAAATCTCGAGTAAGCGACCGACAAAAAAAAGTCGAACCAATTTCTAGATTAGAAATTGGTTCGACTTTATTCAGCATGAAGTACGACTTTTTACAAAGCCTTTATTATGAAGCGTTTCTGTAAGCTGTTGGCGTTAAATTTGTATATTTTTTGAAAGAAGTATTAAAAGAAGATTTTGAATTAAAACCAACTTCATACAAAATTTCTAAAACCGTAAGCTGATTTTTTGATTTATCTTTTAAGATATTCATCGCTTTTTGAATTCGATGTTCGTTTACAAAATCAAAAAAATGCTGGTTTATATGATGATTAATCAAAATAGATAATTCTCGAACAGGAATATCAATCTGGCTAGAAAGCTGCTGAATTGTAAGCGACGGATCTAGAAAAGGTTCTTTTTCGATCATATATTGTTTCAACATCAAAATTTGATTCGTAATCGCATCGTTTTGATTTTCTTTTTTTTCAGCGATATTTTCATTTTCTTTAGAAAGAATATCTTTTGTTAATAGCAATTTAGAATCTATTCCTCTAAAAAGTTCTGGATAGTTTAAAGCCTTTAAAACAAACCAACAAGTTACTGTTAGAACAAGAAATTGCAAGATTGTATTAGACCAAATCCATAAAAAATCAAGGTTGGCATATCTCACTAGATTTTTAAGTATCGATAAGTAATACAAAACAAAAAGTACAATTGCAATTTGAAACAGCCACTTAAAAATAGAAGTTCTAGGATTAGTATAATTTTCCTGATAAATTGTTCGATACTTTTTAAGAATCAAAAACACTCCTATACTATATAATATAGTTTGAAGACCTAAAACAAGAAACAAAAAAGACATTTCTGGCGATTGATCGCGATGGTTATAAAAAAGCATTTTTGCTTCATCATTTAAAAGATATAGCCTGAATAAAAAAACTGCATTTGTAATTATAAATGGAATTAGATGCCATAAATGTTTCGCTTTTAATCTAAAATCTGCAAAACAAACTGACAGCACATATAAATAGAAAGCAGGCAGAATGAGAGCGCAAATAGTCCATCTGAAAAACTCTAAATTAAAATGGTTTTTAATGAAGTTGTCATCGATGAAAATACCGCTGTTATCAATCGCAAAAAATATCAAATACAAAGCAAATAGGCTGTTTGCTAATTTATTTTTTGTTTTTACTGTTAGCAAAAAAATTGCCAACAATAAAGAAACAAAAACTGATATTTTGGCCATGCCAGTTAAAAAGCTAATTATATCCATTAATTATTTTTAAGCATCTTTACAAAAATAGAAATTTAAGAGTTTACATTTTAGAATTAAAATTACGAAGCATTTCTATAAGCTGTCGGCGTTAAATTTGTATATTTTTTGAAAGAAGTATTAAAAGAAGATTTCGAGTTAAAACCTACTTCGTACAAAATTTCTAGAACGGTTAATTGTTTTTTCGATTCATTTTTTAAAAGATGCATTGCTTTTTGAATTCGATATTCATTCACAAAATCAAAAAAATGCTGATCCATGTGATGATTAATCAAAATAGATAATTCTCGAACAGGAATATTAATCTGATTGCTTAGTTCCTGAATCGTCAACGAAGGATCTAGAAAAGGCTCTTTTTCGATCATATATTGTTTCAAATTTAAAATCTGAATCTTAATCAAATTATTTTGTTCTTCTGAAGATTCTATTTTTTCTTCAACTTCAGGAAGAATATCTTTAGCTAACTTCAGTTTAGAATTAACTCCTCTAAAAAGCTCCGGATGATTAAGCGCTTTCATTATAAACCAACACGTTATAAACAAAGCAATACTTCCGACTAATACATTTGCCCAAAGAAATATTTCTTTAAAACCGCTATAACGCAATATATTTTTTAAAGCAACAACAGAATGCGAAATAAGAAAAACACAAGTTATTTGAAAAAGCCATTTATAAGTTGCTGAACTTGGATTAGCATAATTTTCTAGATAGATTTCTCTGTATTTTCGCAAAATCAAAAAGACACTTATAATATAGAAAGCATATTGAAATTCAATTAAAATCTGAATAAAGTAAATTTCAGGTTTTAGATTTAAAGTCTTTAAAAATTCTTCTAAAGTCAAGTCAAAACTCAGATAAATTCTGGGTATAAAAACCAGATTTACCACTACAAATGGAATCAAATGGGCAAAATGTTTCCATTTTAATTTAAAATCAGAATAACAGACCGCCAAGACGAAAAGATAAAATAATGGCATTGCCAATAAACAAGCAGTAGATCTAAAAATCTCTAAATTAAGTTCAAATCTATTAGTCGCTTCAATAAAAAAACCGCTAAGATCAATAGCCGAACAAATAAAAAAACAGGCAAATAATCGGTTTGCCAATTTATTTTCGGTTTTGACAGTTAATAAAAAAAATGCAAGCAATAACGAAACAAAAACTGAAATTCGACCAATTCCCTGCAATAAATCTATTTTATCCATTTATCTTTTAAAATTTTAACAAATATAATATTTTAGTTCTTTTAATGAAGATGTAAGAAAGCATTCGCAACAGGACAAACAAAACTTTAAATCTTTGTGAGTTTGTATACTAAATTTCAAAATTGAGATAAAAAATGTTAATTTTGACCAGTCTAAATAACGATAAAAATGACATTTACGAAAACTACTGAACAAACATCAAAATATGAACATTTAGAAAAAATGTCTGTTCATGAATTGTTATCCAATATTAATCAAGAAGACAAAACCGTTCCTTATGCGGTCGAAAAAGCTTTGCCTCAAATAGAAGCTTTGATTCCGCAAATAGTTGAAAAACTAAAATTAGGAGGCAGATTGTTTTATATTGGAGCTGGAACTTCTGGACGTCTCGGTGTTGTTGATGCTTCGGAATGTCCGCCAACTTTTGGTGTTCCTTTCGATTTAGTAAATGGTATTATTGCAGGTGGCGACACCGCTATAAGACGCGCTGTAGAAAATGCAGAAGACAATCCGACACAAGCTTGGATTGATCTTCAGAATCATAATATTACTTCTAATGATGTCGTGATTGGAATTGCGGCTTCTGGCACAACTCCTTATGTGATTGGTGGTTTAGAAACATGCAATCAAAACAATATTATAACGGGTTGTATTACTTGTAACGCAGGAAGTCCGTTGGCTCTAACAGCTCAATTTCCTATTGAAGTTGTAGTTGGTCCGGAATTCGTTACAGGAAGTTCGAGAATGAAAGCTGGAACGGCTCAGAAATTGGTTTTAAATATGATTTCGACAGCAGCAATGATTCAGCTTGGCAAAGTCCGCGGAAACAAAATGGTCGATATGCAATTGAGCAACATCAAACTAGTAGATCGCGGCGTAAAAATGATTATGGGAGAAATTCCTGTTTCTTATGAAGAAGCTTCAGAATTATTAAAAAAATACGGCAGCGTGAGAAATGCTGTTGATAATTATAATTCTTAACTAATAATTTAACCGCTAAGTTCGCAAAGGTTTACGCAAGGTTCGCAAGGTTTTTTCTTAAAGCTTTGCGAACTTTTCGCTTTATTTAAAGTTTCTAATCTAAAAAAACTTTGCGTACTTTGCGGTTCAATACAAGTCAAGTAAGTTGAAACTTGAAACAAAGAAAACTTGAAACAAAAAGTCATGGCAACAAATAAAGAATTACTAAGAAAAGGAGTTAAATATCTAACTGGCGCTTTGCCTTTGATGTTTCTTGGGCCATCAATGATTTATAATGCTTTTCAAAATCAGCATACAAATTGGCATTATCTTGTTCTTGGAATTGGAATTGTAGCTTGTTTGTCTTCTATGTTTTTGATCTTTTTAGGATTGAAAATCATCATGAAAGGTATATTTAACGACTAAAATCCATTTTAATTCTACAACGCTATGGAAGATATAATTCACATTCAGAAAACATTTGAAAAAGTTGTTTACATCAACAAAAAAATAAATAATCGAGAGTTTGAAGATTGTGTTTTTAAAAACTGTGATTTTTCTAGCAGTAATTTTGGTTCCAATACTTTTTTAGATTGCGAATTTATTGACTGCAATTTATCTATGACAAGTCTGGCGGGAACAAGCTTAAAAAATGTCACTTTTAGAAACTGTAAACTTCTCGGAATCGCTTTTAACGAATGTGACGATTTCTTATTTCAAGTTCAGTTTGAAGAATGCGTTTTAGATTACGCTTTATTTTCAAACAAAAAAATGCCTAAAACTAAATTCATCAATTCTTCGGTTCGCGAAGTAACTTTTATCGGAACGAATTTAACAAGTTCTGTTTTTGACAATTGCAATCTTGACGGAGCTATTTTCAACGAGACACAATTGGCGGGAGTCAACTTTAAAACGGCTTACAATTACAAAATCGATCCTGAATTTAATCCGATGAAAAAAGCGCAATTTTCTAATGAAGGAATTGTCGGACTTCTAGACAAATATGACATTAAAATCGTCTAATTATGAGTGCTGATTTTTCTTATTTAGAAAGTGCAAAAAAGCAATTTTTGTATTATAAAATGCTTGGCGAAAAAGCGATAAATCAACTTGAGCCAGAACAGCTTTTTATTGCTTTAAACGAAGATACAAACAGCATTGCCACGATTATAAAACACATTTCAGGAAATATGCTTTCGCGTTGGACCGATTTTTTAACCACAGATGGAGAAAAAGAATGGCGAAACCGAGATTCTGAATTCGAAAATGATTTAAAATCAAAAGAAGAAGTTTTAGAACTTTGGAACAAAGGCTGGAATTGTCTTGAAAATGCTTTAGAAAATTTAACTCCTGCACAACTTTCAGACATCATTTATATTAGAAACGAAGGACATACAGTTATAGAAGCGATAAATCGTCAATTAGCACATTATCCATATCATATCGGACAGATTGTTTTTTATGCCAAACAATTGAAAAAAGGCGAATGGAGCAGTTTATCAATTCCAAAAAATAAATCAGGAAATTACAACGCTGAAAAGTTTGCCAAAGAAAAAGAAATTAAGAACTTTACTGACGATGAATTAAAAAGACTGAAATGATAAAAGCTATAAGCTTTAGGCTAAATACAATAAGAAAAACCTCTTATTAACCGAGCTTAAAGCCTATTGCCTAAAGCTTAAAGCATAAAAAAAAATGAAAAAAATTATATTCTTGTTTCCTTTTTTGGCATTAGTTTCCTGCTATAATGCCGAACACAATTGCAAAGATTTTAAAACCGGAAAATTTAAATTTGAATACGAAGTTAACGGCGTAAAAAAAACAACTTTTTTTGAACGCAAAGATGATATCGAAATCGAAACTTTTGAAGGAAAAACAGATACCGCAACCATTCGTTGGGTAAGTGATTGCGAATATATTCTGCAAAAAAAACACCCTAAAAACATGGCTGAAGAAAAAGCTATCAGCATGAAAATTTTAACGACTACTAAAGATTCATATACTTTTGAATTTGGAATGGTCGGCTCTGAAGAAAAACAGCGCGGCACAGTTCATAAAGTTGAATAATTCTTGATTTTATAAAAATTTAAGCTCCATTTTAGGAGCTTTTTTTTGGATTGAAAAACTTTATTGAGTTACTTGTGAAGATCCCTCGTTCCTCGGGATGACAAAACTGTAAGCAAAACCTTTGTCTCTTTGCACCTCTGTCCCTTTGTCTCTCAAAAAACAAACGTGTTTCTTTTACATTTCTATTTAAAATAGTACTTTAGAACTTTAATCTAGCCACATGAAAAATACCATTTCGCAGAGAGTTGCTGACTTTTTAAAAGGTTATCCGCCCTTTAATTTTTTACATCAGAAAGATTTAGAAAAACTGTCCGAACAGATTTCTATTATTTATAAAGAAAAAGATGCCGTCATATTTGCAGAAAACGACAAAACTCACGATTCTTTTTATGTGGTTCACAAAGGCGCTGTTGCTCTTAAAAAAAGCACTAAAAATACGGTTTTAGATATGTGTGATGAAGGTGATATTTTCGGTCTTCGTCCGCTTTTGGCACAAGAAAATTATATTATGGAAGCCGTCGCGCACGAGGAAAGTATTTTGTACGCTATTCCAATTGCGGTTTTTAAACCTTATGCGCTCGAAAACAGAAATGTCGGTAATTTCTTGATTGAAAGTTACGCTTCAAATACTCGAAATCCGTATTCTGACATTCATAAAGATAAATTATACGGTGATGATTTGTTAGATGATAATCTTCATTCTAACAATCATTCTTTTGATTTAGCTCCTATAAAATATTCTAAAAAAATTGTGACTTGCAGTCCGTCTACAACCGTTCGCGATGTTGCTATCATTATGAATAAAAAGAAAGTTGGAGCCATTCTGATTGTAGATGAAATGCTTCCAATCGGTATTTTGACCGACAAAGATCTTCGTAAAAGAATTGTAACTGGAGATTTCCCAATTACAACAACAGCCGAAACGATAATGACAAAACCTGTTATTACGTATCCCAAAAAAATGACCGTTACCGAAGCTCAAATGGCGATGATGAAAAGCAATATCAGCCATTTATGTTTAACCAAAGACGGAACTGTAAATACAAAAGCTGTTGGTATTTTATCGAAACATGATGTTATGGTAGCGCTCGGAAATAATCCTGCGGTTTTAATAAAAGCTTTAAAACGTACCAAAAAAATCAAGGAAATAAAACCGATTCGAAACCAAATAATGCAATTGCTGCAAGGTTATTTGGATCAAAATATTCCGATGACCTTAATTACCAAAATCATTACAGAACTTAACGAAGCTTGCACAACTCGTGTAATCGAAATTTGTATCGAAAAAATGAGCAGTCCGCCGCCAGTAAAATTTGCTTGGCTCGCAATGGGAAGTCAAGGCAGAGGCGAACAAATGTTGCATACAGATCAAGATAATGCTATTGTTTACGAAAATGTAAATGAAGTTTTTAGGGACGAAACCCGAATTTATTTTCAAAAATTTGCTGGACTTGTTAATAAAGGTCTTTTTGAAATTGGATATGATTATTGCCCTGCAGACATGATGGCTTCGAGTCCAAAATGGTGTATGAGTTTAGATGATTGGAAAGCTCAAGTGCATCATTGGATTACTAATCCAGGAAAGAATGAGGTTTTATTATCTTTCATTTTCTTTGATTATAGCTCTACATATGGCGATACAGAAATTGTAAGTCAGTTGTCAGATTATATTTTTGAAACTATAAAAGCAAATCCGATTTTCTATATGCATTTAGTGAGCGGAGCTTTACAAAGTCCGTCTCCTACAGGTTTCTTTAGACAATTTTTGGTTGAACAAGACGGTGCGAATAAAGACAATTTTGATATTAAACGAAGAGCATTAATGCCACTAACGGATGCTGCGCGCGTTTTAATTTTATCTCATTCTATTAAAGGAATCAGCAATACGGCAGAACGATTTGAAAAATTGGCAGAATTGGAACCTAACAATAGAGAATTGTATTTGTCGTGTTCTTACTCATTCAAAGCTTTACTAAAATTCAGAACGAAACAAGGACTTTTGCATCACGATTCTGGACAATTTATCGAACTAGAATCTTTAACTAAAATGGAAAAAATTAAGCTGAAACGTACTTTCAAAACCATTAAAGAGCTTCAGGAACTAATTTCGGTTCGTTTTAACATCTCAAATCTGGTATAATAATGAATTTATTCAATTTTTGGAAAAAAGAAGAAAACAATCTCTTTGATGAAAATATTACAATCGAAGAAACTCGTTTTGTTGTTTTAGATACAGAAACCACTGGTTTTGATTACGATAATGATCGCATGCTGTGTATTGGTGCTCTGGTTCTTCAAAACGGAATTATAAATGTTCAGCAAAGTTTTGAAGTTTATCTTAAACAAGATCATTACGATAAATCTACAGCACAAATTCACGGTATTTTAAAGGATTTACTTGTCAAACGTCCAACGGAATTAGAAGCTTTACAGCAGTTTTTAGATTTTCTGGGCGATTCTATAATTATTGCTCATCACACTATTTTTGATGTTACAATGATAAATAAAGCGTTAGAAAGAAATGGACTTCCGCAATTGACAAACAAAAGTCTCGATACAGCTTATTTGTACAAAAAAACCCTAATTCAATCTCATTTATTTGAACGAAAAGATTATTATACTTTAGACGATCTTGCTGATAAATTTGATATTTCTAAAAAAGACAGACATACCGCTTTGGGTGATGCGTATATTACTGCAATTGCATTTCTTAAGATTGTTAAAAAACTGAAAGAGAAGAAAGCAGTAAATCTAAATCAGCTTTTTAAGCCTCTTTAAGATTTTTTACGAGTCTTAAATTTACATTCGAAACTTCCAATTTACTATTTCATAATATTAGACTTACAATTATTAGCATTAAGAAAAAATTAACATAACCTGTATTTTGTTTTAGAAAGATAGCTTTGCTTTATCGAAAAAAAAACACAAAAAACAATTATGAAAACTAACCTTCTTAAATCTATTGCTTTATTTGGAATAGCGAGTCTTTCCTTAGTAAGCTGTCAAAATGATGACAAAGATTCGAAAAACGATGTAAATGCCAGCATCGATTTTACAACACAATCAAAAGTACCTGCTTTTGTTTATCCGATGACTGGATTCGAAAACCTAAAAATCAGCACTTTAATTGCAAGTTCTGATGTTTTACCACAATCACCTTCATTTGTTTATGGAGCACAGCCAGATGGTGCGGGATTAATGAAAGACCCAAACGGCGATGGTTATATTTTGATTACTAACCACGAAATTTTACAATCTGTTTCAAGAGTTTATTTAGACAAAACTTTCAAACCTGTAAAAGGAGATTATTTAGTTGACGGAGTTGGAGGTTTGACTCGTTTATGTTCTGCAACTTTAGCAACGCCAGAAATCCACGGATTTGGTCCAATCTTTTTAACGGCTGGAGAAAGTGGTCAAGAAAGTATGGTACACGGAATTAATCCTTTAGGTTTGTCTTCAGATAAAGCAAGAACAGACAGAGTTTTACCTGCTTTAGGAAAAGCAAGTATGGAAAACGCTGTTCCGCTTCCGAAAGAAGCTTATCCTGGAAAAACAGTTATTTTAATTGGAGAAGATCAATCTTACGCAACTTCTCACGTAAGTGCAGGTCAGCTAATTATGTATGTAAGTACAGTTGGTGACTTAAATAACGGAAAATTATATGCCTTAAAAAGAACTGACGGAAATCAGGTTGAAACAACAATAACATTAAACAACTCATATCCAGTCGAGTTTGTTGAAATTCCAAATGCAAAAAACTTAACCGGAGCTGTAATTAACACTACTGTAAATGACTTAAAAGCGATTCGTTTTTCTAGAGTTGAAGACGTAGATTACAGAAAAGGAAGCGCAACTAACAACAGAGAAATCTATTTTACAGCAACTGGTCAAGCAACAAATAATGCTCCAGTTGAAGGTTATACCATGTGGGGAAGAGTTTATAAATTGAAACTTGATGCTACAAACCCTTTAAAAGGAACTTTAGAATTGGCTGTTGAAGGAGATAGTACTCCTGGAACTGGAATCATCAATCCAGATAACTTATGTGTTACTGAAAACTACGTTTACATTCAGGAAGATGGAGACAGCTATTACACAGCTGCTCAACACGATTCATACATTTGGCAGTACAGCATTGCTTCAAAACAAAACAAAGCATGGTTAAACATGAACCACAAAAGAACTGATGTGGCATGGAATACACTTTACAACCAAACTGGCGAAATGAGATTTGGAAGCTGGGAATATGGTGCTATGGAAGACATTTCAGATATTATCGGTGTTCCAAACACTTTTACGGTAAATATTCACCCTCACACTTGGCAGAGCGATGCATTTAAAAATGCTGATGGTTCTGGAACTCAAACTAACAAAGAAGGTGGCCAAACTGTAATTATTAGAAACGTACAGCGATAAATTTCTACCAAAATCTATTTAACAACCCTTATTTTACAGTAAGGGTTGTTTCTATTACAACACCATTATGAAATTCAACCATTTTACTTTTCTATTTATAATATTTTGTTTTTTTATTTCCTGTAAAGAAAACAAAACATCAAAATCTACAGTTAAACAAGAATTGCTTATTAATTTAAGTAAACTAGATAATGAAATTGCAAAATTTCAAAAATTAGTAACAAAGAATTCGTCGCAGAATGAAATTGTAGAACAATTTAAAAAATCACGTTTAGTCTATAAAAAGACCGAATGGGCAATTGAATATTTTATTCCAGAAACAGCTAGATTCATGAACGGTCCCGCACTTGACGAAATGGAACTGGAAGAAAACAGATCTTTTGAACCTCACGGATTTCAGGTTATGGAAGAAATTATTTATCCAGAATATGACATCAAAAGTAAAGAAGATTTAATACGAGAATTAAATATTTTTCGAGCAAATATTAAACAGCTTAAAAGCACTTTTGATGTAATAGCTATAAGCGATGATTATGTTCTAGACGCAATTCAGCAGAATGTTTTCAGGGTTATTGCTCTAGGAATAACAGGCTTTGATAGTCCGATTTTACAGTCTTCAATTCTCGAAACTGGAGAAAGTTTAATCTCAATTCCTGAAACCCTTGAAAAAATTAATACTGATAATAAATCATTATCTGAATTAAAAAAAATCACAAAAAAGGCTCAAGAATATTGTACTAAGAATAATAATTTTAATTCTTTTAATCGTGCGGTTTTTATTAGTGAATATCTAAATCCGATTTCTAAAAAATTAAAAGCATTTCAAAAAGAAGAAAAAATTAAAAATGTAAAAAAATCCAGTCCGTTAAAACCAACAATTGAAACTTTATTTGACAAAGATGCTTTTGATGTAAATGCCTTTGTACTTTCGGAAGATTATAATTTTACAGAAGAAAAAGCTGTTTTAGGTGAAAAATTATTTTATGATAAAAGCCTTTCTAAAAATAACGATCGAAGCTGTGCAAGCTGTCATAATCCTGAAAAGGCTTTTACAGACGGTTTAAAAACCAATGTTTCATTAACTGGAATAAATTTAGCGAGAAATACTCCTACTCTAACCTATGCGTCTTTGCAAAATGCACAATTTTGGGATATGCGTCAATTGGATTTAGAAAAACAAAGTGTCGATGTAATTCAGAATAAAGATGAAATGCATGGCTCAATGGAGAATATTCATGCTAAAATTCAAACAGATAAAGAATATGTCGAACTCTTTAAAAAAGCATATCCAAAAACATCAAAACCAGAAGCTTGGCAGATTCAAAATGCGATTGCCAGTTATGTACGCTCTTTAAATAGTTTTGATTCAAGGTTTGATGAATATATGGGAGGAAATAAAACTGCTTTGAATAATGAAGAAATTGACGGAATGAATCTCTTTATGGGAAAAGCCAAATGTGCAACTTGTCATTTTACGCCATTGTTTAACGGAACAGTTCCGCCAAGTTATTCCAAAACCGAACATGAAGTTATCGGAACTCCAAATGAAGCATCGGGAAAATCTCTAAGCCCAGACAAAGGTCGTTACTTATACAATCAAATGCCTCAATTGGTTGGCGCTTTCAAAACTCCAACCGTCAGAAACACAGCTGTAACCGCACCTTATATGCATAACGGAGTTTTTAAAACTCTCGAAGAAGTAGTTTCCTTTTATAACAAAGGTGGCGGACAAGGTTTAGGTTATGAAGTGGAAAATCAAACTTTGCCTTTCGATAAATTGAATTTAACTGTAAAAGAAGAACAGTCACTTGTTGCTTTTATGAAAACACTTACGGATAAGAAATATCAGTAAAAATCAATAATAAATGACAAATTGAAAGTAACGCCGAAAACACAAGCTTTTCGGCGTTTTTTTAGCTGACAAACATTCTATACGGAAATACGTTTGAAGATCTATTCTTCAGATTTTTTAAAAAGCTATCGCATAAATACTCCCATTCCGAGCTTGATAAATGTTGTTTTTCATCTGGATTGGTCTTAATATGAATATCAACCGTACGGCTAAAACCAGCTTTTACAGAAATTTCTTTTCTTGTTCCTTTTTCTATTTGAATATCTTCTATTGAATTCTTAAAATGGTTAAAACCAAAGGCTTTAATATCTGCAAAGGTCACAATTCTGCCACGCGTTAATAAAGCATTTCTATAGGCCAGAATTCTATCTTTATTACTTTGCTTATTTAAACCTCCAACAGTATTTGTCATAAGAGTTGTTGTCTGACTTACAAAAAACAAATCATCTTTACAGTCCAAAACAGTTCCTGCCTTTATATCATTTCCATCTTCTGCACAGGTTGACCAATAATTAATTTTGAAAGATTTTCCTATAGATTCATCTGCTTTAGGCTTAATCATTAAGTAAGGATCATTATTTTTAGAAAAACTGCTTTCTTTGGCTTGTTGCTCTACCGAAGCTAGTAACTGATTGATTTCCGTCAAAGAACTATTCATGGCGCTCCTGCTGGATACGTTGGTTATGAAGCTGGAGGATTGCTAATAAATAAAATTAGACAAACACCTTATTCTATTGTTTTATTTGATGAAATAGAAAAAGCACATCCTTCTATATTTGATGTTTTTTTACAGATTATGGATGAAGGAAAACTACACGATCGTTTAGGAAAAGAAGGCGATTTCTCTAATTCAATAATACTCTTTACTTCGAATATTGGAGCAGATCATATTATCCATACTTTTAATAACGGTGAAATTCCGACTTCAAATTCTTTAATGGAAATTATGGGAAATTATTTCAGACCTGAATTTTTAGGACGTTTAACTGAGATTGTACCTTTTGCTCCTATCAACAAAGAAAACGCATTGAAAATCTTTGAAATCCACCTTAAAAAAGAATTTACAGATTTATTGAAAAACATCAATATTAAAGTTGAAATTCCGATGGAAGCGAAACTTTATCTTGCCGAAAATGGTTACAATGCTAAATATGGAGCAAGACCTATCAAAAGTATTATTAGAAGTCATTTGAGAAGACCTTTAGCAAAAAAGATAATTTCTGGAGAAGTTAAAGATGGCGATACTATTTCGGTTTGTATTGAAAATAATGAAGTGAAATGGATTAAAGAAGAAATCCTTTCTCCTCTTGAAAATTAGAACTAAATCTAATAAAAAAACGCTAAGAATTAAATCCTTAGCGTTTTTCATTTTTTTTAGTCTAAAACCAAACCTATCTGACCATCATCATCCAATTCTGTTTCAACAGGATCATCTTCTGATAATTCAGGTTTTTCTGGAATTTCTTCGACGGGTTCTTCATAAGGAAGCGGATCTAATAAATTAACCTGTTTTAGTTTATCTGTTGTCAATTGATTACCTAAAGCTTTAAAACCTTTTACAGCTATAAAATCTTCAACATCAATATGCAAATCTTCTTTTTGAACTCCTTTTACCTTCGCAAAAACCAATTGCGCAACTGGACGATAATCTGTCGATACAATCTCTAATTGCGAATTCGGATGATCGGTAATAAAACTTTCTTCTTTACCTTCATTTTCAACAAGGAAACGTTTTAAGAAATAACGCTCTTTTTCTCCATCATAATAAATCGCAGAAATTGGTTTTTTAGGTTTCCATTTTTCCAAAACAATCATGTCTTCATCAAAATGAGTCGACAACTCTGGAATTATAACTTTTAATTTTCCTGACTGACTTATTATTAAAATTTTATCAGTTGGTTTAAATTCTCCTAACAATTCCCCTCTTGCATCAACATTTAAACGTTTTACCGTATCATCAAACCAAACTTTTCTTGGTAGTAATGTCGAAATTCCTTTCTCTTTTAATTCGATTTTTTTGATTGGATATTTGGTTACCAAGTTTCCTTTAGAACCACGCCCTTTGATTGCTAATTTGGCAAAATCAATGTCGAATTTAAGTTTTTTGATCGTTCCAACCTGACGGAGCAAAATAGTCACAACCTCAGCTTCTCCATTTGGATTGTGTGAAAAATAAACTACTTGCGAACCATTTGTTCCGTTAGTTAAATCGTAAGCTTTATCGCGCGTTACTCCGGTAACATTAAAACGTTTTATATATGATGGCCCTGATTTCCCATCACGGTACATCATATTGTAAATAGTACGTTTATCATTTTTATCGAAAACTGCGGCGTGTATAATGTCTTTTCCAATAAATGTTTTGGCATCTACTTTGGTAATCATTAATGTTCCGTCTCGTAAAAATACGATAACATCATCAATATCAGAACAGTCTCCTACGTATTCGTCTTTCTTTAAACTCGTTCCTACGAAACCTTCTTCACGGTTTACGTAAAGTTTTGTGTTTCTTAAAACTACTTTTGTAGCTTCTACGTTATCAAAAACACGAAGTTCTGTCTGGCGTTCACGACCTTTTCCGTATTTCTCTTTTAATTTGGTAAAGTAAGCAATTGCAAAATCTGTTAAATGTTCCAGATTATACTCTACTTCTTTCATTTCATCTTCTAACTTAGCGATTAAATCATCGGCTTTATCAGAATCGAAACGCGTAATACGAATCATTGGAATTTGAGTCAAACGCTGTAAATCATCATCATTGATTTCTCTAACGAATGATTTTTTGAAAGGCTCAAAACGATCGTATAAATATTTGTAAAGTGATTCCCTGTCTCCGTATAATTTGAAGTCGATATACATTTCTTCACGAATGAAGATTTTTTCTAAAGTAGAGAAATGCCACTTATTTTTTAATTCTTCTAACTGAATTTCTAATTCCTGACGAAGCAAATCAACCGTTCTGTGTGTTGAAATTTTCAACATTTCAGAAACTCCAATAAATAATGGTTTGTTGTCTTCAATAACGCAACCTAAAGGTGCAACTGATGTTTCGCAGGCTGTAAAAGCAAACAAAGCATCGATTGTTTTATCTGGAGAAACACCTGGGAAAAGATGAATTAAAATCTCAACATCGGCAGCGGTATTGTCTTCAATTTTCTTGATTTTGATTTTACCTTTTTCATTGGCTTTCAAAATACTGTCAATTAAACTTGATGTATTGGTAGAAAACGGAATCTGCGTAATAACCAATGTATTTTTGTCTAACTGCGAAATTTTAGCACGCACACGTACACGACCGCCTCGCATTCCGTCATTATAATTGGAAACGTCGGCAATACCAGCCGTCATAAAATCAGGATAAAGCGTAAAAGCTTTTCCTTTTAAGATTTTAATCGAAGCATCAATTAATTCATTGAAATTATGAGGTAGTACTTTTGTAGAAAGTCCAACCGCAATACCTTCTGCTCCTTGTGCTAAAAGCAAAGGAAATTTCACAGGAAGATTGTTTGGTTCTGCACGACGTCCATCGTATGAAACACCCCAATCTGTAATTTTAGGAGAATATAAAACTTCCAAAGCAAATTTAGATAAACGTGCTTCAATATAACGCGAAGCTGCAGCTCCATCACCGGTTAAAATATTTCCCCAGTTTCCTTGGCAGTCAATCAATAAATCTTTTTGACCAATTTGTACCATGGCGTCACCAATACTCGCATCTCCGTGTGGGTGATACTGCATGGTGTGTCCTACTACATTGGCTACTTTATTATAACGACCATCATCCAACTCTTTTAAAGAGTGCATAATACGACGCTGAACAGGTTTAAATCCGTCCTCGATTGCAGGAACCGCACGTTCTAGAATTACATATGAAGCATAATCCAAAAACCAGTCTTTGTACATTCCTGTTACTTTGGTAATAACGTCTTCGCCTTCTTCTTCCTGATTTTCGTAAAAATGCTGTCCCTCGAAATGTTTAGCATCTACATTTATAATATCATCTGAATCATCTTGATTTTCATCAAATTGATTTTCACCTGAATTATTCTCGTCGTCGTTTGGAATTATGTTATCGTCTTCTTCGTCTTTCATATATTTTGTTCAGTATAAATACTAAAAAATTCTTCAATAATTCTTTTTTTTATGATTAGGCTTCCTCAAGCTCATCAATCTCCACCTTCAAGTTCTTGATAATAAATTCCTGCCTATCTGGTGTGTTTTTACCCATATAAAAAGACAATAACTGTTCAATAGAAGTATGTTTATCCATCATAACCGGATCAAGGCGAATCGTGTCTCCGATAAAGTTTTTGAACTCATCTGGCGAAATCTCTCCTAAACCTTTAAATCGGGTGATTTCTGGTTTTGGTTTTAGTTTTTCAATCGCGTCTTTTCTTTCTTCTTCAGAATAACAATAAATCGTTTCTTTTTTATTACGAACCCTAAAAAGTGGTGTTTGTAAAATATACAAATGCCCTTCTTTGATTAATTCTGGAAAAAATTGTAAAAAGAACGTAATCAAAAGCAAACGAATGTGCATTCCGTCGACATCGGCATCGGTTGCGATTACAATGTTGTTGTAACGTAATTTCTCTAATCCATCTTCGATGTCAAGCGCTGCTTGCAGTAAATTGAATTCTTCGTTTTCATACACGATTTTCTTCGTCATTCCGTATGAATTCAAAGGTTTACCACGCAAACTGAAAACAGCTTGTGTATTTACGTCACGCGACTTTGTAATCGATCCAGAAGCCGAATCTCCCTCAGTAATAAAAAGCGTGCTTTCTAAGTTTCTTGGGTTTTTGGTATCTGGAAGATGTGCACGACAATCTCTTAATTTTTTGTTGTGAAGATTGGCTTTCTTAGCACGATCTGTAGCCAGTTTTCTAATTCCTGATAATTCTTTACGCTCGCGTTCTGCTTGAAGAATTTTACGCAATAAAGCTTCGGCAGTTGTTGGATTTTTATGCAGGTAATTATCTAACTTGGTTTTGATAAAATCATTAACGAAAGTACGAACAGAAACTGCTGGTGTTCCATCATCAGAACCCATATCGGTAGAACCTAATTTTGTTTTGGTCTGAGACTCAAAAACAGGTTCCATCACTTTAATACTAATCGCACTAACAATCGATTTACGAACATCTGATGCTTCGAAATTCTTATTGTAAAATTCACGAATCGTTTTTACAACAGCTTCACGATAGGCCGCTAAGTGCGTTCCTCCCTGTGTTGTATTCTGACCGTTTACGAAAGAGTGATATTCTTCGCTGTACTGCGTTTTACTGTGTGTAAGCGCAACCTCGATATCATGCTCTTTTAAATGGATAATCGGGTATTCTAAATCTTCTTCGCTGATAGTTTCTTCTAATAAATCACGAAGTCCGTTCTCTGAATAATATTTTTCTCCATTGAAAATAATAGTCAAACCATTGTTCAAATAACAATAGTTTTTAACCATTTTAATCACATATTCTAAACGGAATTTATAGTTTTTGAAAATCGTTTCGTCTGGCGTAAAAGTTACTTTTGTTCCTTTACGTTTTGTGGTCTCAACAACATCTTCTTCTAAAACCAAATTTCCAGCAGAAAACTCGGCAGCTTTTTGTTTGTCTTCACGAACAGATTCTACACGGAAATAATTGGAAAGTGCATTTACAGCTTTCGTTCCGACACCGTTCAAACCAACTGATTTCTGGAACGCTTTAGAATCATACTTTCCTCCCGTGTTCATTTTCGAAACTACATCGACAACTTTCCCTAACGGAATTCCACGCCCGTAATCACGAACCGAAACCGTTCTATCTTTTATCGTTACCTCGATAGTTTTTCCAGAGCCCATTACGAACTCATCGATACAGTTATCTAAAACCTCTTTTAATAGAATATAAATACCATCATCTGGAGAAGAACCGTCTCCTAGTTTTCCGATATACATTCCCGGACGCATACGGATATGTTCTTTCCAATCAAGTGAACGAATATTATCTTCGGTATATTGATTTTGCTCTAGCATATATGAATTTAGGATTTTTTGCTAATGTACCATTTCTTAACAAAAAATGAAAGCGTATTTTCTTTTTGTTATGAATAATAACAGTTTAAAATCTATTTAAATTGATTTTAAAATAAAATGGGCGCTAAAATTATGAAAAACTGCTTTTTCGTCAAAAAAAATCTATTTGATTCCTAGCACTTGTTTTGCCAAAGCAATCATTTCAGGCGTTCCTGTATTTTTATTTTTTTCATCAGAAAGTTTTACAACGCCTTGCCAATGTATATTATCGGGCTTTGTGTCGGTTAGTTTTATTACCATATTCATTGCGGGAAGTCCAACATCGTTGGTAAAATTTGTTCCTATTCCGAATGACATTTTTATTTTGCCTTGACAGAAATCTGCAATCTTTTTGACTTTATCGTAATTCAAAGAATCCGAAAAAACAATGGCTTTCGATTTTGGATCAATTCCCATTTTATTATAATGAGCAATTACTTTTTGGGCAAACTCTATCGGATCGCCGCTGTCATGTCTAACGCCATCAAAAAGCTTAGAATATTTTTTATCAAATTGATTGAAGAATATTTCTGTAGTGTAAGTATCAGTTAACGCGATTCCGAGATCTCCGCCATAAACTTTAGTCCAGTTTTCGAGACTTATAAAATTTGCAACCTGAAAACCATATTGAGCGGCATGAAACATAAACCATTCGTGGGCGTGCGTTCCTAAAGGCCTTCTGTTATTAACCATTGCAAAATGCACATTACTGGTTCCAATAAAACTGTTTCCGCCGTAGGTTCTTAAAGTTTCGTTTATTAAATCATGAACTTCGTAAGAATGGCGTCTTCTGGTTCCAAATTCTAAAATCGAAACTCCTAATTTATTGTAATTATCGATTTTCTCTTTTGTCAGCTCTTTTATGGCTTCATCATTTAAACGAATTAAATGATTTGATTTATAAAAAAGCTCTGAAATGAGTGACATTAATGGAACTTCCCACAAAATGGTTCTGTACCAAAAACCTTCAACCGTTACTTTAATTTCTGAACCTTCTTGACTAATATGAACTTCAGACGGATCAAAACTATATCCTTGCAGAAAATCTAGATATGTCGGATCCAAATAAGGACAATAATGAGCTAAGTAATTTTTTTCTTCTTTTGTTAAACGAAGATCAGCCAATGCATCTACCGAATTTCGAAGTAAATCTGCAAAACCTTCTGGAAAAATATGTTTACCACGATTTATAAAACCATAACGAACTTTTGCTTTCGGAAAAAGCTTGATTACAGCATGCTGCATCGTAAATTTATAGAAATCATTATCTAGTATCGATTTCAGAAAAGTCGTTTCCATAGTGTTATAATTCGGATCATTCTTGCTAAGATACGGCAATTTCAGAAAAGATGAAAATTGCTGGATTCTTAATCCTTTATTTTTAAACTATTTTAAAAGAAACAACACTATTTCCATCTACAAAAACCGTAATGTAATCACCTATATTACTATCTATTAAAATCTGAAATTCTAAACCTCCTCGTTTTTCTTTTGGATTTTGAACTTTAACAGGTTGATTTCTTTTATTTAAATAAAAAACCTGATTCGATTTTGAAACATTTTTGATTTCAACAGTAATTTTATCTCCATTTCTGGCTTCTATTATTCCAGAATCTGGCGATTTAATTTTATAATCTTTTTCGATTGTTGTATTGTAGATTAAAGGACCATTTAGAAAATCGCTTTTACTTAATCTATTACCTAAAAAAGTTCCAGAATCTGGGAAGTGTTTTGCAAAAAAGTAATCCGGATCTGTATCAAAATAAACTGGATTAAAATCGCTGACCATTCTTCCTTTACTACTGTCATAATAGCCTTGTCCCCAAGTTACATCAATTAAGCGCCATTTTTTATCAATCAAAACCATATTCCAAGCATGATTCGAGGAAGTAGTTTTTCGACCAATATCTCTTACGGAAACTTTAGAATCGCCTCGAATTATTTCGCATTTTAATCCGACTTGTTGCGCTAAATCTTGATACAATGCTGTAAATCCTTCGCAAACTGCTTTTTGTGATTTAAATGCTTTTTGAATTAAATTATCGTTTATCTGTTTTAGTTTTCTTTGTTTTTCAGCTTCAGAAGAATAACTAAAACCTTGTGTTCTAGGTGGATTCAGATACGCATTATAATCATACTTTACATTGAAGGCAATCCAACTGTAAATGGCACGAGCGCGCTCAGCATCCGAATCAAAATCTTTTTCGATTCTTTCTGCCAGTTTTTCGGTTGAATTGAAGCTTTTAGGATATTTTGCAACAATTTTATCTACATCGCTAATCTTTTGAGCAAAGGTAAAATTGATGAAAATAATATTTAATAAAAGGAAAATAAGGGCAATCTTTTTTTGTGGCATTTAAAAATTTGATTTAATAATATCTTTCAGTTCTTGATCTAATTCAGGATTAGAGATTTTATTTTCTTGTAAATCAAAATTCGAGCCAAATGCTGGTAATGAGAAACTTCCTTTAATTTCTGCACCATATCGAGGGAAAAGATTTTGTGCAATTCCTAAAACAGATGCACCTCCTCTTCCGCCTGGAGAAGTCGCTAATAACAACATCGGTTTGTGCTGAAAAACGTCTTTTTCGATTCGTGAACTCCAATCAAAAACATTTTTGAAAGCCACAGAATAATTTCCATTGTTTTCTGCCATCGAAACAACAAGAATATCTGCTTCTTTTAGTTTACTAAGAAAAGCTTTTGCCACTTCATGTTGCCCAATTTCTTTTTCAAGATCGACACTAAATACAGGCATTGCAAAATCGTTAAGATCCAAAACTTCAACTTCAGCATTTTCGAATAAACTCGCTGCATAAGTCGCTAGATGTTTATTAATAGATTGCTTGCTGTTACTTCCTCCAAAGGCTACTATTTTCATGGTTTTTCGTTTAGTAATTTTTCTTCAATTGGTTCTTTTTTTGGTCCGTCGATTTCATAAATCTCCTTTGCAATTTCTACAGAATATTCGTTAGGATAGATTTTTCCTCCATAAGATTTTGCATAGACCTTAGTAAATTCTGCTCCAAAATACAGAATTATTGCCGAATAATAAACCCAAACCAAAATAATAATCACAGAACCCGCCGCGCCGTATACAGAAGCAACTGTCGAACTGCCTAAATAAAAACCAATGGCAAATTTACCAATCATAAAAAGTACGGCGGTAACTCCAGATCCTATAAAAGCATCTTTCCATCTTATTTTTCCGTCTGGTAATGTTCTAAAAATAATAGCAAAAAGAAGTGTAATACTTGCTAAGACAATTACAATATTTACGATGTAAAATAAGTATACTGTACTTTCGGGAAAATATACTTTTAAACGTGCACTAAGTAAATCTAAAGTTGTACTTATAAATAAACTGACTAACATTAAAAACCCAACCGAAGCAATCATCGAAAATGACATTAAACGGTTTTGAATAAACTTCTTAACTCCTTTATCAGGTTTTGCACGTAATCCCCAAATAAAATTGATAGAGCTTTGTATTTCGGCAAAAACTCCTGATGCTCCAATTAAAAGCATCACAACACCAAATACAGTTGCAAAAACATTATCGCCAGACAATTGAACATTTTTAATAGCTTCTTGAATTTGGCCTGCCGCTCCATTACCTACTAAACCATTAATCTGTCCGTACAATTCGCCTGTAACGGCTTCTTCTCCAAAAAAGACACCGCAAATTGTTATAATAATAATTAATAAAGGTGGCAACGCAAATATGGTATAATATGCTAATGCGGCACTAAGCTTAATTGCGTTATCATCGTTAAATTCTAAAAAAGTATTCTTTAAAAGAAACCATGTTTTGGAGAATATATTTTTGATTTTCATGTGCTGATTATTTGATATTCTCTCAAATTTACGCAATCTTGAAAAATTTTGAATTCTTGCTTTTTAATGGAATTTTATATTTTTTCCATGTTCATCTTTAGAATTTATTTATAATGAAAAAAAATCCCTTTATCATAAACGGTCCACAAACTTGCTTTTTGATTCGCAGCTTTTAAAGCGCTATTTGCCCAAGTATTGCAAGTATAAAAAAGACTATAACTTCTTTTTGCTTCATAAAAAGCATCTTTTTTTCCATAACTGTGACCTTCAATCCATTCTGGATGAATTGGATCACGAAAACTATTTGAAATATAATTGACTAATTTTTGATAGTTGTCTTTTGAAACCAAAATGCGTTTGCAATCTTCTCCTTCTGTCAATTGTTTGAAAAATGTAGTATGCATTGCCGACGAACTTACACCAAAAACGGCTTTTAAAGCTGTACTTGCTTTCAAATCTGACCATTCTGGCGTATCTAAATAAAAACCTTTATCGCCCCAACCAAAAGCAATGTAATTCATTAACGAATCTTTTGATTGAGTTTGACTGAATTGAATTTCATTTCGCCAATCTTTAATCTCATTTTTTATCGGAACTACAATATCGGTATGAACGCCGTTGGATAAAATATAAATAGGAATCGCATTTTGTTCTTCGACTTTTTCAATATCTGAGTTAACTGTAATTTTCGAAATAATTAAAACAGAAGAAACATACAAAGCAATAAAACTGAAGATCCCGAAAAGCGTCCAGCCGAGAAATTTGAAAGATTTTTTTAGCATTTTGATTGGTTGATTTTAAATTAGTAATTGGTTATTTTCTGTAACCAATTTTTGAGCCAAAAATTTTAAATACTGAAAATGGTACGCGGATTTTATTTTTTGTCATTTCGACTGAAAGGAGAAATCACACTCGTGAATCCACAAAGAGAATCGTCAATTTTTGTCGAGTTTCTAGTGTGATTTCTCCTTTCAGTCGAAATGACAAACTTTGTGGTTACTCCTTTTTACACATAAAAAAACTGCTGAATCTCTCCAGCAGTTTTAGTCTTTTCTCTTGTTTCTTTCTTCTATTATCTAAAAAAAAATTAAACGTTGAAACGGAAGTGCATTACATCACCATCTTTTACAACATATTCTTTTCCTTCAACTTTGAATTTTCCAGCTTCTTTTGCTTTTGCTTCAGAACCGTATTGCACGTAATCTTCGTATGAAATTACCTCTGCACGAATAAAACCTTTTTCAAAATCAGTGTGAATAACTCCTGCCGCTTGTGGTGCAGTTGCTCCAATATTGATTGTCCAAGCACGAACTTCTTTTACACCAGCTGTAAAATAAGTTTGCTGTTTTAATAATTTATAAGCTGCACGAATTAAAACAGAAGCTCCTGGCTCAGTTAATCCCATATCTTCAAGGAAAACCTGACGCTCTTCGTAGCTTTCTAATTCTGTAATATCAGCCTCTGCTCCTACTGAAAGAATGATAACTTCAGCATCTTCGTCTTTTACTAATTCACGAACTTGATCTACATATTTGTTTCCGTTTACAGCAGAACTTTCGTCAACGTTACAAACGTATAAAACTGGTTTGGCAGTAATTAATTGGAAACCTTCCATCAAAACTTCTTCGTCATTGCTTTGAGGAATAATAGTTCTTGCAGATTTAGCTTGCAAAAGAGCTTCTCTAATTCTATTTAATAAAGCTTCTTCTGTCTGAGCTTCTTTATTTCCTGTTTTTGCAGCACGTTTTACTTTTTCTAAACGTTTTTCGATTGTTTCTAAATCTTTCAACTGCAATTCGATATCGATTGTTTCTTTATCACGAATTGGATTAACGTTTCCGTCAACGTGTACAATATTATCATTGTCAAAACAACGCAAAACGTGAATAATAGCATTACACTCTCTAATGTTTCCTAAGAACTGGTTTCCAAGACCTTCACCTTTACTAGCTCCTTTTACCAAACCTGCAATATCTACGATATCTACAGTTGCCATTTGAACGCGCTCTGGTTTTACCAATTCTTCCAATTTATTGATTCTTGGATCTGGAACGTTTACAACACCAATATTTGGTTCGATTGTACAAAAAGGAAAGTTTGCACTTTGCGCTTTTGCATTAGATAAACAATTAAATAATGTTGATTTTCCAACATTTGGTAATCCTACAATTCCTGCTTTCATCTCTTTGTTTCTATTTATTTTATTGGTCTTTTGTTTTCAGACCTAAATCATTAAACGTTGTAATTTAATGCATTATGATTTTACGCGTTTTTCTTCTTTCTGCCAAAATCATATTTTTTGGCTTTAAAATTTTGCAAATATAAGATTTAATAGCTCTTGCGCGAAGCAAAAATGTTCAATAATATAATTTTAAAGACATTCTTGAAAATTTTTAAACATTTTATTAAATTTTTGTTAAAAAACATTACTTTTATAAAACTAATCAACAAAAAACAAACCAAAAAACCAATTACCATGAAAAAGATTGCATTATTACTATTTCTGCTGAATTCAGCATTTCTTTTTGCACAGAAAGAAGTTTCGGGTTTTGTAAAAGACAAAACTGGTGCGCCGCTTCCTGGTGTTAATATTTTAGAAAAAGGAACCAACAATGGCGTTTCTACTGATTTTGAGGGCAGTTACAGAATAAAAGTAAAAGAAGGCGCAACATTAATTTTTAGCTATGTTGGTTTTTCAACAGTAGAAAAAGCAGTTTCTGGAGATAAAATAGACGTTATTTTAGCTGATGGCGATGGTCAAGTTTTAAATGATGTTGTTGTCGTTGGTTCGAGAAATGCAAAAAGAACTGTCGTAAATTCTGCAGTTCCTATTGATGTTATTAATGTAAAAGACGTTACTACTCAAAGTGGAAAAATAGAAATTAATCAGCTTTTACAATATGTTGCTCCATCTTTTAATGCCAACAAACAATCGGGCTCTGATGGTGCCGATCACGTTGATCCAGCTTCCTTGAGAGGAATGGGACCCGATCAGACTTTGGTTTTAATTAACGGAAAAAGAAGACATCAATCTTCCTTAATCAATTTATTCGGAACACGCGGACGCGGAAATACAGGAACCGACTTAAATGCCATTCCTGCAGCATCTATTAAAAGAATTGAAATTTTGCGTGATGGAGCTGCAGCCCAATACGGTTCTGATGCTATTGCTGGAGTTATCAATATCGTAACAAATGATAGCGTAGATGAATTTACAGGATCTATCACTTATGGAGCATTTAATACTGATGCAAAAGGAGATTTTCCTGAAGGAACAGCTAATACAAAAGGTTACAGACTGGATCAGCATGGTTATGGAAACTCATTTGGAAAAAACCAAGATTTTGACGGTGGTTCTGTAAAAATAGCAGCCAATTATGGAACTAAAATCGGAAATAATGGTGGTTACGTAAATGTTACAGGAGAATTTTTAAACAAAAACAAAACTTTGAGACCGGGTTTTGATTTTAGAAAAGGATTTGGGGAAGCAGAAATTCAAGGAATTAATTTGTTTGTAAATCTTGCCATTCCTATTTCAGAAAAAACACAGTTTTATGCTTTTGGAGGAAGCAATTTTAGAGACACTGACGCTTATGCCTTTACCAGAAATGATGGAGAAAGAGTTGTAGAAGCCATCTATCCAGGCGGATTTACACCAAGAATTACATCAAAAATTAATGATAACTCAATTGCTGCCGGAATTAGAACAGAAACTTCGGGAGGCTGGAAATGGGATTTTAGCAATACCTTAGGTAAAAATAAATTTCATTATGATATAAAAGGAACACTGAATGCTTCTCTCGAAGAAAATTCTCCAACAGAGTTTGACGCAGGTGGTCATAGTTTGCTTCAAAACACAACCAATTTGGATGTCTCTAAAAATTATGGAGATATACTTGGCGGACTAAATATTGCATTTGGAACTGAATTCAGAGTAGAACAATTTGAAATTTTTGCTGGAGAAGTGGGGTCTTATGCAACTTATGACACTAATGGAGTTCCAATTACAGATCCAACAACACAAAGCGCACCTATTGATCCTGTTTCTGGCGAACCAAGACCAGGCGGTTCTCAAGGTTTTCCTGGATACAGTCCTGCCAATGAAGTAAATAAAAGCCGTACTAACTTCTCTTTATATACCGACGCAGAATTAGATATTACAGAAGCATGGATGGTAAGTGGTGCTGTTCGTTATGAAAACTATAATGATTTTGGAAGTACTCTAAATGGTAAATTTGCTTCGAGACTTAAATTAACTGACAAAATTAATTTAAGAGGTTCTGTAAGTACAGGTTTTCGTGCTCCTTCTTTAGCACAGATTTATTATAATTTACGTTTTACAAACTTCAGTTCAGGCGGCGCAACAGAAGTTTTACTTGCATCAAATGACAGTCCAGTTACAAGAGCTTTTGGAATTAATAAGTTAAACGAAGAAAAAGCAGTAAATGCTTCTTTAGGATTTACTGCATCTTTTGGAGATTTTACAGCAACTGTTGACGGTTATTTAATTAACGTAAAAGACAGAATTGTATTAACGGGATATTTTGATGCAACAGCTTTAGGAATGAATGTTGACAAAGCACAGTTTTTCGTAAATGGCGTAGACACTAAAACAACAGGGCTTGACATTGTTTTAGCTTGGAAAAAAACTTTTGACAGCAACAGATTTGAAGCGACTCTTGTTGGTAATATCAACCACATGAAAATTGACAAAATCAAAAATGGCGATTTAGATGAAAAAACTTTCTTTGGAGAACGAGACAGAGCTTTTTTATTAGCTTCAGCTCCACCAAACAAATTTGGCTTAAATCTAAATTATGCTAGAAAATGGTTTGATGCAGGATTATCTTTTACAAGATTTAGCGAAGTAAAACTATTAGATTATCAAATGAGTGATTTAACTCCTGAAGATTTTAGAACATCGCCAGATCAAACAGAAGACCAATTATATGCAATTCAAAAAAATGCCGCTACAGATACTTATGGCGCCAAAATCGTAACTGATCTAACTTTAGGTTTTAAACTTTCAAAATCAACTAAAATAACACTTGGTGCAAATAACTTGCTAAACATATATCCTGATCAACAAGATGATTGGGTTGAAGCAGGTGGTTATTGGGATGCCGTACAAATGGGATTCAACGGTGCGTACTATTATGCAAGACTTGGATTTAATTTCTAATTATTAAGAGAGAGCTTCGACTTCGCTCAGCCTGACAATTGAATGAGTTTTGCTGTATTCCTGAGCGAAGTCGAAGGACAGGCAAGAAAAAAAAATCCTGAACAGTTAAGTTCAGGATTTTTTTCTATTTATATTTAATTACAATTTATATTCTAAAGAAGCGATAATCGCTTTTTCTTCATCTGTTGCAGTAAACCCCGAAGTATCCCAATAATTGGTCAGGATTTTATTCTTTTTATTGAAAAGCGATTTTTCTTTAAAAACATCACTTTCTTTATAGGTAAAATTTTGTCTATTAAATCCGGTAGTTACAAAACTATTTCTTACCTGAATGTTTTTGGTTTTATCTTTCAAAATAAGATTATATCCAATTTCTTCGTTAGAACTCAGTACATAATAATCTTTATCATCGCATCTATACGTTACTTTCACAAAAGACTTGGTTAAATTTTTGTCACCAATTTTTGTCTTATCATCTACTTTATCAAGATTTGCAGGAGTTACAGAAACAGTAAATTCCAAAATCAGCTTTTTTTCTGGATCATAAATAATTTCAAAATTATCAATCGCTTCTTTGGCTTTATCAAACGGAGTAACAGACATTATATAGAGCTCCTTATTGCTTGGATGTCCTTTTGTAGTAAAATCGTATTGTTTTTTTGCCTTTGTATCTAATAAAGGTTCAAAGTATTTAAAGTTCGAATAATTCTCCATAATATTATTCAAATTATAACCTCTTAAATCTGAACTGATATCAGTTTCTAGCAATCCGTAAGAACGATTTTGCTCTACCAGCAAAGTAGTTGTATTATTTTTATTGAATTGAAAATTAACCAATCCGTCATTATAATATGAATATTGATTGTCTAGCATAAAAAACTCACGAACATAAACTTTTAACCGATAAGAAAAACTTAGTTTTTCCTTAGAATTTGAAACTAATTTTTGAAGTATTTTTTGAGAATTCTGTTTTGAAACGACAACTTCGTCTAGATTTTCTTTTTTGTTTTTAATGTAAACTACAAATTCATTTTCTTTTAATGCGGCCCAACGAAGCGTAACTTCTTCATAATTCATTTCTGAAACTTCTACATTTGATCCTCCGGTTAAAACAAAAGTGACTTTACCATCTTCATTAGTCAATAAAACTTGTTTGGTTTTTAAAATAATTACTGTTGCATTTTCTATGGGTTGCAAAGTTTCGATATCTTTTACCAAAATAGAATACTCCGTTTCTTGAGAAAAAACGTTCATTCCAGATAATACGACAAATAAAAGTAGCAATTTCCTCATAGGCGTTGTCAATTTTTTAACTAAAGTATTACTTTTTTATCAATAAACTAACACTAAAATAATAATTCATTAGATATCAACAAACTAACTTTGATTATTTTTTTATTTAATGCAAAAAAAATCCTGAGCTCACACTCAGGATTATATTTAAAATACCAGAAATACTTACTCTCCGTGTAAGAAAGATTGTCTTTCTAATAATGTTTCTTCGTCTTCTACGTGATTATCGTCTGGCACACAGCAGTCAACTGGACAAACGGCAGCACATTGTGGTTCATCGTGGAAACCTTTACATTCTGTACATTTTCCTGGTACAATATAATAGATTTCATCAGAAATTGGAGTTTGTGCATCATCTGCATCCACTTCAGTTCCGTCAGGTAAAACTATTTTTCCAGAAAGACTTGTTCCGTCTTTATATCTCCAGTCATCAGCTCCTTCGTATATTGCTGTATTTGGGCACTCTGGTTCGCAAGCCCCACAGTTGATGCATTCGTCAGTTATAATAATTGCCATCGTTTTTTAGTCTTAAAGTTTAAAAGTCATAAAATCTAAAGTCTTAAAGTTTAAAAGTATTAAAGTATTTCAACTTTGGACTTTCGACTTTGGACTTTTGTCTTTCGACTTAATTATGCTTATTTTTGTGCAAAATTACAATCAAAACAATTCATAAACAAACATTATGACATTAGAAACAAAAAAAAGTGTTTTTGTTGAATTAGGAAAATTTTTAAGTCAATTTTCTGAAGGAGCTTCTGCCAGAAAATCTGACGTCTTATATAATGATATCTTTTTTGATGATTTCGAAAATCTGATACATTTATCACAATCACATAATGGCTGGTATACACCTGAGCAAGTCTATTTTTCGATACAATCTTGGGCAGAAGCGTTAACAAAAGAAAATATTGACAAATGGCTTTCGGCTTATAAAATTGATGAAAATAACGATAATTCTAAAACGGTTGCTTTAATTTTAGCGGGAAATATTCCGCTAGTTGGCTTCCATGATTTTTTATCCGTTTTAATAACGGGTTATAAAGCTTTAATTAAAACTTCATCAAACGATCAGCATTTATTGCCTTTTTTAGCGAAATATTTAATTGCTGTTGATGAAAATTTTAAAGATAAGATCACTTTCGTGGAAGGAAAATTGGAAAATTTCGATGCCGTAATTGCAACAGGAAGTAATAATACAGCTCGTTATTTTGAATATTATTTTAAAGACAAACCTTCAATTATTCGAAAAAACAGAAATTCTGCAGCCATTTTAACCGGAAAAGAAACCCACGAAGAATTAGAAAATTTAGGCGAAGATATTTTTAGATATTTTGGTTTAGGATGCCGTAACGTTTCAAAACTTTTTGTCCCTAAAAACTACTCTTTTGATGCTTTTTTTCAAGCAATGTTCAAATATCAAGATGTCATTCATTATGAAAAATACGCTAACAATTATGACTATAATAAAGCCGTGTTTTTGATGAGTAATTTCAAATTATTAGACAACGGTTTTTTAACCATAAAAGAAGATTCAAGCTACGCCTCGCCTATCTCAAGCGTTTTTTATGAATACTACGAAAACCTTGATGAACTTAAAAAACGTCTGCAAAACGATTCAGAACAAATTCAATGCATTGTAAGCAGTAATTTGACATCAAATAGCATTGCATTTGGAGAAACGCAAAAACCGCAATTGTGGGATTATGCAGATAATGTCGATACTATAACGTTTTTGTTAACAACAAAGTAATAAATTGTTTAATTATTTCGAATATTTTAACGCTTTTTCGGCTCTTATTGCCGAAATTTGCGTCTTTAAAATTTTCGACTATTAACAACAACCATGAAAAAACACAACTACAGCGCAGGACCAAGTATTTTACCTCAGGAAGTTTTTGAGAAGGCATCAAAAGCAATTTTAAATTTTAATGATTCAGGGTTATCTATCCTTGAAATCTCGCACCGAAGCAAAGATTTCGTTGCAGTTATGGAGGAAGCTCGTTCCCTTGCTTTAGAATTATTAGGACTTCAAGGAAAAGGTTATCAGGCTTTATTTTTACAAGGTGGTGCAAGTACAGCATTCTTAATGGCGCCATACAATTTATTAAAAGAAAACGGAAAAGCGGCTTATTTAGATTCAGGAACGTGGGCAACTGCGGCAATCAAAGAAGCTAAACTTTTCGGAGAAACTATCGTGGTAGCTTCTTCAAAAGAAGATAATTATACTCATATTCCAAAAGGTTACGAAATTCCAGCTGATGCTGATTATTTTCACTGCACAAGCAACAACACCATTTTTGGAACTCAAATGAAAGAATTCCCGGCAACTAACATTCCTGTTGTTTGCGATATGAGTTCTGATATTTTTTCTCGCGAATTAGATTTCTCTAAATTCGACTTAATCTATGCCGGAGCTCAAAAAAATATGGGACCTGCTGGAACAACTCTTGTTGTAGTTAAAGAAGAAATCTTAGGCAAAAACGGAAGAACAATTCCAAGCATGTTAGATTACGCTAAACACATCAAAGCAGAAAGTATGTATAATACTCCGCCTGTTTTCTCTGTTTACGTTTCTCTTTTAACTTTACAATGGATTAAAGAAAAAGGTGGAATCGCTGCTGTTGAAAAATTAAACAACGCAAAAGCTGAATTACTTTACGCTGAAATCGACAGAAACCCATTATTTAAAGGTGCTGCTGCAGTAGAAGATCGTTCTAACATGAACGTTACTTTTTTACTAAACAACCCTGACCATACAGCAACTTTTGATGCTTTATGGAAAGAGGCTAATATCTCAGGATTGCCAGGACACCGTTCTGTTGGTGGTTATAGAGCTTCTATCTACAACGCAATGCCAATTGAAAGCGTTCAGGTTTTAGTTGATGTAATGAAAGCATTGGAAAGTAAAGTTTAGTTTTCGGTCTCAGTCTCAGTTTACAATTCAAAAAAAGAAAAATCAAATAGTTGGTTTATCGATTAAACAAATAAACGATTCACCAAATAAACAATAAACACACAATGAAAGTATTAGCAAATGACGGAATTTCTAAAAGCGGAATTCTAGCCTTAGAAAAAGGCGGTTTTGAAGTTATAACTACAAAAGTAGCTCAAGAACAAGTAGCTAACTATATTAATGAAAATAATATTGACGTAATTTTAGTTCGTTCTGCAACTAAAGTTCGTAAAGACATTATCGATGCTTGTCCTGGAATCAAAATCATCGGTCGCGGTGGTGTTGGTATGGATAATATAGATGTTGATTACGCAAAAAGCAAAGGAATCCATGTAATCAATACTCCTGCTTCATCTTCAGAATCTGTTGCTGAATTGGTTTTTGGACACTTATTTTCTGGTGTTCGTTTCTTGCATGATTCTAACAGAAACATGCCTCTTGAAGGAGATTCAAACTTTGACGGTTTGAAAAAAGCGTACGCTAACGGAACTGAATTAAGAGGAAAAACTTTAGGTATTGTTGGTATTGGGCGTATTGGACAAGCTACTGCAAAAATGGCTCTTGGTTTAGGTATGAAAGTTATCGCAGCAGATAGTTTTATTCCTGAAGTTGATGTAAAAGTTGAATTTTTTGACGGACAATCTATCACAACTAAAATCGTTTCTCAATCTTTAGAATCTTTATTCAAAGAAGCAGATTTCATTACACTACACGTTCCTGCTCAAAACGGTTATATCATCGGAGAGAAAGAATTTGAAATCTTAAAAGACGGAGTTGGAATCGTAAACTGTGCTCGTGGTGGTGTTATTGATGAAGTAGCTTTAGTAAAAGCTTTAGATTCAGGAAAAGTGGCTTTTGCAGGTTTAGACGTTTTCGAAAGCGAACCAAAACCAGAAATGGCAATCTTAATGCACTCTAAAATTTCATTGACTCCACACATTGGAGCTGCGACTGGAGAAGCACAAGACAGAATTGGAACAGAATTAGCATCTCAAATCATTACTTTATTGAGCTAATTAACTATAATTAAAACACTTGCGAGGGATTTATTAACACAGTTTAATAAATCCCTTTCTTTTTTTGTTTAAATTTGAGTTCTAATCTAAATCCTAAAAATCATGTTTGAACAATTAACCCAATTAGTACAACAATATGGAGGCGATGCAGTAACAAACAATTCTGCTGTTCCAAATGAACATAATGAAGCCGTAATTGGCGAAACTAGCAATTCTATTTTTGAAGGATTAAAAAAGATCGTTTCTGAAGGCGGAACAGATCAAATTGCAGGATTATTTAACGGAAACTCTCCTATAGACAGCTCAAACCCAGTGGTACAGCAAATTCAACAGCAATTAAGCGGTAATCTAGGTCAAAAATTCGGTTTAAGCAGTGCAGATTCAAATGGAGTTGCTTCTAATTTGATTCCTCAAATTTTAGGTTCTTTGGTTAATAAAGCAAAAGATCCTAATGACAATAGTTTTCAAATCTCAGATATCATCAATTCTATTTCAGGAAACAGCGGACAAGCTTCTGGAATTATGGATACTATTTCTAAATACGGAATGCAATTCGGATTAGACCAAAACAACGACGGAAAAGTTGATGTTGCTGATGTTTTAGTTGTAACCAAAAGCAAAGGCGGAATTGCTGGATTTATCGGGAAACTGTTTGGAAGCAAATAAAAAAGGTTCAAAGTTACAGAGGTTCAGAGGAACAAAGTCTTTTAATCAAAAGTCAAAAAAAACTGATTACAAAATTGTAATCAGTTTTTTTATATACAAAGCAAAACCTCTGGACCTTTGCATCTATGTACCTTTGAACCTTATCAAAAAAATTCGTAACTTTAAACTATGAAAAAGTGCATTTTTATATTAATCCTATTAGCAACAATCATTGCTTGTTCAACAGCTTCGCAAAATATTGCGAGTAATGGAAATAACAATGCTTCAAGTAAAAAAACAAATGATACTGTAAGAATTGCAAACGATTCGTTAGAATATGAAGTTATTATTATTGACAACGGATTTAATTACTGGTTAAACTCTATGGCTTTTCCTCGAAATTATCACAGTTTAGCTTTTCTTGAAAATAAAAACTATCAATACGTTACAGAATGGAATAACAGGGTTTTACAGCCAAACCGATATAATCCAAATTTATACGAAATGACGATTGATTATCAACCTCAAATTCATTACGGCTACGAAGTAAATTACTTAATTTACAACTACATGATTTATTTTCAAAATACTTACAAACAAAAGCTCGCGGGCTATGTGCCATTACGATAATGTTAGTATATTTGTAATGGTTATAAATAAATAATGGACAAACTAAAAAAACGTTGGGGAATCACTTCCAACCTACAAGCCATAATCATACTAATTGTTTTTGCCATCACCGGATCGGCATCTGCATGGATTTCTAGACCTTTCTGTGACTGGGTTGGAATTCACAAAGAAGATTTAGGCGTTGTTTGGTTTACCCTTATTCGTTTATTGATTATTCTTCCTGTTTATCAAGTCTTATTAGTTGCAATTGGAACTATATTTGGACAATTCCGTTTCTTTTGGAATTTCGAAAAGAAAATGCTAAAAAGAATGGGATTAGGTTTCTTCTTTAAAGATTAATTTCTTCCAACTCTACTCTTTTTTAAAATTATAAAATCCGTTCTGGTTAAGATTATTTCTTAATCATGATTTTTGATTTATTTTATTCTATTAAAATATAGAAATTTCCACTTTTAAAACTTTTGTTACATTTTTTTGATTAGAATAATTTCCTTTATTTATCAAATATAGACATCGTAAATATTTTAGAATAAAAATAAATATTACATTTTTTTAATCCAAAATTTATAATAAAACAGCAACCAGAACAGGATGGTGCAGGATAGTTTTATTTTAAGTAATACCAAACTTTACAATAGTTAATGATAAAATATTCATTGAAAATCAACTAGTTGAATGTTTTTATTTCTAACTGGAATTACTTACTAACCAAACCACAATTTGAAATGCTGAAAAATTACTTAAAACTCTCCGTAATGGCGACAATGATTTGTCTCGTTGCGCCGAAAACAAAGATTTTTGCCCAAAATCCGATTGTAAAAATTGACTTTGACCAGTCAGGAAGACCTAAAGCAGAAGTTAACGATCCTGATTATAGCACTTGGGTTGTAGCTTCTGGAAATATGAGCACTTATACAGAAAACGGAGTAACTTTTACCGTTACACGCGTTGGAAATAATGGAGATGCTTTAGGAACAAATTGGTATAAAGCTGGTATTCAAGCTCCATATTACGCAAGATTAGTAAGTGATGGACTTACTGTAAAAGGAACAACTGCCAATTTGGGAGCTCAAATTGAACTTAAAATTAGCGGATTAACAACTGGAGAACATACATTTTTAGCCTTTTTCAACGCTGTAGACAGTCCATCTGGAAATAATTTTAGTCCGATTGATATTTCTATAAATGGAAATTTGGTTGTAGACAATTTAATTCCAACAGTACGTGCTCTTAAAACTGCCGATGCTAAATCTGTTTATTTAAAATTTCAAGCCACAGCAGGAACCGATGTTGTTATATTAATGGCCGCAGAAACTTCAGGTACAGAAAACATTAAAAACATTATGTTCAATGGATTTGAATTGAATACGCCAAACATTTTCTATCAAGCAACAAATCCGAATCCAAAACAAAATGATGAGCATGTTGAGTTAACATCTGGAGGTAAATTATTACAATGGACAGCCGCAGCCAATGCTGTTTCTCATAATATTTACTTTGGAACAGATCAAGTTGCGGTAAATGCCGCCACAACTTCTTCTCCTGAATATAAAGGAAATCAAGCTCTTGCCAATAATTCTTATCAAGTAAACGGATTATATACGGGAGCAACTTATTTTTGGCGTATTGATGAAGTTTTAGCAAATGGAGTTGAAAAAGGAAATGTATGGCGTTTTCGTCCTGCACAACTTGCATTTCCAGACGCTGAAGGTTACGGACGTTTCGCAAGAGGCGGACGCGGCGGAAAAGTTGTTGTGGTAACTAATTTAGATGACAGCGGTCCAGGAAGTTTCCGCGAAGCCGTTACAAATGATATTGGACCAAGAACAATTGTTTTTAATACTTCTGGAATTATCCAATTACAATCTCGCCTTGTTCTAAGTCAGCCTTACGTAACTGTCGCAGGTCAAACTGCACCTGGAAAAGGAATCTGTATTCGTTCTGCACCATTTGGCGTTACAGGAAATGATGCCATAGTTCAAAATCTAAGAGTTAGAATTGGAGCTGGCCCAACTTTCGACGGAATGGGATTAACAGGTGCCGATAACAGTATTATTGATCATTGCTCTATCAGCTGGACAATTGACGAATCTTTTAGTTCTAGATCTGGAAAAAATATCACATTACAGAGAACTCTTATTTCTGAGGCATTAAATGCTGCGAATCACCAAAATTATCCAGCTGGAACAGAACATGGTTATGCAGCAACAATTGGCGGCGATATTGGAAGTTTTCACCACAATTTATTAGCACACTGTTATGGTCGTAATTGGAGTCTTGGAGGAGGATTAGACGGAAGCGGTGCTTATGCAGGAAGAATGGATATTACTAATAACGTGGTTTACAACTGGGGAGGCAGAACAACAGACGGCGGAACTAAAGAAGTAAACTTTGTAAATAATTATTACAAACCTGGTGCTGGTTCTAAAATATTTACAGCTTTTAACCAACAAAATGAAGGCGCAGGAACAGGAACACAACAATGTTATTTTAGTGGAAATGTAATGCCCGGATATTTCGACGAAAGCAACCAAACTGCTGGAAGAAAAGCTTCTGGAGTTGCCATAACATTTGAAAATTTTGTAAACACACCCTTTTTCCCTTCATACGTAACTACACAATCTGCTAAAAATGCCTACAAAATTGTGCTTTCAGATGTTGGATGTACGCAACCAATATTTGATGATCACGATCAAAGAATTATAAATGAAACCCTAAATGGAACTACTTCTTCTGTGGGAAGCATAACTAAAAAACCTGGATTTCCAGACAATGAAGCAGATGTTGGCGGTTTTGAAATTTATCCGATTGTAAATAGGGCCACAAATTGGGATAGCGATCTAGATGGATTGCCAAATTGGTGGGAAACTATAATTGGTACAAATTTAAACTCTGCAATTGGCGATTTTTCAGATTCAAATGCTGATACAGACCAAGATGGTTACACGAACTTAGACAAATATTTACAATGGATGTCTTTGCCTCATTACGAATCTGCTGACGGAAAAAAAATAGATATCAATATCCAAAAATTATCGCAAGGATTTACTAACGGAGTTTCATATTCTATTTCGAATATTGTAAACGGAGGCGCTGTACTAAACACAAATACTGTAGCTTTTACACCAGCTTCAAACGGATTATGTTCTTTTGAATTTACAGTAACTGATTCTGAAGGCGGTACAATGAAAAGAAAAGTAAACATCGTAAGCGGACAAAATATCAATTTAGCAACAGCAGAAATTAGCAAAGAAATTAAAAACAATTCTTTTAGCGTTTGGCCAGTTCCAAGCAACGGTGCATTTTCTGTATTTATTGATAATGAAGAAACTGAGTTCTCTGATCTTAAAATATATGATATCTCTGGAAAAGAATTATTAAGACAAAAAATTAGAGGAAATACTGCAGAAACAATTCAATTACATTCTAAAGGAGTTTTCCTGATTAAAGTAACTGATCCGCAGACTAAGAAAACAAAATACAGCAAAAAAATAATTGTGCAATAAAAACAAAAGGGCGGCTCAAAAACCGTCCTTTTTTATTTTTTCTGATTTTATTTTTTCTGAAAGAAATAAGTATAAATCCATGTCAAAGTAAATGACGGAATTATATCTGTAAAAGGCAGTATTTCTTCAACAAAAGTCAAAACACTAGCAACTTTCCCTACTCTTCCCTTATACATTCTCGTCATTAAAAAAGCTGCAATTGGCGCCCAGATCACATCTGAAAATTCACCAAGAAGCGGAATAGAAAAAGAAATCATTCCAATTCCATCCAAAACTAATCCTATAATTAGTTTTGATAGCTTATCATCATCTTCTACAATATTCAAATCCTGCATCTTACATTTATTTTAGTTTATCGAAATTAAAAATAATCATCTAATTATAATTATTTATTTTTCAAATTTAATTTCTAAATTCCCATACCAATAAATTGCTGATTTTAGATTTTAGGCTTCGGACTTTTGACTTTTGACAATTTGGAATTTAAATTTTGTAATTTGATATTGACTATAATCTTCGTTTCTTTGTAAAAACAGTTTCACTACATGATACACGCAAAAAACATACATAAGTTTTACGACAAACTAGAAGTTTTAAAAGGAGTTGATTTACATATTAAAAAAGGCGAAATTGTTTCTATCGTTGGTGCTTCTGGTGCTGGAAAAACAACTTTGTTGCAAATTTTAGGAACTCTAGACAAACCAGATCATAATCCAGATTCTTCTTTAACCATTAATGGTAAAAATATTCTTGAACTACAAAACATTCAAAAGAACAGCTCAAAACAAGAAAAAATCTTTAAGATTGTTACTTGGACTGGTTCTCTTTATATAATATTACTAGCCATTTACTTGGTGTTTTTTAGAACAAAAATATTTGATGAAACACTTAGATTAGTGGCAAGCATATCGCTTTTTTTACCAATACTTACAATGCTTTTTTATTATAATGGTTATTTCAAAAAGAAAAGCAAACAAGACAAAGTGCTATCCGATTTTAGAAATTTAAATTTAGGGTTCATTTTTCAGTTTCACCAGCTTTTACCGGAGTTTACAGCTTTAGAAAATGTTTGTATCCCCGCTCATATTGCAGGCAAAAAACCATCTGAAACAGAAAAAGAAGCTGTAAAATTGCTTACTTATCTCGGACTTTCTCATAGAATTAATCATAAACCAAGTGAACTTTCTGGCGGAGAACAACAGCGTGTAGCGGTCGCAAGGGCTTTAATCAACAAACCTGATGTTATTTTTGCAGATGAACCCTCTGGAAATCTAGATACTCATTCTGCAGAAAATCTACACCAATTATTTTTTCAGCTTCGTGATGAATTCGGACAGACATTTGTTATTGTAACACACAACGAAGAATTAGCCAACATGGCAGACAGAAAATTGGTTATGGTTGACGGACAGATTAGTAATTAGGAGCTATTTCCAGCTGTTCGCTATATCTTTTCCTTGCTAAAGAAGCAAGAAAAAGGATGCCGCTTCCATCTGGGCTAGGGCATTCGAATAAATAAGAATATTTCATTTTTATATGAATCAAAAAGAACTTAAAGATTTTCTAGATGAGAAAGTCATTCAATATAATAATCAGGATTTTATAGAAAGTGATCCTGTTCAGATTCCGCATCTTTTTACACAGAAAGAAGATATTGAAATTGCTGGTTTTCTAAGTGCTTCTATTGCTTGGGGAAACCGTAAAATGATTATCAAGAATTCGCATAAAATGATGGAATTAATGGGCAATACTCCTTACGATTTTGTAATGTCACATTCTGAAGAAGATTTAGCAAGACTAGAAACTTTTGTACACCGCACTTTTAATGGACATGATTTTGCAGGTTTTATAAAAGGCTTACAGCACATTTATAAAAAGCACAACGGACTAGAAGCTGTTTTTGCTAAAAATCAAGAAAAAGACAGTTTGCAGAAAAGTATTAGCGAATTCAAGAAAATATTTTTCGAAACAGATCATCTTCCTCGAACTCAAAAACATATTTCTGATCCTTTAAATAATTCAGCAGCGAAACGCATCAACATGTACCTTAGATGGATGGTTCGCCAAGATACAAAAGGAGTCGATTTAGGAATTTGGAAAAGCATTTCTCCTGCGGTTCTTTCTTGTCCGCTTGATGTTCATTCTGGAAATGTTGCTCGAAAACTTGAAATCCTTTCGCGAAAGCAAAACGATGCAAAAGCATTATTAGAATTAGATACAAAATTAAGAGAAATGGATCCGAAAGATCCTGTAAAATATGATTTTGCTTTGTTTGGATTAGGTGTTTTTGAAGGGTTTTAAATTTTTAAATTATAGATTTTATTTGCATTTTATGCTGTCAGGCTGAGCGATCCGAAACTTCGGGAGAAGCCCACGCTCCAATTGGCAAGTGCTCTTCTCCCGAAGTTTCGGGATCGCTCAGAGTGACAAATGGGCATCTTAAATTATAAAATCAACAAAAAAACCACGAATTTAACGTACATTTGCACAAAATTTAAAGCAAATGAGCACTTTCGAAAAATTTAATCTTCCAAAATCTGTACAAAAAGCAATCGACGATTTAGGATTTACTACACCGACTCCGATTCAAGAAAAATCATTTTCTGTGATTACTTCTGGACGCGATATGATGGGAATTGCTCAAACCGGAACTGGTAAAACTTTTGCTTATTTATTGCCACTTCTTAAATTATATAAATTTACAAATACCAATACGCCAAAAATCGTAATTCTGGTTCCAACCCGCGAATTAGTTGTTCAAGTTGTAGACGAAGTTGAAAAATTGACTAAATATATGTCGGTTAAAACTTTAGGAATTTACGGTGGTGTAAACATCAATACACAGAAAAAAGCTGTTTACGAAGGTGTTGACATTCTTGTTGGAACTCCAGGAAGAACGATGGATTTGGCTTTGGATGCTGTAGTTCGTTTTGACGAAACTCAAAAACTGGTTATTGATGAATTTGACGAAATGTTGAATTTAGGTTTCCGTCCGCAATTGACAGCACTTTTAGCGATGATGAAACCAAAACGTCAAAATATTTTATTCTCGGCAACAATGACTGATGAAGTAGACACGATTTTGAATGATTATTTTGATTTTCCCGAAGAAGTTACATTGGCAGCTTCTGGAACTCCGTTAGAAAAAATTACGCAGATTACATATAATGTTCCCAACTTCAATACAAAAGTAAATCTGTTGAAACATTTGTTAGAAACAGACGAAAGTATCGAACGTGTTCTGATTTTTGTGAATAATAAAAAGATTTCAGATATGCTTCATACGCGTATTGAAGAATTATTTGAAGGTCAATTTGGGGTTATTCACTCAAATAAATCTCAAAATTATCGTTTGAGTACAATGGCAGAATTTCAAGAAGGAAATCTTCGCGGTTTAATTACAACCGATGTTATGGCGAGAGGTTTGGATATTTCGAATATTTCTCACGTCATCAATTTTGAAATGCCTGAAATGCCAGAACTTTACATGCATAGAATTGGTCGTACAGGTCGTGCAGATGCAACTGGAACTGCAATTAGTTTTGTGACTCCTCGTGAAGAAGAATTTAAAATCGAAACTGAAGTTTTAATGAATCAGGAACTTAAAATTGCTGATTTTCCTGAAGAGGTTGAAATCTCAGAAAAATTAATCGAACCAGAAAAAGATAAATTACCAAGAAAGTTTTTGATGAAAAAAGTAAAACTTGATGGTGATGGAGCTTTTCACGAAAAATCAAAAAAGAATCAGAAAGTTAATTTGGGAGGGCCTTCAAAAACTAAAAAGAAAACACACGGTTCTGTAAACAGAAACATGTTGAAGACTAGAGATAAGAAGAGAAAAGACGGGAATAAATAGTTTTTTTTTTAAGATGCTAAGATTCTGAGGGACTAAGGTTCTAAGTTTTTTTTTCAGTAAATAAAAGGGTAAAGATTCAAATGAATCTTTACCCTTTTATTTATAAGTTTCGGCGCTCATTTCTTAGCAACTTAGTATCTTAGAAACTTAGAACCTCTCTTTAAATTTTCGTAAAAACCAATCCCACTGGCGAACATAACTCTATTCTTTTTCCAGTATCTTCGATTTTTCCTGTTGTTTTATTTCTTTTAAAAATAACTATATCATTAGTATATTGATGACCTACTAAAAGGTAATTCCCAGTTGGATCAATGGCAAAATCTCTTGGGCCTTTTCCTAAAGTGCTTTGCTGTTCTACCAATTCGATTTTTCCATCTTTAAGAATTTTATAAACTGATATTGCATTGGCATCTACACGATCAGAAACATATAAAAAGTTTCCGTCTGGCGAAATTTTAATTGCTGCTGCGCCTGTTCCGCCTGTAAAACCTTTTGGTAAAATACTTGTTTCTGCAATTACTTTTAAGTTTCCTGTTTTATCGTAGCTTAAAGTTGTCAAAGTTCCATCTAATTCTTGAACTAAATAGACAAATTTGCCATCTTTACTAAAAGTCAAATGTCTTGGCCCACTTGCTGGTTTTACATCAACGCTTCCTTTCAAAGTCAACATTTCGTTTTTAGAATCTGGATTATATTTATAAATAAATATTTTATCCAAACCTAAATCATTAGACAAAACGAATTTTTTATCTGGAGAAAAAACAACCATATGCACGTGTGCTTTTTCCTGACGCGCTGCGTTTGGCCCTTTTCCTTCGTGCTGAATTAATTGTTGTACTTCTGTAATGCTTCCGTCTGCTTTTTTCTTAAAAACAACAATATTTCCTCCTGAATAATTAGCAACTATTACATTTTTATCGTCATTAATTAAATGACAAGGATCTGCTCCTAAAGCATCATTGCTATTTAAAAATTTTAATTTTCCTGAAGCCGAATCGTAACCAAAAGCACTTACAGCACTTTGATTTCCGTTTTCATTTACTGCATAAACAAATTTATTATCTGCAGAAACCGACAAATAACTCGGACTAACTACATTTTCTGAAGAATTCTTCAACTTAAAATCTCCCGAAGAAGCATCAAATTCGTAAACGTAAATTCCGTTGCTTTGACAAGTATTTGTATAAGTTCCGACTAATAAATTGAATTTATTTTGAGCTTTTATCGCGGTCAATGATAAAGCTGAAAATAATACTACATATATTTTTTTCATAGTTTGTTTTTTTGAATCAGCTAAAATAAGCAATAATATCTTTTGCAGATTACAAATAAATCAAGAAAAATTACATTTAAAAAAGAGTTTCTTATCCTATAAGCAATATAATTTCATTTTAAGAATAGCTAAATATTTTTCGGTTATAATCTCTTAGCTGAACTTATATGGTTCAACTAAAAATTCGTATTTTTGACGAGCATCTTCGCGAAAAACAAAACGTAGTGAAGTAAATCGAAGCCAGAATGCATTTTAAACATCCCGAAATTCTATACTTTCTGTTTTTATTGATCGTTCCAATTTTGGTTCACTTATTTCAATTAAGACGTTTTAAAACTTCCTATTTTACCAATGTTCGTTTCTTAAAAGAACTTGCAATTCAGACTCGTAAAAGCTCAAAAATCAAAAAAAGACTTTTATTAGCGACTCGTTTATTATTGTTGACTTTTATCATTTTAGCTTTTGCACAACCCTTTTTTGAAGCAAAAGACAGTAAAAATGCATCAAACGAAATGTATATTGTTTTAGACAATTCGTTTAGTATGCAGGCAAAAGGAAAAAAGGGAGAATTATTAAAAAGAGCCGTTCAGGAATTGCTTGAAAATACTCCAGAAAACACTCAATTTTCGCTTTTAACAAACACAGAAAATTTTTGGAATACGGATATAAAATCTTCTAAAAGTGCTTTACAGAATTTAAAATACAGCGCCACTTCTTTTGATATTTCAGCTATTTCAGCCAAAATCAAAGCGCATAAATCCGCACATAAAAAAGACATTGTAATAATTACGGATGCTGTTGGTTTAAAACAAAAAGATATTGCAAATATAGATTTTGAAGAAAAACCATATTTCATAATTCCGGAAGCTGAACAAAAAAACAACGTTTCTATTGACAGCGTTTACATCAATCAGACTTTAGAAAACTTCTATGAAATTGGCATAAACTTATCTGCTTATGGTGAAGATTTTAAACCAATTTCGACAGCTTTATACAATCAAAACAAACTGATTGCCAAAACGATTGTCAATTTTGATACGAGGAAAAAGAAAATCAATTTTACGATTCCGAAAGAAGCTTTTCATGGATATGTAACAATTGAAGACAATGGTTTGGCTTATGATAATAAATTGTTTTTCAGTATTTCTAAAAACAAAAAAACAAACGTTATCAGTATTGGCGAACCTGAAAAAAGCAATTTCTTATCTAGAATTTACACTTTTGGCGAGTTTAATTATCAAAATTATGCAATCAATTCATTAGATTACAATAGTTTAGAAAAACAAAACACGATTATTTTAAACGAATTAATTGAAATTCCGCAAGCATTACAAACGACTTTAAAAGCTTTTGTTTCTAAAGGCGGAAATCTGGTTGTAATTCCTTCCGAGAAAAGTTCCGTTTCAAACCTAAATGTTTTATTAAGCAATTTTGGAAAAATTCAATTCGGAAATATAGAAAGCAACAGTAAATTAATTACCAAAATTAATTTTGATCATCCTTTATTTTCAGGAGTTTTTGAAAACAAAATTTCTAATTTTCAATACCCAAAAGTAAACAATTCGTTTGCCATTTCTAGTTCTTATCCTGCTGTTCTTTCATTTGAAGATCAAACTTCATTTGTTAACGCAGTTCAGAATCAAGTTGCGGGAATCACAGTTTTTACAGCGCCAATAAATAGTACAAATTCTAATTTTCAGCAATCGCCTTTGATCGTTCCGCTTTTTTATAAAATAGCGCAAAACAATCAAAAAACGGGAATAAATGCATTAACAATTGGAAATAATCAGCCATATTTTGTTGATGTTCTGTTGACTAAAGATGCAATTTTAGAAGTAAAAGGAAATGACGATTCATTTATTCCGATTCAACAAATTTTAAACAATAAAGTCAAATTATCCTTTAACGATTTTCCAGAAACGGCTGGCAATTACGGAATTTTCGATAAAAAAGAATGGGTAGAAAATATTAGCTTTAATTATAAAAGAACCGAAAGCGATTTGAGTCAAGTAAACACCAATGTAGTTTCAGATTTCAAAACTGCCGATACGATTTCGACCATTTTTAATACGCTACAAACTGAGCGAACTGACAGCCAAATTTGGAAATGGTTTGTTATCTTTGCACTGTTATTTTTAGCATTAGAAATGGCAATTATAAAATTTGTGAAGTGATTTTTTTCACCATTAAGACATTAAGAATATTAAGTTTTCTCTTTATTAACTTAACATCTTAATGGTTAGAAAATTAAGTTTTACTGTTTAAAAAAAATCTTATTTTAAATAAATTTCTCTACATATGAAACTAATCATCAAAAGCGCCAAAATTATCGACTCAAAAAGTCCGTTTCACAATCAGACCGTTGATCTTTTAATTGCAGATGGTTTAATAGAAAAAATAGGCGTTTCTCTTCCAAACGATGATGCAGAAGTTGTAAGATTCGATGATCTTCACGTTTCGCAAGGTTGGTTTGACAGCAGCGTATCTCTCGGAGAACCAGGTTACGAAGACAGAGAAACTATTGCAAACGGATTGAACGTTGCGGCAAAAAGCGGTTTTACGGCAATTGCATTACAACCCAATTCGTTACCAATTATTGACAATCAGTCTCAAGTAAACTTTGTAAAAAATAAATCAAATGGTTTTGCAACAGAAATTTTCCCGATTGGAGCTTTAACAAAAGCCAGCGAAGGAAAAGATATGGCAGAACTTTTTGACATGAAAAATTCTGGCGCCGTAGCTTTTGGAGATTATAATAAAAGCATCGACAACGCGAATATTTTAAAAATCGCTTTACAATACGTACAAGATTTTGATGGTTTGGTAATTGCATATTCTCAAGATCCAAACATCAAAGGAAATGGAGTTGCTAACGAAGGAATTGTTTCTACAAGATTAGGTTTGAAAGGAATCCCGAATTTAGCCGAAGAACTTCAAATTTCTAGAAACTTGTTTTTGTTAGAATATACAGGCGGAAAACTTCATATTCCGACAATCTCTACAGCAAAATCAGTTGAATTAATTAGAGAAGCAAAATTAAAAGGCTTACACGTAACTTGTAGCGCATCTGTTCATCATTTGGTTTTAACAGATGAAAAACTGGACGGATTTGATACTCGTTTTAAAGTTACGCCACCATTACGCACAGAAGTTGACCGACAAGCTCTTTTAAACGGAGTTGCTGACGGCACAATCGACTTGATTACTTCAGACCATAATCCGATTGATATTGAATTCAAAAAAATGGAATTTGATACAGCCAAAAACGGAACTATTGGTTTAGAAAGTGCTTTTGGAGCATTAATGATGGTTTTGCCAGTAGAAACTATTGTAGCGAAGTTAACTGCAGCAAGAACTATTTTTGGTCTTGAAAATTCTACAATCGAAGAAGGTGCAAAAGCCAATTTGACACTTTTTACAACTGAACATAAATCAACTTTTGAGAAAGAAAATATTCTCTCCAAATCTAAAAATTCTGCTTTTTTAGGAACAGAAATTAAAGGTTCTGTTTACGGAATTTACAATCAAAATCAACTTGTTACAAAATAATAAAATGAAGAATACAATTGAAGAAGGAAAACCAATTGCAATAACCAGTTATATTCTAATCATTGGCGTTTTAATCGCTATGAGTATGAATTCGGAAAACAAAAATAGTTTTGCTTCTTTTCATATCCGTCAGGCTTTAGGTTTATCGCTAACTTTTATTTCTTTGGGAGCCATTATCAGCAATTTTGACAGCTTTTTTATTACTTTCCCAATGTGGATTTGCATTTCAATTCTTTGGACTTTTGGTATTTTTAATGCTATTCAAGGTCAAATGAAACCAATTCCTTTAGTTGGAGAATTGTTTCAGAAATGGTTTAAAAAAATTGGATAAATTTTAAAATTCCAATTTAAAAAATTCCAAATTCCAAACTTGAAAATTTACAATTCACAACTAACAATTTACAATTAAAAAAATGAATCTATCTTTAGAATACAGAATAAGAGAACCAAAAGTAATTTTAGATAAAAATCCGTTATTACTTTTATTGCACGGATACGGAAGCAATGAAGAAGATTTATTCTCTTTTGCCTCAGAACTTCCTGATAATTATTATATCATTTCTGCAAGAGCTCCTTATGATTTGCAATATGGCGCTTACGCTTGGTACGCGATTAATTTTGATGCAGATCAAAATAAGTTTTCTGATAACGAACAGGCAAAAACATCTAGAGATATGATTGCCAATTTTATTGACGAATTAGTTGCAAAATACCCAATTGACGCCAATAATGTAACTCTAATTGGATTCAGTCAAGGATCTATTTTAAGTTATGCAACTGCTCTTTCTTATCCAGAAAAAATTCAGAGAGTTGTGGCAATGAGTGGCTATTTCAACGAAGAAATCATCAAAGAAGGTTTTGAAAATAATGATTTTAAAAACTTAAAATTCTTCGCTTCTCACGGAACTGTAGACCAAGTTATTCCGATTGAATGGGCAAGAAAAACTCCTGCCGCTTTAGAAAAATTAAATATTCCAGTTACTTATAAAGAATATCCTGTTGGACACGGAGTTGCTCCGCAAAATTTCTTTGATTTTAAGAATTGGCTAGAAAATTAATTCCCAAAACATTTTTCAAACTCTCAAATCGAATTTATGAAACCATTGATTTCTACATTTTTACTTTTATGGGCATCATTTTGTTTTTCTCAAACCTATTATGGCCAAATAATAACGAACCAAAATGATACTTTAAACGTTCAGATTTTAATAAAAGGAAATATGGTTTTCAAAAATAATAAAATCTTATCTCTTCAAGAAAAAATTACTGTTATAGAAAAAGGCATTTCAAAAGATTATTACCCAAAAGATTTAAAATCTTTCAAAATTAAGATGGAAAACAAAAAAGTTTTCACATACGACAACATTGATGATATCATTTTCGGAGAAAGATGGTATTCAAACAAAGTAAAGCTTTATTATACTTTAATAAAAACTGAAACTAAACAAAGTCCGTATTTTGTTATAAATCGTGTTTTTATCATAAAAAAACCAAATGATGAAAAATTGACCTATCTCGTTCCAAATGGATTAAGCAGACTTATAACCCAGAAAGAAATGTTGGAAAAATTTTCAGACTGCAAAACAATTTATGACAAAATAGTTGCTGATGAAATTAAAATATCTAATGAGGAAAAGTTAATTAATTTTATTATCGACTACGAAAAAACTTGTTTTACAAATTAATTCCTAACGAATGAATAAAAAATTACTCCTACTATTTTTCTTTATTATACAATCAGTTTTCTCTCAACAATTTGAATTTGGCGCAAATTTAAGTTATGGATTTACCAATATAGCAAACTCTAGAATAACGGAAGGAAGAGCCGTCATAGGCGATGCGCTTTGGAATGTAAATGAAGGTGTTTCTATTTTGTACTACTTTAGCGACCCTAAGAAAGCTTCTTCAAATGGAATTCATTTTGAATTTACAAATAGCAAAAGAGGAACAAAAAGCGAAACAAGCAATGGAGAATATAGTTTTAATACAAAATCATTAAATCTAAACTACAGAAGATCTGGGAATTTAGGTAATAATTTCGGCATTTATGCAGATTTAGGATTTGGTTATAATTTTATTGATAATGTCGATATTTACAAGGGAGATGTAGATGAGCTCGTAGCTTTTGAAAAAGTAAATCAAAATTTAACGATAAAAAATAACGAAATAACTTTTGTTTTTGCTTTGGGTGCCGATAAAGTTATTCTAAAAGATAAATTTGTTGTGTTTTTTGAATTGAACGGTGATGCTGGCATAACAAAAATTAATGAAAATTCAGGTTCATATAGAACTCAATCTTTTGGCATTTCAACGGGAATAAGATATATAGTAAAAACAAATAAAACTCGCTAATATGCTATTCTCTTAACAGAATAAAAAAAGATTTAAAAGTCAAAAAACTTTTAAATCTTTTTTTATTTTTATCAATTTCTATTCTCCTATATAAAGAATTTTCCCTGCTTTCTTTAAAACATAACCTTTCCAAGGAATTAGCTGCCAATCGCCGTTAACCCAAGAATCGCCTTCAGATTTTCTTTCTAAAACAATCGATTCTTTTTGAGTGTCTAGAAAAAGTTCTGCTTTATTTCCGTCGAAAATAACATACGAAACTGTTGTGTAGGTTTTTCCATCTTCGGCATGGTTTAGTTTTGTACTATTTTCGAAAATTCTAATACATTCCTTTTTTAAAATTGACCAAGTATACCCAGCAGAAGCTTTACATCCATGAGAATCAGAGTCTGCTCCTACTACAACTTTTTCTTTCTGTGGTTCTTTTGTAACAACTTTTTCCTGAGAAACCTTTTTAGCACAAGAAAACACACTAACGACCATTAACAACAAAAACATCTTTTTCATAATCCTATTAATTTTAGAAGGTCAAAAAAAATAGGATTTTAAAAAACCCTATTTTTGATATAACCAAGTTTGATTTACTTCAAAGGTAATATTATCATCGTTATCAACAAAGTATTTTAACAAGACTTCTCCCCATAATTCTCCATTGCTATAATCTGCAATAATCCATCTGTGGTTTAAAATTTTTACTTTATTAATAACGAATTTTGTCGGTCCTATCTGATCTTGACCTGTGTAAGGATTTCCTTTTGGATCTGAATTAGAATCTAGTAACTTTTCCGTTACAACTGGAATCAGTTTTTCATACAAAATAACTTTTCCTCCAGAAGCACTATTATCAAAGTAATTTTGTGCATTTTCGTTATGTTCTAAAGAGAAATAATCAGCTTCTGCCAATTGTGTTTTTACTAGATTAATACTGTCTCTTAGCTTCTTAGTTGTTTTATCGTATCTATTCTGAGCAAATTTTACTTCTCCGCTATAAAATGCGTACGTAAACACATTCATTAAAATAGCCAGAATAAAAAGATAAAGCATTAAGGATTTTTTCATTGTGTGATATAATTAAATGGTAATTTCTAAATTATCGTAAGCCAGAAAAACGTTTTCTGGAAGAGTTTTCTGTACTTCTTCATGAAAACCTAAAACATGACTAATGTGCGTTAAATAAGCTTTTTCAGGTTTAACTAAACTTATAAAATCAAGAGCTTCTTGCAGATTAAAATGAGTATCGTGGGGTTCTACACGCAAAGCATTTACAACCAAAACTTTTAACCCTTTTAGTTTATCTGTTTCAACTTGGTTGATTGTTTTTACATCCGTTAGATACGCAAAATCATCTATTCGATAACCAAAAACTTGCAATTCTCCGTGCATTACATTTATTGGAATAGCAGTTTTATCTCCAACAGCAAACGAAACATCATTTTCGACTTCAAAAGTTTTTACACTTGGTGCACCAGGATATTTGTTTACGGTTTCAAAAACATAATCAAAACGACGTCTTAGATTATCTAAAACTCGTTGATGTCCGTAAATTGGAATTTCACCTTGCCTAAAATTAAAAGGACGAATATCGTCTAATCCTGCTGTATGGTCTGCATGTTCGTGCGTAAATAAAATAGCATCTAATTTTCTGCATCCGCATGAAAGCATTTGCTGTCTAAAATCGGGACCGCAATCGATTACAAATGAATGATCATCCCACGTGATCCAGATAGATACACGAAGCCTTTTGTCCTTAGCATCAGTGCTTTTACAAACTGGATGATCGATTCCGATTATCGGAATACCCTGAGAAGTACCTGTACCTAAAAAATAAACCTTCAATTGAACTTAATTTTTTTACAAAAATAGATTATTTCTCTTTCATTAGACTGCTAATTTACTAACTTTGTAACAAATCTATTTAAAACAAAATGGGTACAGAAATAAAACTCAAAGGTGACAAGGTCATCGAACAGATTCCTTCTATAAAAGACAAAGCTTTACGCATTAATTTAAACGAGAATATTTACGGAACATTTGCTGAAATTGGAGCTGGACAAGAGACAGTTAGACATTTTTTCAGATCCGGAGGTTCTTCAGGAACGATAGCAAAAGCAATGTCTGCCTATGATAAAGATTTTAGTGACGCCGTTTATGGCGCAGAAAATGACGGAAGATATGTAACAGAAGAACGCTTAAAAAAAATGCTGACACATGAAGGTCAGATTATTGAAGAGCGTTTGAGCCGCGAAAAACATCCAACAAAACTTTTCTTCAGTTACGCCAATACCGTTGCGACAATAGATTTTGCAAAACAATTTAAAGGTCACGGTTGGGTTGGAATTAGATACCAAATTGAACCAGACGAAGCTTACAACGAAATTATTCTTCACATTCGTTTTAAAGAAACCGACGCAAGATTACAACAAGAAACACTTGGAATTTTAGGGGTAAACTTAATTTACGGTGCTTTTTACAAATATAACGATCCAAAACGATTACTTCGTTATTTATACGATCACTTAGACAAAGACCAATTAGAAATCGATACCATTAATTTTTCTGGACCTCGTTTTGCTGACGTTGACAACCGTTTGATGAGTTTGCAATTGGTTAAAAACGGAATGACTGATGCCGTAATGTTTAACCCAGAAGGAAAAAACATTTTACCGGCGGCAATTTTATATAAAAAGAATCTTTTAGCTTTAAGAGGAAGTTTTCGCCCAGTTACGAAAGTAAATATGGATATGTATGAGAAATCACTAAAAATGTTTCTCAATGAAAATAAGGTTGAAAAAAGCAACACATTAGTTATTTTCGAAATCACTCTTTCGAATTTACGCTCTGATGGAGAAATCGATGAACGTGATTTTATGGACAGAGCCGAATTACTTTGTTCTCTTGGTCAAACTGTTATGATTTCTAATTTCCAAGAATATTACAAAGTAGTTGAATATTTCGCCAATTATACCAAAGCCCGCATGGGATTAGCAATGGGTGTAAACAACCTTGTTGATATTTTTGACGAGAAGTATTATCGTCATTTAAGTGGTGGAATTCTGGAAGCTTTCGGAAAATTATTCTATCGCGACATGAAGGTTTTCTTGTATCCAATGTTAGATGAAGACGGAACATTAATGAATTCAAACAATTTGAAGGTTCATCCAAGAATGAAAGAGCTTTACAAATTCTTTAAATTTAACGGAAAAGTAGTTGACATTGAAGACTATGATCCAAATATTCTAGAAGTATTCTCTAGAGAAGTTTTAAAAATGATTAATCAAGGCAAAACAGGATGGGAACCAATGCTTCCTCCTGGAATTCCAGAAATTATAAAAGAGCATCATCTTTTCGGATATCATCCACAGAGAGAATTAGAACAAAACACATAATAAAAAGTCCCTTTATTGGGACTTTTTTTTTGTTTCAGGTTTGAGCTGAGTGTTTTTTTTAACGCAAAGTTCGCTAAGTTTTTTTTTATGTGCGAGGTTTTATGAAAATGCAAAGTTCGCAAAGCTTTGTGTATTAATCTTTGCGAACTTTCTATTTTTGAATTGAATTATCTTCTGTCAGGCTGAGCGAAGTCGAAGCCCTCATTACAATTGGAACGCCCTTCGACTTCGCTCAGGGTGACAACTGAAAACTGCGACTGACCACTATTTCAAAATCTGCGAAGCATGTTCTTTTGTTTTTACTTTTTCGATTACTTCTTCGATGATTCCTTTTTCGTCAATTACGAAAGTTGTTCTATGAATTCCATCGTATTCTTTTCCCATGAATTTCTTTGGTCCCCAAACTCCAAATGCATTGATGACTGATTTGTCTTCGTCTGCAATTAATGGAAAAGGTAATTCATATTTTTCTTTAAATTTAACTTGCGCTTTTGCACTGTCAGCACTTACTCCTAAAAGTTCGTAATTATTAGCTTGAAAACGATGAAAATTATCTCTTAAATCACAAGCTTCGGCTGTACAACCAGGTGTACTTGCTTTTGGGTAAAAGAAAACGACTAGTTTTTTTCCTGCATAATCTGCTAGTTTGTGTGTTTTTCCGTCTTGATCTGTTCCTGAAAAATTTGGCGCTTTATCTCCTGCTTTTAATGTTGTCATATTTTTATTTTAGATTTTAGATTGTTGATTTTAGAATAAAGAGCAAAGAATAAAGATAATACAAAACTCATAACTCATAATTACTTTCATGCCCCAGATTGCAGTGAAAACCCCGGAATTATGACAGTTTACATTTTTTGTATTTAAAAAGCGACCAACGGAAGCTCTTTTAAATACTTAAAAATGTTACTAGCATAATGAGGAGTTGAAACGGAAAGCTGGATTAGGCACATCATCAAAATTATACTATTTTTACGGGATTAAAAAAACAAAAATGAATAAAGAAGCTCGTGTCCAATTTGTTATTGACACTTTAAAAGAACTTTACCCTACTATACCTGTTCCATTAGATCATAAAGATCCTTATACTTTATTAATTGCCGTTTTGCTTTCGGCACAATGTACCGATGTGCGCGTAAATCAAATTACTCCTTTATTGTTTGCAAAAGCTGATAATCCGTATGATATGGTGAAAATGTCTGTGGAAGAAATTAAAGAAATTATTCGTCCTTGTGGTTTATCGCCAATGAAATCTAAAGGAATTTATGGTTTATCTGAAATCTTGATTGAAAAATATAATGGCGAAGTTCCGCAGAGTTTTGAAGCGCTCGAAGCTTTACCTGCCGTTGGACATAAAACTGCAAGCGTTGTAATGTCGCAAGCTTTTGGTGTTCCTGCTTTTCCTGTTGACACACACATCCATAGATTAATGTATAGATGGAATTTATCTAACGGAAAAAATGTTGCTCAAACCGAAAAAGATGCCAAAAGATTATTTCCTAGAGATTTATGGAATGATTTACATCTTCAAATTATTTGGTACGGAAGAGAATATTCGCCCGCTCGCGGTTGGAGTCTTGAAAAAGATATTATTACCAAAACAATTGGAAAAAAATCAATTATTGAAGAAATGGAAAAAGCTTCTGTGATTTCAAAAAATAAGGCGCAAAAGTAATTTACGCCTTATTTTTTTGGTTTATACTTTAAAAATTATCTTGATGCTTTTAACGCATTATATTCAGTAGTCATATCTAAAGACCTATAAACACCTAATAATGTTTTTGTTGCATCTTCATTTTTAGGCTCAAGTGTCAAAACTTTTTTAAGATACGGAATCGCACTTCTTGTTACATCGTCTTTTTGAGCATTCAATTTATCGTATTTCTTCATTTCTGAAGGAGTGGTTCCTAAAGTTGAAATTTCATCTGCTATATCTCTCTTTATCTGCAATTTAAGATAAGCCAGATTAATATAAGCATCTATATAATTAGGATTTAACTCTAAAACCGAATTATAAGTTGACTCTGCTTTTTGATAATCTTTTTTCTCCATATAAGCATAAGCTAAATTACTTATAACTTCAATCTTTTTTGAAGGTACCGTTTCTGTTCTTGGTTTATCATAAAGACCTTGCTGAATAGCCGATTCTCTAGCTTTTGGAGAAGTAAATCTATCTTCTTCTTTAGTTTTTTTGTTGCTTGCGAAATATAAAACTCCTTTTCCTGAATAATTAATTTTCTTTAAAAGTTCGTAATACATCACTGCGGAATTGTAATCTTTTGCATTAATAGATGAAGACGCAGCGTTGTATAAATTTAAAGTGTCTTTCTTATCAAATAAATACACTTTATAACTTTTCTCAGCACTTTCTTTAAATCGACCTGCTTTAAAATCTGCCATCGCGCCGTTTACCAAACTACCTTTCATGTCTTTTAAAGCCATATTTGCTTTTACGGTAGATTTGTATTTTCCAGACTCATTTTCATATAAAAAAACATCTTGATAAGCCTGAGATGCTAATGTAAAATTATTGACAGCATCTATATCTTTTGTAGCAAGATCTTTATAAACATTTCCTTTTAAGAAATAATAGTCTGATTTGTCTTCATCGGAAGCATTAAGGATTAGATATTCTGCTTTCTTTAAAATCGCCAAAGATTCCTGGCTTTTTCCTTTATCATACAAAGATTGTGCTTCCTTGATTTGTTCTTTTTGGGCAAAAGCACCCATACTAATCATAAACAAGCATGATAGCATTCTAATGTTCTCTTTCATTTTGCGGTTAAGTTTTGGTTGATTAAATGATTTCTTTTTGTTTTTGAGGCATTAATTTCAGATAGTAATTTAAAATTATACTGAAATTAATAGACACATAAAAATAATTGCTGGTTCAAATATTTTCTGCGTAAAATCAAATAAAGATCAACTTAACAGCGGAGGGTAATTTTTCATCATAAATAATCTGGTTTTGGTTAAGTATTTAATTATTAATTCATTGGTTATTCAAATCATACTCTTTAAAAAATAGCTAATTAAAGAAAAAAGGATTTAATAGCTTTTTTAATGAATAATAGATTAGTTTTTAACTAAAATAAAATTAAAAACTAAATAAACATATAAAATCGAATCTAATTATTAAATTTTAACAAAACTTATAAAAAATAGAATAAAAAACTTATAAAAAAATTATTGCGAGAAAAACTTTTTTTTATCTGAAAAATGCAAAAAGACAATTTTAAAATTATAAACAAAAAAAACTCACTATCAGTACGAATACAAATAGTGAGTCTGTCAGCCAAAACGACCATTTGGCTATATTTTAATAAACCTCCGACTTAAATAGTGAGTGGTTTAATTAGCTATGATCTCGAAACTTTTCTCTTCAATTTTAACTACTGTTAAAGCTTGAGAATAGTTCAAAATAAAAGAAACAACTTCTTTTTTAGGTTTAAGATCTTTAGAAGCTAATGCTTTTTTTGAGTAAATTTTCGCCATACTTTCAAAATGATTTATATTAGTATAACGAGCTTATTATCAAAATAGTATTAGTTGGTTAAAATAATTTGATGTTTATCAATTATTTTTCTCAAATTCATAAGAGCGTAACGCATTCTTCCCAATGCAGTATTGATACTTACGCCTGTAATCTCAGAGATTTCTTTAAAGCTCATATCTTGATACATACGCATTACTAAGACCTCTTTTTGATCTTCTGGAAGCTCTTCTACTAACTTTTTCAAATCAACTTCTACTTGATCTACAATCATTTTGCCTTCAATTGTTAGTGAATCGTCAGACATTATAGAGAAAATAGAAAATTCTTCTGTTTCTCTATACATAGGCATTTTTTTAGTTTTTCTAAAATGATCTACGATTAAGTTATGAGAAATACGCATAACCCAAGGCAAAAATTTACCTTCTTCGTTATAAGAATTGCTTTTTAAAGTTTTGATTACTTTAATAAAAGTATCTTGAAAAATATCATTTGAAATATCTCTATCGGCAATCTTAGAATATATAAAACCATATATCTTAGATTCATGCCTTTTTATTAATGTTGCAAGGGCCGCCTCATTGCCTTCAACATAATTTTTAACCAATAGAGCGTCTGGAGTATGCAGATCAGCCATAATAACTACTTTTTTTAGTTTGTGTTTAAAAATTTGGAGTAAATTTTCTAAAAAGTAGTTTTCTTAAATAGGCTTTTCTTTTTTATGAGTTATAATAATGTTCTGGCCAAATTTAACAAATATTTATTTTAAAAACCAAATTAATTCAGTAATAATTGTGCTAAAAATATTTAATAATCTAAAATAAACTTAAACTTTACATACAAAAGCCCCAAAAACATTCATAAAATTCTTAAAATTAACTCTGTTATTAAATTTATTCTATTAAAATTAAATCATAAAATATTGGCTTTTTTTCCTTTAAGTTTGGGTATTTGATTAAGTCTATATAATTATTTTCCAGTATAAAATAGTTATTATTTGGAACTAAATCCATAACAAAATCCTCCTTGAAATTGATTACTTTTGTAAAAATTGACTTTTTTATGCAAATTGATCTTTCTAAAATAGACCCAAAATCAAATATTATAATAAAAGGAGCACAAGTACATAATTTAAAAAATGTAGATGTGGTTATTCCTCGAAATAAACTTGTTGTTATAACAGGTCTTTCGGGATCTGGAAAATCGAGTTTAGCTTTTGATACTTTATATGCCGAAGGACAACGACGTTATGTAGAGAGTTTGTCTTCTTATGCGCGTCAGTTTTTAGGTCGTTTAGACAAACCGAAAGTAGAATACATAAAGGGTATTGCTCCAGCAATTGCAATTGAGCAAAAAGTTAATACAACAAACGCACGTTCGACTGTTGGAACTTCTACCGAAATTTACGATTACATTAAACTTTTATTCGCTAGAATTGGGCGCACTTACTCGCCAATTTCTGGACAAGAGGTTAAAAAAAATACTGTGACAGATGTTATTTCAGATGTAAAAACTCTAGAAATAGACAGCAAATGGTTGCTGCTTGCTCCTATTCATTTAGAAGAAGGGAGACAGCTAGAAGACAAACTGAAAGTACTATTGCAACAAGGATTTGCCCGTATTTTGGTCGATAACGAAATGGTTCGTTTAGACGAATTTAATGCTTCAGATTTACATCAATTTGATAATAAAGATATTTTATTGATCATAGATCGTATCGTTGTAAAAGAGGAAGAAGAATTCTACAATCGTCTCGCCGATGCTGTTCAAACTGCTTTTTTTGAAGGAAAAGGAATTGCTTTTTTACAAGAACTAAATGGCGAGAAAAGATTTTCGTATTCTAATAAATTTGAACTCGACGGAATCACTTTCTTAGAACCAAATGTTCATTTATTTAGTTTCAACAATCCTTACGGGGCTTGCCCTGTTTGCGAAGGTTACGGAAATATAATCGGAATTGATGCAGATCTCGTGGTTCCGAATACTTCATTATCTATTTTCGAAAGCGCTATTTATCCTTGGCGTGGTGAGAGTATGAGTTGGTATAAAGATGAATTTGTTAAACATGCTTATAAGTTTGATTTTCCAATTCACAAACCATATTTTCAATTAACTGAAGAACAAAAAGATTTAATTTGGACTGGAAATCAATATTTTCAGGGTTTAAATGATTTCTTTAGAGAATTAGAAGAAAAAAATTATAAGATTCAAAATCGTGTAATGTTATCGCGCTATCGCGGAAAAACAAAATGTCATGTTTGTAAAGGCAAACGTCTTCGCGAAGAAGCTTCGTACGTAAAAATCAACGGAAAAACTGTTTCAGATTTAGTCGATTTACCGATTAAACATTTAGTTACATTCTTTAAAAATATTGAATTGAACGTTTACGAAAAGCAAATCGCAAAACGTTTAATGGTTGAAATTAATAATCGTTTGTCATTCTTAACTGAAGTTGGTTTAGATTATCTTACTTTGAATAGAAATTCTGCTACACTTTCTGGAGGAGAATCGCAGCGTATTAATCTTGCAACTTCTTTGGGAAGCAGTTTGGTTGGTTCGATGTACATTTTAGATGAGCCTAGTATTGGTTTGCATCCAAAAGATTCCGAAAGATTGATTAAAGTTTTACTTTCTCTTCGCGATTTAGGAAATACCGTTATTGTAGTTGAACACGATGAAGACATCATGAAAGCTGCTGATATGATTATTGATATCGGCCCTGAAGCTGGAACTTTTGGAGGAAAACTAGTTGCTCAAGGAACTTATGATGAAATTTTAAAATCTGATTCGCTTACAGCTAAATACTTAAATGGTGATTTAGAAATTACTGTTCCGAAGAAAAGAAGAAAGTTCAAAAATCATATTGATATTGTTGGCGCACGCGAAAACAACTTAAAAAATATTGATGTTACTTTCCCTTTAGATGTTTTAACCGTTGTTACAGGTGTTTCAGGAAGTGGAAAAAGTACCTTGATTAAGAAAATTTTATTTCCTGCAATGCAGAAAAAGCTGGAAAGTGCATCTGAAAAAGCGGGACAATTTACAGAGCTAAAAGGTTCTTTTTCACAAATCAAACATATCGAGTACGTAGACCAAAATCCGATTGGAAGAAGTTCTAGATCGAATCCTGTAACTTACATAAAAGCTTACGATGACATTCGTGATTTATATGCCAAAGAAAAATTATCGAAAATAAGAGGCTATCAAGCCAAACATTTCTCTTTTAATGTTGATGGAGGCCGATGTGAAACTTGTAAAGGAGAAGGCTCTATAAACGTCGAAATGGTCTTTATGGCAGATGTTTCATTACCGTGTGAAACTTGTGGAGGAAAACGATTTAAAAAAGAGATTTTAGAAGTTACTTTTGATAATAAAAACATCAACGACATTCTAACAATGACAATTGATGATTCGATTGCTTTTTTCGAAAAAAACAAACAATCAAAAATTACGCAAAAATTACAGCCTCTTCAAGATGTTGGTCTTGGTTATGTGCAATTAGGTCAATCTTCTTCTACCCTTTCTGGCGGCGAAGCGCAACGTATCAAATTGGCATCTTTTCTAGTCAAGGGAGCAACAAAAGAAAAAGCTTTATTTGTATTCGACGAACCAACAACGGGACTTCATTTTCATGATATTAAAAAGCTTTTAGCTTCTTTTGACGCTTTAATCGAAAAAGGGCATTCTATTATTGTTATCGAGCATAATCTTGATTTAATAAAATGTGCCGATTGGATTCTGGATCTTGGCCCTGAAGGTGGTGAAAATGGGGGGTATTTACTGGCTTCTGGAACTCCAGAAGATATTGTAAAAGTAAAAGACTCAGTAACTGGAATTTATTTAAAGGATAAATTATAAATTTCCTTTCTTTCTAAAAATAATTAAGCCATAAATACAATTGATTAGTTTGTATTTATGGCTTTTACTATTTTATTCTTCATTATTTAAGCTACGAGACATCTTTCTTCAAATGGAAAACCGTCTTCATCAATAGCTACTAAAATCTTTTTCTGTTTTGAAGCCTCAAAAGTTAGATATAGCCATGCGAACGACCACAAACCGAGAGTTAAACAAAAAATCATGAAATTTAAACTGTGGTTAACCACTTTTCCTCCTTTAGATAAAACTGCAAAAAGCAATTTATCATTTCTTTCTTCCAGCGTAAACCCCTTATGAACTTTGTTTGAGATCATATTGGAAAATACCTGCATGCTTTGTTCATGGCTAAGATGATTGTCCTTCATAATTATTACTCTACAATTAATTCTAAATTACACTTTCATTTGTAATTTCTTGCAAAAATACCCATTTTTAAATAATAAAAAAATACCTACAATTAGTGATTTTGTTAGAAAAAAACAGGCTATTACAACAAACTACTGATAACTTTTCATGTTAAAGTTAATTTTAATTCGATTAATTACAAAATAATCAGGTGTTAAAATTTTAAATTTAATCGCTATTTTTCAATTAGTTAACTTTAAGCTTTCTAGATTACAGAAGTTATAATTTATCGTTACTTTTTTCGTCCGATTGCACGGTGGAAGCATTTCCGTCTCGTAAAGCACTATAATGTGGAGACATAATTTCGATTCCAGCCGCATTAAATGAGTCTTGAATATTCTGATGAAGAGATGAATATATCCTTGGCTGCTTTGTAGGTTCTTTTGTATAGACATTAATTTGGTACGAAACATAAAAATCATCCAAACTTGTTTGAAGTACAAACGGCTTTGGTTCTTTTTCAATCATTTCTGTTTTTAAAGCTGCATCAATTAAAGCTTTATGAATGGCTGTCCACGGAACGTCGTAACCAATTGATACTGTAGTATGAATCAATAATCCGTTTGTAGATTGCTGTGTATTTGCCGAATAATTTGTAGAAGTGCTAGATAAAACTGTAGCATTCGGAATTGTAATATCTTCAAATTTAGGCGTTCTAATTCTTGTAACTAAAGCTGTTTTTTCTATTACTTCTCCACTTACATCGCCAATTTTTATATAATCTCCGATTTTAAACGGACGCATATATGTAATGACCAAACCTGCCACCATATTTGCAATTGCGTTTGAAGAACCAAGCGAAAATAAAACACCTACAAATACAGATACGCCTTTAAATATCGAAGAATCAGATCCTGGCAAATAAGGAAATATAATTACTAGCATAAAAGCATACATTAATAAGCGGATGATATTGAATGTAGGCAAAGCCCAATCACTGTAAAATCCATCTATTTTAATGTTTTCTGATTTTATTTCATAGAAGAAAAATTTAATCAGTTTTAATGCATATCTAAAAATGATGATGATTACAATAATGGTAATTAAACTTGGTAAAAAATCAACAAGTCCCATTAAGACTGATTTCGCTGGTGTTAATATCCACTGAAGCAATGTTGTTGTATATTCTTTTGTTGCCGGAAAAATGCTAAACAAAACAGGCAGAGATAAATAAACAATAAAAATTAGAGTTACTGTTTTTATAAATCCGAAAAGACGAAGAAATATAAATTGCTGTTTTTGTGGAGATAATATTTTTATTGAATTGTAACTGACACCTTTGAAATACCGCGCTTTGTTTTTAATGATATATCTTTTGAGCAAATTAAAAAGTTTGCCTGCCAAAAATAAAACCAAACTAATTATAAGAATTAACAATGCTGTATACCCAATTCGTTTTGGCAATTGCGAATAATTTTCATTCTGGTAAATAATAGCTCTTTTAATTAATGCTAAATTACGTTTAGCAATAAAAGACATTGAAGCATTCTCTGCGTTTGCATCTGCTTTTAAAACAGACATTATTACCAAATCGTTTTTGTAAACAATATCTAGAGAAACATCAGAAGGGACTATAATTACAGAATCTTTCTCAAAAAAAGACTCTTCATAAAGCTTTTTAATTTTATTCGAAATATAATTAGCTCGCTCTTTAGCCGAAAAAGATCCTACATTAGTATAAACTAAAAAAAGTGTGTCTTTAAACGGACTAACTGGATAACCTTTGAGTTTTATTGGCGAAACTGATTTATCTAAAATCTGCTTATCATTTGTCTGAGCAAATAATGACAACGAAGAAAATACAAGAATGAACCCTAATAAACTAAGTATTTTTATTTTCATATTCTATTAGAAATAAATTAGTTATCCTTTCTAACAAATATAAAAACAAAAAAGCTACAATTTTAAATTACTTTCAATTTTTGGTAAAATATTACTTATATTTTAATTCCTATTTTCTTTAAAATAGAATCGATTACGTTATTAATATCTGTCGAAATCTTGAATTTATAATTCAAATAAACATACACAATAGTAACCAAAATCGATTTTAAAGCTATACTAATTAATTGGAAAAATGGAAACTCCCAAAAATAAAATACCAAGAATAAAGCAAAAGTTAAAACAATCGAATGAATAGTCTGCTTTGTAAATGGATATAAATGAAGTTTTTTAACCACAAAAAGCAGCTTGGCCAAACTATACAAAGTAATAGATAAAAGCGTTGCAAATGCAGAACCGAAAATTCCAAAAATTGGAATAAAAATCATGTTTAGCACAATTGTTAACACAACCAACATTAAGCCTAAATACAACACCATTCTGTAATATTTGGTATTAAAAATAATCGCATTATTGTTTCCTAAAATTAAATCAAAATATTTAGAAAGACCAATCATAAATACTACAGAAATTCCGCCGCTATATTCTTTCGGAACTAACTCATATAATTGATTAATATTTACAAAAATGCAAAGCATTACAAAACCACCAACCATTTGAAGGTTAATAGATGTTTTTTTATAAAGTTCATTTAATTCGTCATGTTTGTTTTCATGCATTAATTTTGCAGTAATTGGATAAACAATTTGATGCATGGCACGACTTGGAACTGAAATAACTAAGGCTATATAGGTTGCAACCGAATAGAATGCAATATTATCAATAATCATATATTGATTTAATATCATTTTATCTCCATCCAAAAGTAAATTGGCCACACTTCCAGACAAAATAATATAAAATGAATAAACTAATATATCTTTTGCATTCTTTGGTTTAGAAATCTGAAAATGAGGTTTCTGAACACTAAATGCATAAAACATAGTAACCAAAAAGGCTAAAAAATATAATCCTGCAGTTGCATATACAAATCCTTCAACACTCAGTACATCATAATAAACTGCTATCAATAGAAATAAAGAAAACAATCTTAAACCAATTTCCTTAACGAAATTTCCAAAAACAGAGTGCATATGAACGCGTGCCCAAGCATAAAAAATTTCGAAATATGCCATAGTTAACCCAATAAATGGGATAAGCCATATATAACTTTTAACAATTGCATTCTTTTTTGACAGAAAAAACAGGATTTCATCGTAGAAAAAAAGTCCAATTAATAATAGCGGAATTATTAAGATAATGGGAAACAAAACCGTAAAAGATAAAAATTGAGATTTTTCATCTTCGGTTTTATATTGAGAATAAAACTTCACCAATGTATTTTGCATTCCGATAGCAAACAAAGGCATTATAACATTTGCACTTGAAGTTACATAGTTTGTCAATCCATAAAAAGTTGCTCCAAGAAAAATTGGATACAAATAAAGTGTGTTAATGGCTCCGATACCAAACCCAATATAAGTAATAATTGTATTTTTAAAAGACTGATTTAAGACAACACCCATGTTTGGATTTCTGAATTTAGATTTTAGATTTTAGATTTTTTACAATCTATGATTTACTAATCAGCTGTGCTAATTGCTTGGTTAGATTTTTTCTTGAATATTGCTGTAAACCAATTCCATGCGATTGTAAATTTCCTTCCAAAAACTGATTAAAAAAGTCCAAAATTACACTTTTTAGTTTCGCTTTTTCAGAATAATCAAAAAATACTCCAGTATTTGTTTGCGTTACAATATCTGCAAAATCAGAACCTTGAGGTCCGATAGCAATTATTGGACGGTTTGAAACCATGTATTCAAATAATTTACCTGGAATAATGCTTTTTGTATCTGCCGAATTAATTTCAATTAAAAGTAAAACCTGAGATTTTCTTTGATGCGCAACTGCTTCTTTATGAGAAACGTAACCTACTAAATTCAAATATTCATTTAGTTTATGCTCTTCTATAGCATCTAAAACTTCTTGACTTACAGCGCCAATTAATTTAATTTCTAAATGAGATTTAAACTCAGGAACTTCTTGCAACAATTCGACCAAAACTTCCCATAAAAATGGCGGATTTCGATCGGACAAAAATGAGCCAATGTGTGCTAAAGTAAATTTGCTATCTAAAGTCTGTTTTTCAACAGTTTCAACGTCGTAACCGTTTGTAATTACAGTAATTGGTTTATCTGTAATTGCCTCAAATTCTGTTTTTGTTGTTTTGCTTGTTACAATGATTTCATCAGCAGAATTAAGTACTTTATGTTCTAAATTCTTATGCTTTTTTTCTGCATAAGAAGACAAACGGAGCGCTTTGTGATACCCAATTGTAGTCCAAGGATCACGGAAATCGGCAAACCATTTTATATTTAATTTCTTTTGTAATTCTAAACCAATTAAATGCAGACTATGTGGTGGTCCAGAAGTTACAATTGTATCAATATTATTTTCTTTAATGTATTTTTCAAGATAAGAAACAGAAGGTTTTACCCAAAAAACACGAGCATCTGGAATAAAAAGATTTCCGCGAACCCAAAGAAAAGTTTTATCTAAAAACGTCTGTTTTTTCTTTTGTGGAAAAATTCCAGAACTGATTTTTTTTGTTTTATTTTTTGAAAAAATAGAAGCCAATTGATATGGTTCCCAAATTTTATTTTTAAGAATAGTTACTTTATCTGAAATTTCGCTTACTAAACCTTCATCAACAATTGGATAAGTTGGATTTTCCGGAACATAAACAATTGGCTGTACATCAAACTCTGGCAAATATTTTACAAATTTTAACCAACGTTGTACACCAGGCCCACCCGCAGGCGGAAAATAATAGGTAATTATTAAGAGTTTTTTTTGTTCCAAGGAAAATGTGTTTACTATTTAAAAGTTCAAATTTAGAATTTTGAAACTCTAGATTTCTTTTTTCTTCTTAGAATTTCTACTTTCAAAAAAGATCCCACCACCTAAAAGCAATAACATTCCAATTGAACTCATTAGCGTAATTGTTCCACCAGTTTTAACAACCTGTGGCTCAAACTTAAATTCAATTGTATGTTTTCCAGCAGGAACTTCCATTGCTCTTAAAACATAATCAACTGGAAAATGATCTGTTAATTTGCCATCAACATAAGCATTCCATCCATTTTTATAATACATTTCAGAGAAAACAGCTAAGCCATCTTTCTCATTTTCAGATTTGTATTTAATATAATTTGGTTTGTATGTTACAACTTTAATTGTTCCTGTTGTATCAAAAGCTTTCTTTAATCTCGCATTTTGAAATTTACTTTCATGATCATGAACATTAAAAACAGCTACATTTTTAGTGTCAATAGTATTTAAAGCCTTCATTACATCATCTGGCTTGTTTACCAATTTTACAGAACTCACAAACCAAGCGTTTCCATTAGCATCTGGATTAATTGTAGGAATTTCTTTTCCTTCTTTATCGGTTTGAATAACATACTTAACATTCAACATATTAAGTATTTCCAAATTATTCTTAGCAATTTGGTAGTCAAAAAGCTGTTGCATTCTGCGAGGTTTTGCCGCGTGATAACCACCTATAGAACTATGAAAATAAGAAGCTCTTGCACTCGACATATTTCCGTTTACTTCAAAAACTCTATAATGTGTAGTGTCTTTCAAAATTTCTGCATCAGCGGGCGTTTCCTGAAAAGGAGCAGCAATTTGAACTGGGCTTACAAAATCTTTAGCAGAAACGTATTTTTTATCAACAAAAAACAAATCAAAAATCATTATAATTCCAACGATAATTAATGTTGTAGTTTGAGAAAATTTATTTTTAATGAATAACCAAAGAACTCCAAAAGTAATCACGATTAGAAAACCTGTACGCAATAAATCAGCATAATACATTGTCACTCGGTCTTCTTTTAGCGCATCAACAAAATCTGGCCCGTAACTTTCCATAAAATATTGGTCGCTAGAACCTGAAAAATGGAAAAATCCTTTAGCAATTGCTAAAATAAAAATTACTCCTATTGCAAAAACTCCTGTCTGTACAAGTGCTTTTTGCTGTACTTTAGGCTCATCTTTTGCCTTAAAAAATGATTGGATTCCCATGACAGCTAAAACAGGAAAACACAATTCTAGAATTACCTGAATAGAAGATACAGCCCTAAACTTGTCATACATTGGTACGTAGTCTATAAAAAAGTCTGTAAGCAGAGGAAAGTTTTTACCCCAAGAAAGTATTAGTGAAAATAATGCACCTCCTAAAAAGACATATTTAATTTTTCTGTCATCTATAAATAATGCTAAAACTGCTAAAAAGAATACTACGGCACCTATATAAGCTGGAGCAGCAACAATAGGCTGATCTCCCCAATAGGTAGGCATTCCTGAAGCATATTCTTGCGCTTGAGACGGAGAAGCTCCTTTTTCTATAAAGAAAGAATACATTCTGCTGTCTGTACCTAAATTTTCGTGATTTGAACCTCCAAAAAGTCTAGGTGCAATAAGATTGAAACTTTCTGCAATTCCGTAACTGTATTCTGTAATATATTCGCGGCTTAAAGCATTTTCATTTGTCTTTTTAGTTCCATCTGGATTAAAAGTCAATTCGCTATTGCTTCGTGTACTAAACTTTGCATATTCACTTGTCGCTAATAAATTTCCTGCATTCGCTCCAATTGCAAAAATTCCAGCTATAATTAAGGTTCCGCTTGAAATTAAAAGACCTTTATAATCTTTTTCTTTTATAAAATTAAATGCAAAATAACCAGAAAGTATCAATAAGAAAATCAATAAATAATAGGTCATTTGGAAGTGATTGGCACTAATTTCTAATGCCACGGCAAACATAGTGAGCAAACCGCCCCAAATGTATTTTTTCTGAAAGACAAGTATAAATCCGGCAATAACTAATGGCATGTAAGCAATAGCATGCGCTTTAGCATTATGACCAACTCCTAAAATAATGATTAAATAAGTTGAAAAACCAAAAGCAATCGCGCCGATAAAAGCTTTTAACGGATCTGTTTTTAAAACCAATAACAAACCATAAAATCCTAAGAAATATAAAAATAAGTAATCCGCAGGACGTGGAAGAAAACGTAAAACATCATCTATTTTACCCACAAAATCATTTGGATAATTTGCTCCAAGCTGATATGTTGGCATACCGCCAAAAGCTGAATTTGTCCAATAAGGTTCTGCATTTTCTATTGCTCTAAAGTCATTTTGCTCTTTTGCCATTCCGGTGTATTGAGCAATATCTGATTGGAAAATTTGTTTTCCTTGCAGAACTGGATAAAAATAAATTAATGAGACAAGAATAAAGCCCAGAATAACAAGGGCGTGCACGTAGAACTTATTTACTATTTTCAATTTTGGCTAGTTTGGGTTAAAATGAATCCTAAATTTTCAGGACACAAATCTAATCTATTTCTTCGTAATCAACATACTCTCCCACTTTTTTGGTCGCGCGCGGGTTTTTAGCATTAGCAGTATTAATGATTATTTCATCATTAGTGTTGTTATTGCGATTATTTTGATAAGTGTTACCTTGATTATACTGCTGTTGTCTTTGAAAATTTTCACTAGCATTTTCTACAGCTTTTTTAACCAATATCGGCAAAAAGATTCTAGCTAAAAATTTAAAAATGTAATAAAAAGCTATAACCCACATGATGGTTTTTAACAAACCTGAAAATGATGCTTCTTGCATAACTATATATTTTTTTCCAAAATTAATAAATCCATCGCTTAAAAATAAAATATGAATCTTAAATAAATAATAAAATATGTACATTTGAAATGCGTTATCACTTTCTAAACTTAAAAAAAAATTATGTTCAAAATTAAAAACTTACTTGCCCCGGTACTTTTTTTTATTCCACAACTGTTTTTTGCGCAATATACTGATGTAATTAATTCCAACCGTCCCGGAGAAACCATGTCGGCATATGGTGTTGGAAAATCAGTAATTCAAGCCGAACTTGGCGTTTACGGCATTAAAGAAAAACACGATTTACTAAATTATGATGGCAGCGGTTTCGGAACCGATTTCTCTCTGAGATATGGAGCTTTTCTAGAAAAATTAGAATTTATATTAGATGTTCAATATCAAGCAGCTAATTATGACACGCCATATACAAGTTACAAGAAAAACAATTTTAGACAAACTGTTCTTGGTGCAAAATATTTGATTTATGATCCTTATAAAAACAAAAGAGAAGTAAACATTTACAGCTATAAAGCCAATCATAGTTTTAATTGGCGCGAATTAATTCCTGCGGTTTCTGTATTTGCAGGAGCTAATTTTGTTGGCGCAGATAATCCTTATTATTTTTCTCCAGATGGCGCAATTTCACCTAAAATCTCTCTTATTACACAAAATTTATTTGGAGGCGGAAGATGGGTTTTTGTAACCAATATTATTGCAGATTACATCGGAACAGATTATCCAAGTTATGGATATGTGTTAACTTTGACACACGGATTTAACGAAAGATGGTCTGGATTTGTTGAAAATCAAGGTTATAAAAGCGATTTCTACAGCGATGCGATAGTTCGAGGTGGTGCCGCTTACCTTCTTTCTCCAAACATGCAAGTTGATGCTTCTATAAGTACAAACTTTAAAAACACACCATCAATTTTATATGGAGGTGTTGGAGTATCATGGCGTTATGATGGATGGTACAAAAACAGACAGGCAGTAAATAAGGCAGAGGAAAAAGCCAAAAAGAATACTGACAATGAAAAAAGTATTGATTATCAAGAAAAAGAAAGAAAACGTAAAGCTAAATACGAATAATATTAAATAACCAAACACTCGAAAAGAGACTCTCAATACCACATTAATGATCACAATTAAAGAAGCCAAAAGCAAAAAAGAATTAACCGAATACATTAAATTCCCTTTTTCGCTGTACAAAGACAGTCCGTACTGGGTGCCGCCAATTATTGCAGATGAATTAGAATCTTTTGATAAAACGAAAAATCCTGCTTTTGATAATGCTGAAGCCTATTTTTACTTGGCTTACAGAGACAATCAGATTGTTGGCCGTATTACGGCTATCATTAATTGGTCTGAAGTAAATAATCAGCATAAGCGAAAAGTTCGTTTTGGCTGGTTTGATGTTATTGATGATGTTGAAGTTACGAAAGCACTTCTTGAAAAAGTATTCGAATTAGGAAGAAAACACAATTTAGAACACGCTGAAGGTCCAATGGGATTTTCAAACTTAGACAAAGTTGGTGTTTTAACAGAAGGTTACGATCAAGTAGGAACAATGATTACCTGGTATAATCACCCGTATTATGTAACACATTTGGAACAATTAGGATTTCAGGTTGAAAAGCAATATATCGAAAGTATTTTTCCTTTTTCAAATGTAAAACCAGAATTTTTCCAAAAAGCACAAGCTTTAATTAAAAAACGTTACGAATTAAGAGCCTTGAACTTTACAAAAACAAAAGACATTATGCCTCATGTAGACAAAATGTTTGATTTATTTAATGAATCTTATGAAAAACTAGCTTCTTTTGTAGCGATTTCTGATGTTCAAAAAGAATATTTTAAAAAGAAATACATCAGTTTCATCAATCCAGAATACATAAAATTTGTTGTTGATAAAGACGATAATTTAGTAGCTTTCAGTATTGTAATGCCAAGTTTTGTTGAAGCTTTACAGAAAATTAAAGGTAAATTATTTCCTTTTGGATTCCTTCAATTATTAAAAGCGAAAAAGCATAGTAAAGATGTTGTTTTTTACCTTATCGGAGTTCATCCTGATTATCAAAATAAAGGTGTAACTGCTATTATTTTTGATGAATATTACAAAACATTTTCAGAAAAAGGAATTCAGAATTGTATTAGAACTCCAGAATTACTAGAAAACAATGCAATTCATTTACTTTGGAAAAATTTTGACCCGAAAATTCATTGCCAGAGAAAAACTTATTTGAAGAATCTTTAGTTTTAAGTGATTAGTGAAAAGTAACAAGTAATTAGTTTAACAGCTAAATTTTAAATAAAAAAATCCATTCGCCCCCAAACGAATGGATTTTTCACTTTATAAACACTTATTTTATTCTACTTTGCAATCTACTTTTGCTAATGTATTTTTCGCATCAAATTTCAGTTTCTTTTTATCTTTAAAAGACACTTTATCGTTGGCTTCTACAATATCTCCATATCCTTCAATAAAAGCGCCATCTTTCTGTAAAAAAACAACTTCTCTTACAGAGGAAACACCTTCTGAAGAAAATGTATAATCGGCAACTAAAGTATCGCCTTTCATGTTTCCGATAAGAGTTCCTTCATTTTTATCTTTTCCTACCAAGTTGTAAGTTAGTTTTCCGTTTACTTCTTGATGTGAGTTTACATTAAAACTCATTTCAATAATGCTTCCGTTCAATCTCCAAGCATAACATTGATCTCCAGCAGGTTCTACAATTTCAGCTTCTTTTGGCGGACTTGGCGTAATTTGCACTGGCTCGGTAGTTGTTGTTTCTTTTTTACAAGAAACGAAAACAGCCAAAGCAATAACTGTTAGTGTTAGTACTTTCTTCATAATTCTTTATTTTTATTTTGTGATTTATTACATAAAGTTACCCTAAATAAAAAAAATCCATTCGCATAACGAATGGATTTTTTTACATAATTCCCACTAGAGAATTTTATTTTAGAATGAATTACGATACGTCTACAGTTGTACGCTCTGCAATTTCTTTATAAGTTCCGTTTATCAATTTCTCACGAATTGCTTCAAAAGCAGTTAACGTTTCATCGATATCAGCTAAAGTATGAGAAGCCGTAGGAATCATTCTCAATAAGATAATTCCTTTTGGAATAACTGGATACACAACGATAGAAAGGAAAATACCGTAGTTTTCTCTTAAATCATTTACCATTACCATTGCTTCAGGAATACTTCCTTCTAAGTAAACTGGTGTAATACAAGTATTTGTATCTCCAATATTAAATCCTTTTTCTTTAAGTCCACTTTGTAATGCATTTACATTTTCCCAAAGTTTATCTTTAATTTCAGATGATTTACGCAATAATTCTAAACGTTTCAAAGACCCAATTGTTTGAATCATTGGTAATGCTTTTGCAAACATTTGAGAACGTAAGTTATATTTTAAATAATCGATAACTGTTTTATCTGCCGCTACGAAAGCCCCGATATTAGCCATAGATTTTGCAAAAGTAGAGAAGTAAACATCAATTTGATCTTGAACTCCCTGCTCCTCACCTGCTCCAGCACCCGTTTTACCAAGTGTACCAAAACCGTGAGCATCATCTACCAATAAACGGAAATTGTATTTTTGTTTTAAAGCAACAATTTCTTTTAATTTTCCTTGCTGACCGCGCATTCCGAAAACACCTTCAGTAATAAATAAAATACCACCGCCAGTTTCTTCAGCCATTTTAGTAGCACGCTGCAAGTTTTTCTCCATACTTTCCAAATCATTGTGTTTGTATGTGAAACGCTTACCCATGTGCAAACGAACACCATCAATGATACAAGCATGAGAATCTACATCATAAACAATAATATCATTTTTAGTAACCAAAGCATCAATGATAGAAACCATTCCTTGGTAACCAAAATTCAATAAATAAGCAGATTCTTTCATAACGAACTCAGCCAATTCATTTTCTAATTGTTCGTGATACGTAGTGTGCCCAGACATCATACGAGCTCCCATCGGATAAGCTGCACCAAATTGAATTGCCGCATCTGTATCTGCTTGACGAACTTCTGGATGATTTGCTAAACCTAAATAATCATTTAAACTCCAGTTTAAAATATTTTTTCCGTGAAAAGTCATTCTAGGACCCAACTCTCCTTCTAACTTTGGGAAAACATAATAACCTTCTGCTTGAGAAGCCCATTTTCCTAAAGGTCCTTTATTGTCCTGAATTCTTTCGAATAAATCTTTTACCATAATATATTGTAGTAATTTTTTTTACTTAATCAGCGAGCAAAAATAATCATAATTAATTTAAAATAAAGAGCCTCAATTATTTTTATTTAAAAATAATCAAGAGAATTTTACTTGTAAGATTTAACTTAAAATATACTCTAAGGTTATTTTTTAGGTTTGAAACAGAATTCTCTCAAACATGATTTTTATCATAATAAAAGACAAAACAGTCTTTTATTTTTGATTCATATTTAAATAAAAACAAAACCAATGTATTATGAAAAGGAATTACAAATTTTGGATTAAGATGAACATGTTGCTTTGTTCACTTTTCATACTTCTATTATTAGGAAGTTGCAAAAAAGATGAGGCAAAAAATTATGCTGATATCATGACCGAAGGCGAAATGGAAGCCGAGCTTACTTCGCCCCCTCATGTTCCAAAACCAGTTGGAAACAGAACAGCCATGAAACTGAAATTAAACATGGAAATTAAAGAACAAGAAGGCACAATGACCGACGGTGTAAAATATACTTATTGGACATTTGGAGGTTCTGTTCCGGGAAGTTTTATTAGAACTCGTGTGGGCGATGAAGTTGAATTTCACCTAAAAAATCATCCCGATAATAAATTACCGCATAATATTGATTTACATGCTGTAACAGGTCCAGGTGGAGGCGCAACCTCATCGTTAGTCGCTCCAGGACACGAAAAAGTTTTCAGTTTTAAAGTTCTAAATCCTGGATTGTATGTATATCACTGTGCTACTGCTCCTGTGGGAATGCACATTGCAAATGGTATGTACGGATTGATTTTGGTTGAACCTGAAGGTGGTCTTCCTCCTGTTGACAAAGAATATTATGTTATGCAAGGAGATTTTTACACTCAAGGTGAATATGGAGCTAAAGGTCTTCAGCCATTTGATATGAATAAAGCGGTAAAAGAAACTCCTGATTATGTAGTGTTTAACGGAAAAGTGGGATCATTAACAAATGGAAATGAATTAACAGCAAAAGTGGGCGAAACCGTTCGTTTGTTTGTTGGAAATGGCGGACCAAACTTAGTTTCTTCTTTCCACGTTATTGGTGAAATATTTGATAATGTGCATGTTGAAGGCGGAAGTACAATTAATAAAAACGTACAGACAACTTTGATTCCTGCCGGCGGTGCTGCAATTGTTGATTTTAAAGTTGAAACTCCGGGAACTTTTATTTTGGTTGACCACTCTATTTTCAGAGCTTTCAATAAAGGTGCGCTAGGAATGCTGAAAGTGGAAGGAAAAGAAAATAAAAATATCTATTCTGGAACTATTCAGGAAGGAATTTATCTGCCTGAAGGTGGAACGATTCAGAAAATGCCAGGGAATGCAACAGCAAAAGTAGAAACTCCTAAACGTACAGTTGAAGAAAAAGTAAAAATTGGTAAAGAAATTTTCGGAACAACGTGTTTCGCTTGTCACCAATCTGAAGGACAAGGAATTCCGAGTACTTTCCCGCCATTAGCAAAATCAGATTATTTAAATGCCGATTCAAAACGTGCGATTAAAACTATCCTGCATGGTTTAACGGGAGAAGTTACAGTTAACGGCAAAAAATACAACAACATAATGCCAGCTCAGAATTTATCTGATGATGAAATCGCCAATGTACTAACTTACATTTATAACAGCTGGGGAAATAATAAAACAGAAGTTACACCAGAAATGGTAAAAGCATTAAGATAAACAGCAAACAACCAGCATGAAAAAATACATTTTCATACTAACTATCTTTTTCTCTGTGTTTACTAGTGTCATGAAGGCACAGGAAACAGGAATGGTTTTCATAAAAGAGGGATCTTTTGTCCCTCTTTATGGAGCCGTTTCTAAAAATCCTGTTGCGGTCAAATCATTTTACATGGATGTTTATCCTGTTACAAATAGTCAGTTTTTAGAATTTGTAAAAAAAAATCCTTCTTACCGAAAATCAAAAATTAAAGGAATTTTTGCTGATAAAAGTTATCTCTCTTATTGGAAAACTGATTTTGATTTTGGAAATGCGAAACCAAACTCTCCTGTTACAAGTGTTTCTTGGTTTGCTGCAAAAAAATATTGCGAATGCGAAGGAAAACGCTTAGCGACAATGGACGAATGGGAATACGTAGCAATGGCAGACACCAAAAAAATTGACGCCAGAACTAAAAAAGAATTTAACGAATATATTTTGTCTTGGTATGAGAAATCGAGAACGTATGAAAATGAAATTGGAAAAACTTTCAAAAATTATTGGGGAGTTTACGATATGCACGGTTTAGTTTGGGAATGGACTTCTGATTTTAACAGCATCTTTTTGTCGGGAGAATCGAGAAAAGACAAAAGCTCCGACAAAAACCTCTTCTGCGGAAGCGGATCTGTAAACGCAACCGATTTAATGGATTATGCTGCTTTTATGCGTTACGCGTTCAGAGGAAGCTTAAAAGCGCAATATTCTACAAGAAATCTTGGCTTTAGATGCGCAAGTACAACAAAACCAAAAATGTAATTTAAATTAGTTTACAATGAAAAAAATAGCAATCGCTTTTCTTCTCCTATTCTCATTTTACAGCTGTAAGGAAGCAGATAAAGAAAAAGTTAAAGCAGAGACAAAAAAGGAAATAAGTAATTTATCGATTTATAATCTGCCTTCGAAATGGACAAATCAAAACGGAAAAGATATCGAGTTAAAAAGTCTGAGAGGAAATGTTTTGGTTATGGTAATGATTTACACAAGCTGTAAAGCAGCTTGCCCAAGATTGGTTGCCGATATGCGTGATATTGAATCAAAATTAAATAAAAACACGAAACAAAATGTAAAACTAATTTTGGTCAGCATAGATCCAAAAACAGATACTCCAGAAAGATTAAAATCATTCGCAATTGAAAACCAAATGAATCAAGACCCGTGGATTTTCCTTCGTTCTTCTGAAGAAAATACAAGAGAATTTGCTGCAGTTTTGGCGGTGAATTATAAACAGATTTCTCCAATAGATTTTTCGCATTCAAATATTATCAGCGTTTTTAATCCAGAAGGAGAATTGGTTTTTCAGCAGGAAGGTTTGGGTGTGAATAATGAAAAAACAATAGAAACAATAAATCAGGAAGCATCAAAAATATAGATATTTAAATAGGTTGATTAGTAAGAAACAAGAGTTTGATTTTAGGTAGAAATCATCTCTTGTTTTTTATTTGTTATTGATGTTATAATTAAAACCAATCCCAAAACCAAAAAAACACTAAAAATCAAAATATTTTGAAAATATCCTGGAGTACTTCCTTCTCCAAAGAAGAAAAACAATCCCTGCAAAAACAATAAAATTTCAGTCGAAATATATCCAAAAATAAAACACTTCACTCCTATTTTTAATTTTTTAGAATCAGCAGAAAGCATTTTATTCTGCAATAATATTCCAAACAGAAATCCGGTGATGATTCCTAAAGTAGTTAAATGAATAAAACCAATTATCAAATTTCGAATTTGATGTGAAACTTCTGCTAAATTTGGAAAAATTGTCAGCAATTGAATTCCGACTTTTAAAAACAAAGAACACAAAGCCAAACCGTAAACCAATTTCGTGACTTTATCTAAAGTGCTTTTGAAATGATGAATTTGAGGTTGCAACATTTTATAGAAATAAATAAAAGCGCACAATTGAATTATAACTCCACAAACATTGATATAACTCAGAATATCATTTTCGAGGAACCAACGAACTGGAAAACAAACCGTCAGTAAAGTAGAAACAAACATTAGAAAATAAAACTTCTTAAATTTTACCTCATCAATTTTATTTAGAAATTGTTTTAAAAATAAAGCTAAAATAGCTAAAATAAACCACCCATTAAATTGAAAATGAAGAAAAAACTGAATTGCGATTTGGTAAAAAGCACTTTGTTTTCCTAATGTACTTACAGCTGGTCCAAGACACCAAACTCCAAAAGTCGATAAAATCATAAACAGAATTGAAACCAATAAAAGTCTTTGTGATGGCGATTTATCTTTGGCACAATCTTTCCAAACCAAACGACAAAAACCGTAACTCAGCAAAATATGCATTGTAGAAAAAATGATTGAAAACAAAGCATATCCCTGAATCGGAAAAGCGATCATCATTCCGATTACTGAAAATTCTGTTAGCCAAAACAAACGGTTGTAAATCGGTTTCTGCCTTTTTTCTTTTGGAATAAAAAAATGAACAATCAAAACGTAAATGATCATATAAACCCAGCCGAGCATTGCCACGTGCGAATGCGCATGAAGCAGAAAACTGTAGTTCAAAAAATCTAAAGGAAAAAGATACATAAACCGCATTAATAATCCGAAAACGCAGGCAATGAGAAAATTAAAAAAACAGCAAAGCATCCAAGTTTTTTGAGAATTCATAAATGAATAAATTTTATTCAAACACATAGAAACATAAATTTTATATTTTATACACAATCTTGTCATTTCGAGGAACGAGGCTCGAGCGATAGCGAACTGGCGAAGCAAATCACACTAGAAATTCTGCAAAGTATGTCTCCAATCTTTGTCGATTTCCGAGTGTGATTTCTCGTTCCTCGAAATGACAAACGGTGTAGCAAAACCCAATCCATTAAAAATAACATTTCTTGAAAAACAAAACACCGATAATTATCATGTTTAGATATTTTATCGGTGCTTTTCGAACTATTAAAATTAACCTTTATTCTACTTCAACAAAGTCTTTTTCTAAAACAACTGCTTTTGGAAACAAGATATTATTTTCCAAATGAATGTGTTTGTGCAGATCTTCTTCAAATTCTTTCAGCATTGCAAAAGTTACTCTGTAAGTCGTACAAGCGTCTGCTGGCGGAGTGTAATTATTAGTCAATTCGGCAATTGCTCTAAAACGCTCTCCTTCATTATCGTGTTCGTGCATCATCATCGCAATCGGATTTGAAACCGTTCCGAAAGAAGGCTGATGCAAAATTCCGTCTGTCTCTTTAGTTTTCACCATTCTTTTTACAAAAGGAAACAAAATCAGTTCTTCTTTTTTCATGTGCTGTGATAATTCGCCCGCACAACCAATAAACAATTCATTTATTTTGAATAATTCCGGATGATTGGCACCGTGAACTTTACATAATTTGTCTAAAAACGGAAGCAAAACATTTGTTTTTTCTTCCACATAACGGTGATGTGTTTTTTCGATATAATCTGCTAATAAATCTAAAGGCCAGGAATTAAAATCAATACTTCCGTTGTTTTCAGATTGTGCAACTTGAAGCACATTTTCTAATAAAGTGTCGGCATCAATATTTTGTTTTTCACACACTTCTGTTACTGTTCGGTTTCCTTTGCAGCAAAAATCTATTCTGTATTTAGAGAAAACGGCAGCTGTTCTAAAATCTTCAGCTACAAAAGATCCTATTGTTTTGTTTTTTAAATTTTCCATGATAATTAATTTTAAATATGTTTTTATTTTTTGTTTTTTAATGTCAGTTCAAATACAAACCAAGCCATTGTAATAAATCCGATTCCAAAGATTGAATCTCCAATCGCACGAAGCCATTTCAGCGTAATCATTTCGGGTTGCTGCATTAATTCTGAAGAACGAGCGTACCACATTCCGTGATTGATACTTTCGATTGCCTGCCAAACGCCAATTGGAAGCAAACTCAAAATTGCCATCAGAAATAAACCAATATTTAGCGACCAGAAAGTGATTTTGAGCAACTTATTGTTCCAGCTTACATTTCTATATAAACTTCTCAATACAAATAAGACTAAACCAATTCCTAACATTCCATAGACTCCAAACAATGCGGTATGTCCGTGTAAAGGCGTTGTATTTAAACCTTGTACATAATAAAGCGCAATTGGCGGATTAATAATGAATCCGAAGATTCCGGCACCAAGGAAATTCCAAAAAGCTACAGAAATCATAAAGTAAATTGGCCATTTGTAATCGGCAATCCATTTTGTTGATTTTGAGATTTTATAATTTTGATACGCTTCAAATCCGATTAAAGTTAACGGCACAACTTCTAAAGCACTGAAAGTAGCTCCTAAAGCCATAATTGCCGTTGGCGTTCCAGAGAAATACAAGTGATGAAATGTTCCTAAAATTCCTCCAGACATAAAAATTATAGTTGCAAAAAGAACATTTAATGTCGCTGTTTTCGTTTTTAATAATCCCAAACGAACAAATAAAAATGCAATTACAACGGTTGCAAATACTTCGAAGAAACCTTCAACCCAAAGATGAACAACCCACCATCTCCAATATTCTGCAATGGCTAAATTGGTTTGTCTTCCCCACATTAATCCTGCTCCGTAAAACATGGCAATTGCAGTACAAGAAACTAAGAACAAAATGATTAAGTTTTTCTCTTCTGTTTTTTTCTTTAAAACTGGAAGCAACGGACGAATCATTAATGCCAGCCATAAAAACAATCCAACTAAAAGGAAAATCTGCCAGAAACGACCCAAATCAACATATTCGTAACCTTGATGTCCAAACCAGAAATTTTGAACTAAATTCAGTTTCTGCATTACTCCAAACCATTGTCCAGCCATTGAACCTAAAACTATAATCAATAAAGCGACAAATAAGAAGTTAATTCCAAAACATTGAAATTTAGGATCTTTGCCCGAAACCGCCGGCGCAATATATAATCCTGTTGCAAGCCAAGCCGTTGCAATCCAGAAAATTGCCAATTGCGTATGCCAAGTTCTTGTTACAGCATAAGGCAGAATCTGATCAATTGGAATTCCGTACAAACCATTTCCTTCCACACCATAATGCGCTGTTATGATTCCGAAAACCATTTGCAAAACCATCAGTAAACTGACAATCCAAAAGTATTTAACAACCAATCCCATCGATTTCGTTTTGCCTTGCTTGATAATTGGATCTTCTTTTGGAAGCGGAAATTCTTCTTCTTCACCCGATTTTGCGTGATAAAAAACCAAAATTCCGACGCTTAAAATCAATAAAATAATACTGACTCCAGACCAGGCCAAAAGTTCTGTGGTTGCGGTATTTCCAACCAATTCATCTGACGGCCAATTGTGCGTGTATGAAATATCTGCATCGGGACGATTTGTAACCGTTGCCCAAGTTGCCCAGAAGAAAAACGCATTCATTTTATGCATTTTCTCAACATCTTTAATCGAGTTTTTCGGAATTGCGTATTCTTCTCTCAATTTATCGAATTTCGGATCATTCGTAAAAAGACCTTTATAATATTCGCTAAGACTTTCTATTGCTGCAACTCGATTTTCAGAAATCGTAAGAACACCAGTTTCAGCATTGTAACGATTGGTTCTTAAATCTTTCTGGAGACGAATTTTTAAAGCCGATTGTTTTTCAGCATCTAATTCGTCATACTTTTTATTAAAATCTTTTTGAGCATAAATATTCAATATAAAAATAGCCTCTCTATGCAGCCAATCTGCGGTCCAGTCTGGGGCCACATAGGCGCCGTGTCCCCAGATTGATCCCACTTCCTGGCCTCCTATACTCTGCCAGATATTTTGTCCGTCTTTAATTTCGCTTTCGCTGAAAATAATTTTTCCAGAATCTGAAATAATCTCTTTCGGAACCGGTGGTGCCTGCTGATAAATTTCATATCCATAATAACCAAGCACGGCAAATGAAATACTCATTACCAATGCAAATACTATCCATAATTTTTTTTCTCTTTTCATTTCTTTTGGGGGGAAATTTATAAATAAAAGACAATTTTATCTTTTATTAGTTTTTAAAAAAACTCCAAACCTATTTTTAGCATTTGGAGTCTATATTATTTACTCAACAATTAATACACCTTTCATCATAGCCACGTGACCCGGGAAAGAACAAATAAATGGATAAGATCCTTTTTTATCAATTGTAAATTCGATTGTATCTTCTTCTCCGCCACCTAATAATTTAGTATGAGCGATCACTGAAGCTTTTTCAGATTCTGGAATATAATCGGTTGCTTTGGCATCATTCGCTTTCAAAGCAAAAGCAGACTGGTCTGTTCCTTCTTGCAAAATTACTAAATTATGTCCCATTGCTTCTTTTGGAATTTTACCAACGTGCTTCAAAGTCAATTTGATTGGTTTTCCTGCAACAGCTCTCAATTCGCTTGTATTGAATTGCATTTGGTCGTTTCCTTCAATAACTAATACATTTTCTTCAGTTGATGTTACTGGCGCTGCTTCTCCTTCTGTAGACGTTTCAGTCGTTTCTGTTTGATCTGCAGGAGCTGTTTCTTTTTTACCGCAAGAAGTAACTGCTAAAAATCCCATCAGGATTAATACTGAAATTTTGGTTTTTGCATTCATTTTTAAAATAATTTATTAAATATTAATCGTTTATGTTTAATGTTTTTAAGAAGAAATCTCCAGATTTTACGTCTGAAGCCAATTGTTCTAAAGTTGTTTTGGTAAGCATTTCCAAAAGCAAACCTCTAATTTTTTTGAATTCGTGATGAACAGGACAAGGATGTTCTTCTGAGCATTCTTTTAAACCAATGCCGCAGCCGCTGTAAATCTTATTTCCGTCGATGGCATCAACAATTTGAATTAGCTTTATTGATTTTACAGCTTCATTCGAAACTTCAAAACCTCCTCCAACTCCTTTTGCAGAATGTATGATTCCGTTTTTAGTCAAAATCTGCATAATCTTGGCCGTAAAAGGTTCGGGAGAATCTATTTCTTTTGCGACATCTTTTATTCCAACTCTAATCCCTTTAGAAGATTTTGTTGCAATAAATATTGAAGCTCTAATTCCGTACTCACATGCTTTTGAAAACATACATTGTTTTATTAATTCTTTGCAAAGATATAGAGATTGAAAATAAAAGACAAATTTATCTTTAATTAATTTTCAGAAAGAAATTAGTTATTTATAATGAAAATAATTAATGCTCATTTAATCACTTATTCATCATTCAATTCTTATAAAAACCAATTTTAATTTTAACTTTGAGAGTATTTAATTTTTAATAATAAAATAATGCCTTTAACCAATTCAAAAGATTTAAAACTGGCAGTTCTTATTGATGCAGACAATGTGCCGTACAGCAATGTAAAAGGCATGATGGAAGAAATTGCAAAACTCGGAACGCCTACGACGAAAAGGATTTATGCCGACTGGACAAAACCAAATGCAAATGGCTGGAAAGGTGTATTATTAGAACATGCCATTACTCCTATTCAGCAATATAGCTATACGGTAGGAAAAAATTCTTCGGATTCAGCTTTGATTATTGATGCCATGGATTTGCTTTATTCTGGAAAACTGGACGGATTTTGTATCGTTTCCAGCGACAGCGATTTTACGCGTCTAGCTATCAGGCTTCGTGAATCTGGCATGAAAGTAATTGGTATTGGAGAAAAGAAAACCCCAAATTCTTTTATTGTTGCCTGCGACCGTTTTATTTACATTGAAGTTTTGGACGGTGCAACTCAAAAGAAAAAACCAAAAGCAGCTGCTACCGATACTAAAAAACCTGTAGAAAAACCTGCTGAAAAAGCACTGGACAAAATAGATAAACAAACTATTGAACTTATCGAAGCCACTATCGAAGACATTGAAGATGACGACGGATGGGCTTTTCTTGGAGATGTTGGAAACTTAATAGTAAAGAAAAAACCTGAATTTGACCCTCGAAATTATGGCTTTTCTAAACTTACGCCAATGCTAAAATCTTTGACTGATATTTTGGAGATTGACGAAAGAGAATCGGACAAAAAAGGAATCAAACATGTTTATGTACGTTTAAGATTCAACTAATTATCGCATTTATTACCTATTTAATTTTTTAAAAACATGAGAAAGAAATTCTTTATTTACGGATTCTTATTGTTTCTAATTGTTGTTGCAATTTATTATTATACAGGACGAGGTTATTTACTCGTTTTTGCTATCCCTATTTTGTTGATTGTTGGAGCTTATAATGCTTCGCAAAAGAAACATGCTATTTTAAGAAACTTCCCGGTTTTGGGCTATTTCAGATATTTGTTTGAAATGATTGCGCCTGAAATTCAACAATATTTTATTGAAAGATCTACAGACGGAAAACCTTTTTCTAGAAATCAGCGTTCTTTAGTGTATCAAAGAGCAAAAAATATCGATTCAAGCACGCCTTTCGGAACACAATTAAACTTAAATACAGAGAATTACGAAGGAATTAAACATTCTATTTTTCCAGCAAAAGTGAATGAAGAATTACCTCGCGTTTTAGTTGGCGGAAAAGATTGTAAACAGCCTTATTCTGCTTCTTTATTTAATGTTTCGGCAATGAGTTTTGGTTCTTTGAGCGAAAACGCAGTTCGCGCAATTAATATTGGTGCTAAAAAAGGAAACTTTTACCAAAATACAGGAGAAGGTGGTTTAACCGAATTTCACCTTGCTGGCGGCGGAGATATTACGTGGCAAATTGGAACTGGATATTTCGGTTGTCGTGATGCAGAAGGAAATTTCAGTCCAGAAAATTTTGCTCAAAAAGCTAATCTTCCCAACGTAAAAATGATCGAGATTAAGCTTTCTCAAGGTGCAAAACCTGGACATGGCGGTGTGCTTCCGGCCGCGAAAAATACAGAACAAATTGCTAAAATTAGAGGCGTACAACCACATACAATGATTCTTTCTCCTCCTGGTCATCATGCTTTTTCTGATGCTAAAGGTTTAATTCATTTTATAAAACAATTACGAGATCTTTCTAACGGAAAACCAATCGGATTTAAATTATGTATTGGAAACACAGCCGAATTTGAAGCCATTTGTCAAGAAATGATTACTGAAGATATTTATCCTGATTTCATTACCATTGACGGTGCGGAAGGCGGAACTGGAGCTGCGCCACTAGAATTTGCTGACGGAGTTGGAATGCCATTTGAACCTGCATTAATTTTCGTAAATAAAACTTTGGTTCGTTTAGGAATACGTGACAAAATGCGAATTATAGGAAGCGGAAAAATTATTTCTGGTTATTCTATTTTACATGCAATCGCACTTGGTGCAGATATGTGTAATAGCGCGAGAGGATTTATGTTTTCTTTAGGCTGTATTCAAGCTTTACGATGTCATAATAACGAATGTCCAACTGGAGTAGCTACACAAAACAAAATGCTGATGAAAGGTTTGGTTGTAACTGACAAATCAGATCGTGTGTATCATTTTCATAAAAATACGCTTCACTCAGCAAATGAACTTTTGGCTGCTGCCGGAAAAAGCAGTTTTGCAGATGTTGATATTAATATTTTTATGCGCGGTGATGAATTTTCCGATTTATCTGAACAGTATTTCCCTGACAATCTTAAAAACGTTACGCAATTTTCATAAACAAAAAAGCCTCTTAAAATAAGAGGCTTTTTCTTTTAAATCTATTTTAAATTACAATTTTGCTGTTTCTTTATTTTGCTGTGTAGCTCCTTCCAATTCTGCTAATTCTTCTGAACCAACTAATTGTTGTGCTAAAATGGCATTGTTGTAGGCTAAAAAATAAACATCAAACTTTACTCCTTCAGAAATTAATGAAGTTGAAATTTGATCATTTTTAATCATTTCTTTCAATAAATCTGGAAACGACTCTTTGTAGGCTAATTTGTTTGCATCGTTTTCTTCTAAATTCGTTTCAATTCTAATTTCAATTTTATTGTCATTTAGAAAAGCTTTTGCTGTTGTACTTGTAATTCCATTTCCTTTTATAGAAGAAGAATTATTGTAATTACTTACATGTTCTTGAATTTTCTGCTTAGTATTTTTACAGCTAATTAGAAAAAGTGCAAACGCGAAAGCAAATGCGATTTGGGTAATTTTTTTCATAAATTATTGGTTTTATAGTTATTTTTTAACTCAAACATAAATAAATTATAACATAAAAACAACATTGAATTACAAAAAACCACTTTATAATTCTTTGAATACAAATTGATTATATCCAAAAAACAAACAATTTTGTAAGAATACAAAAGTTATTCTTCTACTTAAGTTTAATCTATAAACATAAAAAAGTCTCTTTAAATTAAAATATAAAGAGACTTTAATATGTAAGAATTAAACCGTTTAATTTTTCTTTTAATAATCTGATTTTTATTTCAAAAAATCTTTAAGAGATTCTCCTGTTAGCACTTCTTTGTCTAAAACCGTATTATCATCAGCAAGAAAATAAACATCAAACTGAACTCCTTCTTCAATCAATTGTCTTGGAATCTGATCTTTATCAATCATTAATTTAATCTGTTTTGGAAAAGAAATAGCCGCCGCAGATTTATTCGTTTCATTTTGTTCTAAATCGGTTTCAAAACGCAATTCGATTTTATCATCATTAATATAACCTCTTGCAGTTGTTAATGTTACATTATCTGCTCTAAAACTTGGCGCGATTGTTTTATTATAAGTAACAACATATTCCTGAAGCTTTTGTTTGGTGTTTTTACAGCTTACAAGCGAAAGCACTAGTATAATTGCAATAGCAATTTGAGATATTTTCTTGATCATAATTTTCTATTTTAATTTTTGAAGTCTTAATAATGCCTCAAGATAGTAATAATCTGCGTAATTTATAGAACAATCGATCTCACTTCCTGCTGGTTTATGTCCTGTTGAATGTAATAAAAATGCCGAATTCACGTCGTGACTCTGATAATTGTCTGAAAGCGAAACAATCATTTTTTTGGCTTTTTCCAAATATTCAGCTTTTAATTTTTTGTCTTTTGTATAAGAACTTAATTCTAAAAGTGCAGAAGAAACAATTGCTGCCGCTGAAGCATCTCTTGGTTCATTTGGAATATTTGGCGCATTAAAATCCCAATACGGAACAAAATCTTCCGTTGTCAATTTATCCAAATAAACTCTCGCCAATTTATGTGCAAAATCTAAGAATTTGACATCTTTAGTTTCTCTATATGTCATTGTAAAACCATAAATCGCCCAAGCTTGTCCGCGCGCCCACATACTATCATCGCTGTAACCTTGAGCAGTTCTTCCTTTTATTTTTTTTCCTGTTTCGAAATCGTAAATTATAACATGATAAGAAGTATGATCCGGTCTAAAATGATTTGCCATTGTGGTTTCGGCATGTTTGACAGCAATATCATATAATTTTTTATTTCCTCCATTTTTTGAAGCCCAAAACAAAAGTTCCAAATTCATCATATTGTCGATAATTGTATTATGACCGCCCATTTTGTTGTGAGGCCAAGATTGAATTGTTCCCACTTTCGGATTAAAAAGCGTTGCCAATGTGTCGGCAGTTTTTAGAATAATTTCTTTG
>Ga0160463_100098_pt1 | contig 100396 bp, 89 predicted proteins | sample HID1975M_E6MG_FD_108276 | JGI IMG/M metagenome (GOLD analysis project Ga0160463, IMG submission 108276) | Enriched soil microbial communities from UW Madison campus, WI, USA - HID1975M_E6 MG | ecosystem: Environmental > Terrestrial > Soil > Unclassified | place: USA: Madison, Wisconsin... | reverse complement strand
GATCGACACGTTCCAGGACATCCGTTCGGAAATGTGCCTGATCCTCGAATCGCTCGGCATTCCCGTTGAAGTCCACCACCACGAAGTGGCTGGCCAGGGCCAGAACGAAATCGGCACGCGTTTCAGCACGCTGGTGCAACGCGCCGACTGGACCCAGCTCCAGAAGTACGTGATCCAGAACGTGGCGCACACCTACGGCAAGACGGCAACGTTCATGCCGAAGCCGGTGGTTGGCGACAACGGCTCGGGCATGCACGTGCACCAGTCGCTGGCCAAGGGCGGCACCAACCTGTTCTCCGGCGACGGCTACGGCGGCCTGAGCCAGATGGCGCTGTGGTACATCGGCGGCATCTTCAAGCACGCCAAGGCCATCAACGCCTTCGCCAACTCCGGCACCAACAGCTACAAGCGCCTGGTCCCGGGCTTCGAAGCCCCGGTGATGCTGGCCTACTCGGCCCGCAACCGCTCGGCATCGTGCCGCATTCCGTGGGTGTCCAACCCGAAGGCGCGCCGCATCGAAATGCGTTTCCCCGATCCGATCCAGTCCGGCTACCTGACCTTCACCGTGCTGATGATGGCCGGCCTGGACGGCATCCGGAACCAGATCGACCCGGGCGCACCGAGCGACAAGGACCTGTACGACCTGCCGCCGGAAGAAGAGAAGCTGATCCCGCAGGTCTGCTCCTCGCTGGACCAGGCCCTGGAAGCGCTGGACAAGGACCGCGAGTTCCTCAAGGCCGGCGGCGTGATGAGCGACGACTTCATCGACGGCTACATCGCGCTGAAGATGCAGGAAGTGACCCGCTTCCGCGCCGCAACGCACCCGCTCGAGTACCAGATGTACTACGCCAACTGAGCAACCGGTGACGATGACGAAGGACCTCCCTCCCACCTTCGTCATCGTCACCGCCTTTCCGGCTGGGGAGCCGGCAAGGCACGCCGCAAAGCGGACCGTTGGTCCGCTGCAAGGTAGAGCGGACCGTTGGTCCGTTGCAAAGGTAGAGCGGACCGTTGGTCCGCTGCACCACCAGGGGCAAGAGAGACCGGACGCGTGCCATGGGCCCCTCCTCCCTCCCGCGTCACCGCTACCGTGGCCCGCAAGGACCACGGCAGTGGCGAGGCCCATGCATCGTTCGGCGCACCAGGGGGCGGCCATGTGCAAGTGGCCGCCCGCTGACCTGACACCGGCCAGCAACACACCGCCGGTTCCATCCACCATCGGGACATGCGCATGAAACTGATCTCCGCCATCATCCGGCCGTTCAAGCTCGACGAGGTCCGCGAGGCCCTCTCCGATGCGGGCGTGTCGGGCATCACCGTGACCGAAGTGAAAGGCTTCGGGCGCCAGAAGGGCCACACCGAGTTGTATCGCGGCGCGGAGTACGTCGTGGATTTCCTGCCGAAGATCAAGATCGAAACCGTGGTCACCGACGATCGCCTGGACGCGGTGGTCGAAGCGATCCAGAACGCGGCCGGCACCGGCAAGATCGGTGACGGCAAGATCTTCGTGACCGCGGTCGAACAGGTCGTTCGCATCCGCACCGGCGAAATCGGCGCTGACGCGCTCTAACCCCACTCGGAGCCCACAATGAAGACCTCTTTGTTCACCGGGTGGCAAGCCCGGTTCCATGCCGTGTGCCTGTTGATGCTGGTCAGCGCGCTGGCCGTTGGCGCGTTCTCCAGCACCGCGCAGGCCCAGGCGCAGGTCACCCCGGCACCGTCGGAGACGGTCGCGGTCGAGCCGCTGCCCGTTGCCGCCGCGCCGGCTGCACCGGTCGCCGACGCCGCGGCCGCTGCCGCGCCCAGCTTCGACCACGGCGACGTCGCCTGGATGCTCACCTCCACCCTGCTGGTGCTGCTGATGGTGGTGCCCGGCCTGGCCCTGTTCTATGGCGGCCTGGTGCGCTCCAAGAACGTGCTGTCCATCCTCAGCCAGATCCTGGTGGTGTTCTCGCTGATCCTGATCCTGTGGGTGGCCTACGGCTACAGCGCGGTGTTCAGTGAAGGCAACGCCTTCTTCGGCTCGTTCACCGAGTTCGCCTTCCTCAAGGGCTTTACCCCCGATTCGGTGGGCAACACCCCGATCAAGGGCCTGCCCGATTATCTGTTCGTCGCCTTCCAGTCGACCTTTGCCGGCATCACCACCGCGCTGATCGTCGGCGCCTTCGCCGAGCGCATCAAGTTCAAGGCAGTGCTGCTGTTCTCGGCGCTGTGGTTCACCCTGAGCTACATCCCGATGGCCCACATCGTGTGGGGCGGCGGCTATCTGGGCGCGATGGGCGCGATCGATTTCGCCGGTGGCACCGTGGTCCACATCAATGCCGGCGTGGCCGGCCTGGTCGGCGCGTACTTCGTCGGCAAGCGCATCGGCTACGGCCAGACCGCATTGAAGCCGCACAACGTGCCGTTCACCTACATCGGCGCGATGCTGCTGTGGGTGGGCTGGTTCGGCTTCAACGCCGGCTCGGCCGCCGCCGCCGACACCGTGGCCTCGCTGGCCTTCCTCAACACCATCCTGGCCACCGCCGCCGCGGTGCTGGGCTGGACGCTGGTGGAAGCGGTGAGCAAGGGCAAGCCGTCGGCGCTGGGCGCTGCGTCCGGCGCGGTGGCCGGCCTGGTCGGCATCACCCCGGCCTGCGGCACCGTCGGCCCGCTGGGCGCGATCGTGATCGGCCTGGTGGCCGGCGTGGTCTGCGTGTGGGGCGTGACCGGTCTCAAGCGCCTGCTGCGCGTGGATGACACCGCCGACGTATTCGGCGTGCACGGCATCGGCGGCATCGTCGGCGCCCTGCTCACCGGCGTGTTCAGTGCGCAGTCGCTGGGCGGCACCAAGGCCGATCTCGACATCGGCCACCAGGTCTGGGTGCAGCTGGTCAGCGTCGGCTTCACCATCGTCTGGTGCGCCGTGGTCACTGCGGTGATCCTGCTGGTGGTACGCATGGTGTTCGGCCTGCGCGTCACCGAAGAAGCCGAGCGCACCGGCCTGGACGTCACCTCGCACGGCGAATCCGCCTACGAGGCCTGACCGCCACGCGCACGTAGTGCCGGGCTCTGCCCGGCAACCAACCAACGTAACGCCGGGCTCTGCCCGGCAACCAACCAACGTAACGCCGGGCTCTGCCCGGCAACCAACCCACCGTAGTGCCGGGCTCTGCCCGGCAACGAAAGAAACAAGAAAAGCGAGAGAGAAGCAGTACCTTCGCCGGCGGCCTTCGGGTCGCCGGCTTTTTGTTGGGCGTTCGCAATCAGCCACGCATGGCGTAGCTCCACCGCCCACGTAGACACACCCGCCCGCCGGCAACCGCGCGCAGAATCCCGCACAATGCAGGCATGCGCCTCATCCGCACCGTACTTCCGCTGTTCGCCTGCCTGCTGCTCGCTGCGTGCGCCAGCCCCGGCATTCGCAGCCCGCTCGCCAGCTGGGTGCCGTCGCCCAACTACAACGCCCGCAGCCCGGTCATCATCGTGCTGCACCACACCGACCAGCACTCGGTGCAGGAAAGCCTGGACACCCTGCGCAGCGCCAACAGCGGGGGCAAGGTCAGCGCGCACTATCTGGTTGGTGCCGACGGCCACATCTACCAGCTGGTGGGCGACGACCGCCGCGCCTGGCACGCCGGGCCGGGCCGCTGGGGCACGCTCACCGATCTCAACTCGACCTCGATCGGCATCGAGATCGACAACGATGGCGACACCCCGTTCGCGCCCGCGCAGATCGACGCCGTGATCCGCCTGCTGGACGACCTGTGCACGCGCCTGCGCATCCCGCGCACGCAGGTGATCGGGCACGCCGACCTGGCCCCCACCCGCAAGCAGGACCCCAGCCGGTTCTTCCCCTGGCAGCAGCTGGCCCAGGCCGGGTTCGGCGTGTGGCCACGCGACAGCGACGGCCCCGCACCGGCGGGATTCGATGCGTACCTGGCGCTGCAGGCCTTCGGTTACCCGCCGGACGACCGCGATGCCGCCGTCGGCGCGTTCCATCGCCGCTTCCGCGGCCGCGATGACCTGCCCGCCACACTGGATGCCGAAGACGCCCGCATCCTGCATTCGCTGTTGCGGCAGGCGCCGTGACCGCCGCGCGATGCCAGCCGCGCCAGCCGACCAACGGTCGGCTCTACTATGCCAACCGCGCCAGCCGACCCACCATCGGCGCCACGATTTCAGGACCCTTGACCATGACGATCACCCGCCGCATCGCCGCACGCCGACTTCCTGCGGCACTGCTCATCGGCCTGGCCCTGCTGACCAGCTGCGCCGTGACTCCGCAGCGCCCCAGCGCGCCCGCAAACACTTACGTCAAGGCCGCGTGGACCGCGTTGCCCGCCGTCTCCGATGCCGACCTGCAGGCCGGCTTCGCGGCGTGGCGCAACGGGTGCCCGCGCCTGAAGACCTACACCACCTGGGCCTCCACCTGCACGGCGGCGGCCAGTGTCGACACCACCCCGGCCGCCATCCGCCAGTTCCTGCAGGAACGCCTGGACGTCTATGCCCTGCGCGCCGCGGGCAACCGCGCCGATGGGCTGATCACCGGCTACTACGAACCGATCTACCCCGGCAGCCTGACCCGCACCGCGCAGGCCACCGTGCCCGTCTATGGCGTGCCCGGCGACATGGTCAGCGTGCAGCTGGACAGCGTGTATCCCGAGCTCAAGGGCAAGCGCCTGCGCGGCCGTGTGGAGGGGCGCGTACTCAAGCCCTACGACGATGCCGCGACAATTGCCGCCCAAGGCGTCAAAGCCCCCGTATTGGCCTGGCTCACCCATCCGATGGACCTGCAGTTCCTGCAGATCCAAGGCTCGGGCCGCATCGTGCTGGCCGATGGCCGCCACCTGCGGATCGCCTACGCCGACCAGAACGGCCACCCCTACCGCCCGATCGGGCGCTGGCTGGTGGAGCAGGGCGAGCTGAAGAAGGACGACGTCACCATGGACGCCATCCGTGCCTGGGCCATCGCCCATCCGGCGCGCGTGCCCGAGCTGCTGGCCAGCAATCCCAGCTATGTGTTCTTCACCAAGGGCCCCGACGGCGACGAAGGCCCGCGCGGCTCGTTGAACGTGCCGCTCACCGCCGGCTACAGCGTCGCGGTGGACCGCACCGTGGTGCCGCTGGGCAGCCTGCTGTGGCTGTCCACCACGCGCCCGGACGGCACGGCGGTGGTGCGCCCGGTGGCCGCGCAGGACACCGGCGGTGCGATTGCCGGGGAAGTGCGTGCCGACCTGTTCTGGGGCACCGGCGATGTGGCCGGCAAACTGGCCGGGGACATGAAGCAGAAGGGGACCATCTGGATGCTGTGGCCCAAGGGCGCGGCGTTGCCGACGGCGCCGTAAGCACAGGGCGTGAGGCCTGCTTCACGCACCGGTCCTATGCTCGCCGTTCGCATCCCGCCCGGGGGTGCTCCCTGGCAAGGTGAACCGGCTCCATGAGCGCACTCCCCGACCGTTTCGACGTCATCATCGTGGGCGGCAGCTATGCCGGCATGTCCGCGGCCCTGCAACTGGTGCGCGCCCGGCGCAGCGTGCTGGTCATCGACAGCGGCACCCCGCGCAACCGCAACGCGGTGGTCGCCCATGGCTTCCTGGGCCGCGAAGGCATGGCCCCGGCCGAGATCGCCGCGCAGTCGCGTGGCGAACTGATGCGCTATCCGACCCTGGCCTGGCTCACCGGGCGCGCGGTACGTGCCGAGGTCCTGGACGGCGGCAAGCGCTTTGGCATCCAGTGCGACGGCGGCCAGCGCTTTTCGGCCCACCGGCTGATCCTGGCCTACGGCGTCACCGATACGCTGCCCACCATCGACGGCCTGGCCGAGCGCTGGGGCAGGAGCGTGCTGCACTGCCCGTACTGCCACGGCTATGAGCTGCAGGAAGGCCGCATCGGGGTGGTCGGCTGCTCCGACGACGGCGGGGCCGGGCAGGCGCTGCTGTTGTGCGACTGGGGCAACGTCACCCTGTTCTGCAGCGATGCCGCGCGCATCGATCCGGCGCAGAAAGCGCGGCTGGACGCGTGCGGCGTTGTCATCGAAACCACGCCCGTGGTGCGCGTGGATGAGCAGGCCACGGTCGTGCTGACCGATGGCCGCCGCATTGTCACCGATGCGCTGTTCGTCGCCCCGGTGTCGCGCCTGTCCTGCGACCTGGCCCAGCAGTTGGGGTGCGAGCTGCAGGACGCCGGCTGCATCACCGCCGATTCGGCCAAGCAGACCACCGTGGAAGGCGTGTTCGCCTGCGGTGACGCGGCCCGCATGGCGGGCAACATCGCGCTGTCGGTCGGCGAGGGCGCGCTGGCCGGCGTGGCTGTGCATCATTCGCTGGTGGGCCTGTTGGACTGAGGCGCCGCCTGTACGCGTGCCCCCCCGCATTGCCTCTCCTGCGCCGTGTCCCCGTCCTGCATTACAGTCGCACACGCAGCCCGCGCATGCTCCGCCCTCGCAGATGGAAAGGAATCTCCATGCAGGTCAAACGCATCATCGCCAATCTCCGCACCGAAGACCCAGCGCTCGCCGATCGCTTCTATCGGGACATCCTGGGGCTGAAGCTGGCCATGGATCATGGCTGGATCCGTACCTACGCCAGCCCGAATGCCATGACCGTGCAGGTCAGCGTCGCGCAGGAGGGCGGTTCGGGGACCGACGTCCCCGACCTGTCCGTGGAGGTGGACGACCTGGAGGAGGCGCTGCGCAGGGTGCGTGACGCGGGCATTGCGCTCGAATACGGGCCGGCCGATGAACCCTGGGGCGTGCGACGGTTCTACGTGCGCGACCCGTTCGGGCGGCTGGTCAATATCCTGCAGCACGCGTAGGCGGTCATGGACGCGACGTATCCGACGTACGTGGACATCGCAGATGACGCCACTGCCTGCGCGTTCTTCTGGACCGGGCTGGCGCTGGGCATCCTGCACGTGGATGCCGGTAGGGAATGGGCATTCGCCAGGATCGACGTGCGGGATACCCCGGCCATCGAGATCATCGAGATTGCCACGGCGCGTGACCGCGATGCAGCCATGGAGGCGCTGCAGGCCGCCACCTATGACGCGGAGTGGCAAACCGCTGGACGCTGGCTTCTACGCGAACTGCTGGTGCAGTTCCGGTCCGGCCGGCGTTCAGCACTCGAGACTTCCCGGGACGCCATGCAGGTAGCAAGTACCGCGCGGCTTCCCGAGGAGGTCTACTACGCTTTCGACGATCTCGACGACGAGCTGGTCCAGTTGGCCAATGGCATCATCGGCACGGCTGCTGAGATTGAAGTCGAGCTTGTTGACGCACTCGAGAAGTACTCGGGTGCTGCCTGACAGATCTACGATCTGTCGGGCCCGTTGGCACCTTACCCCATTGATGCCGAACCTCTACACGGCCGTCCTTATTGGAATGGCGACACTATCAACGAACGCGAACGTGCTGGTTGGCGAGAAGATCCGGATTTCAGATCAACGTCCGCGGCGTCTGATCCCGATCCCAGATCCAGAACGTGTCCCCGTAGTCCGAGTTCATGATCGTCGGGAACACCTCACCCTGATCGAAGTAGCGGCGTGAATCGATCTTCGCCGGGGTGTACCACCAGCCACTCCTGGGGACAGGTTCGTCGGCGGCTACGCGTTCGGGCGCGGCATCCGCCTGTGCGGTGGCGTCGACAGCACGTGCTCTGGCGAAGTCGGCCAGATCTTTAGGGTAAAACGCCATGTCCCGGTAGGTGCTGTCGTCGATGCCCAGCACCACCGTGGTGGCGGCAGCTTCCCAGGACCAGTAACCGTAGAACGCGACGCCGGATCTGTCGTGCTGGCCCACATACGGCTCGCGACGGCTGGCGTGATACCACTCGTCCAGATAGGTGGCCATCAGCGCAGGGCGCTGCTCTGGTTGGGCGGCAAACACTTTGAACAGCTTGCGATACGGCAGATGACGAGTAGCGGCGTCAGGTGGCGCAGGACGATCGCTCACGTACGGGGCGACGAGGCGCTCCAGCAGACCGTCATAGGTATCCAGTTCGGCATTGGCGTAGTCCAGGAATGCCATGACCCGCGACATCTGCGCTGCGTGACCGGTCAGCAGGCCGAAACAGACAAGGCGCAGTGCACACATCCAGTACTCCTCGGACACCAGAGAAACGTGAGGTGTGATATCGCCGGACGTGTTCTCCGCAGAGATGTGATAAGCCTGATGAAAGAGCCCATATTCAATTGCCCATTCCAGTGCGAATGGCCAGACCTGGGCAAGCTGCACCACGGGTGCTCCGGCCGAGTAATGCAGACTCATCCAGTCCAGCGCGTCGCACAGACGTTGCTGAGTAGACATCATCAAACCACCCCGTCGCGCTTTCGCAGCAAACTTGGGAAGCTCAGTGGTCACCATTTCGATGCCATCAAGTTTGACGTCAAAGCGCTTGGCGTAAACGGCATAGCGCAAATGCGGCTCGCGCCGCCGATCAAAATCGGCCTCCGAGACTTTCCAGGCGAACCACTGTTGCCAATCAGGCATCGAGAGGGTCATGCAAGTTCTCACTCCAGAAGAACTGTGTTTGGCAGCACGCGGTCGATGCAAAGCAGGTCACAGACAACAGCCTTTCCATACTTACCGCCGTATGGCTCGCCGCAGATTCATGCTTGCTCCAGTTCATGCCCACCACTGTGATGAGCCTACGATCATACGGACGCCTCCCACGTCACGCTTGTCAGCCGCCTGTCGGCGCACATGGGCCGTTGCCCCAATTTTGAATACCGGCACGGGGAGTGTCTGGCACGGCTCCCGCTCAAGCGGCCAGCTGACCAGGATGAACGAAGACGCGCGCGACACAGTGCTCTCCCCCGCGGCCCGCTGTTTATGATTCAACCCCCTCCACTTTTGCACTACATTGGTGCAATGACCTCCGCACTAGCCCCTCCCGCTCTCGACGTCCTGGGCACCCCGGTTGCCTGGGCCGACGCCAGCGGCCGCGTGGTGGGCTGCAACCCGGCGTTCGCGCGCTGGCTGGGCGTCAGCGTGCGCCGCCTGATCGGCCAGCCGCTGGCCTCCCTGGAAGTGCAGGGCGAGGCGCTGGCCCACTTCCTGGCCCGTGACGAGCGCGACACCCTGCGCCTGCATCGGCTGGCCCTGGCCCTGCCGGGCGACGCCCCGCGTTTTGCCGAAGGCTGGCTGAGCCGGTGGGACGAAGGCGGGTGGCTGCTTGAAGCGCATCCGGTGGACGAGTTCCCCGGCCTGGACCCCACCCAGGCCCTGCCCAGCGCGCTCAGTGCGGCGCTCAAGGGCCTGGCCCACGAGCTGCGCAATCCGCTGGCCGGCCTCAAGGGAGCGGCGCAGCTGCTGGCCCGGCGCAACGCCCAGCGTGATCCGGACGAGCGCGAGCTGATCGAGCTGATCGGCTCGGAGATCGAACGCCTCAACGGCCTGCTCGAACAACTGCTGTCGCCGGCACCGGCCGCGCCGCACGCGCCGCTCAACATCCATGCCTCGCTGGAGCGCGTGCTGCGCCTGGCTGAAAGCGAAGGCGGCTGGGCGGTGCGGCTGCAGCGCGATTACGACCCCAGCATTCCCGAATTCGATGGCGACGCCGACCGCCTCACCCAGGCGGTGTGGAACCTGGTGCGCAACGCGATCCAGGCCGGTGCCGGCAGCGTGACCCTGCGCACCCGGGTGGAGCACGGCGTGCGCATCGGCGACCAGCTGCACCCGCTGGCGTTGCGGCTGGAGATTGCCGACGACGGCCGCGGCGTGCCCGAGCAGCTGGCCGAGCACCTGTTCCTGCCGCTGGTCAGCGGCCGCGCCGAAGGCACCGGGCTGGGCTTGGCGCTGGCCCAGCAGGTGGCGCGCGAACACCGCGGCACGCTGACCTACCGTTCGCGACCGGGGCATACCGTCTTCACCGTGCTGCTGCCGATCGGCCATGGCACGCCCGCCGAGGAGACCGCCCATGGCGGATGACACCGACACCACCGCCCAGCGCGTCTGGGTGGTCGATGACGACCGCGCGGTCCGCTTCGTGCTGTGCACCGCGCTGCGCGACGCCGGTTACCGCGTGGAAGGCTTCGACGGCGCCGCCTCGGCGCTGGCCATGCTCGACACCCAACCGCCACCGGACCTGTTGTTCACCGACGTGCGCATGCCCGGCGACGATGGCCTGGTGTTGCTGGACAAGCTCAAGGCGGCGCACCCGCAGTTGCCGGTGATCGTGATGTCGGCCTATACCGACGTGGCCAGCACCGCCGGTGCCTTCCGTGGCGGTGCACAGGAATTCCTGTCCAAGCCGTTCGATCTCGACGATGCGGTGGCGCTCGCCCAGCGCGTATTGCCCGAGCAGGACGCGCTGGTGGATGCACCGGTGCCCGCGGCCGTGGAACCCACGCCGGACCAGCGCCCGCAGCTGGTGGGCGATACCCCGGCCATGCGCGCGCTGTTCCGTGCGATCGGGCGGTTGGCGCAGGCACCGTTGTCGGTGCTGATCAACGGCGAAACCGGCACCGGCAAGGAACTGGTCGCGCATGCGCTGCACCACGAATCGCCGCGCGTGCAGGGGCCGTTCGTCGCGCTCAACACCGCAGCTATTCCCTCTGAACTGCTGGAAAGCGAACTGTTCGGCCACGAGGCCGGGGCGTTCACCGGGGCACAGCGACGCCACGTCGGCCGCTTCGAGCAGGCCAACGGCGGCACCTTGTTCCTCGATGAGATCGGCGACATGCCGCTGCCGCTGCAGACGCGGCTGCTGCGCGTGCTGGCCGAGGGCGAGTTCTTCCGCGTGGGCGGCCGCGAGCTGATCCGGGTGGACGTGCGCGTGATCGCCGCGACCCACCAGGACCTGGAATCGCTGGTGGCACAAGGCCGCTTCCGCGCCGACCTGCTGCATCGGCTGGACGTGGTGCGGTTGCGGCTGCCGCCGCTGCGCGAACGGCGCGACGACATCGCCCAGCTCACCGACACTTTCCTGGCGGCCGCCGCACGCAAGCTCGACACCCCGCCCAAACGGCTTACGGCGGCCGCACTGCAGGCGCTGCGCGAACATGACTGGCCCGGCAACGTGCGCGAGCTGGAGAACGTGTGCTGGCGCATGGCGGCCTTGGCCGCCTCGGATACCATCGGGGTGGCCGACGTGGACAGCGCGCTGCATCGCGGCGGTGGTCCGCGCACCCGCGCGGCGGGCGATCCGGGCCAGTGGGAAACCCTGCTGTCGGCATGGGCACGCCAGCGCCTGGCCGAAGGGGCCGAGGGCCTGCACGCGCAGGTGCGCGACCGGGTGGACCAGGCATTGCTTGAAGCGGCCCTGCAGATCACCCACGGGCGTCGTGCCGAAGCGGCCGCGCGCCTGGGCATGGGTCGCAACACCCTGACCCGCAAGCTCGGCGCCGGGCGCCGTCGCGGCGGATGAACCGGATGTCCACGGCATGTGTGCACGGCGTCCGTGCCGCTTTCATGGTGCGTGGACGAGCACGTCGTTAGTTTGAAACCAAGGAGTTTTCCATGCGCAGTTCCTCTCTCGTCCTCGGTGCAGTGGTTGCCTTCGGCCTGGCGGCATGCGGCAGCACCCCGCCAGCGCGCCCCACCGCCCCGCCCGTACCGTTGGTGAGCACGGCAAAAATGGCCGAAGCCAATCTGTCGCCGGCGTCGGCCAGCCTGGTCAGTGGGCGTTTGGCGTTGGTGCCCGATGCGCGGGGCGTGCACATCACCGGCGTCATCGGTGGCCTGCAGCCACTGCAGACGGCGGCGTTCCACGTGCACGAGCGCGGTGATTGCAGCGCGGTGGATGCCAGCAGCGCGGGCGGGCACTTCAATCCGGGCGCGCAGCCGCATGGCCGCAACAGCGCCGGCGCCCACCATGCCGGCGACATGGATAACCTGCGCGCCGATGCGCAGGGTCGCGTCAACGTGGATGTGCGCCTGCCAGCGGTTACCCTTGGCGGCGGCGCAGCCACAGATATCGCAGGACGTGCATTGGTCGTACATGCCAATGCCGACGACTATCGCAGCCAGCCCGCCGGCAATGCCGGCGCCAGAATCGCCTGCGGCGTCATCCGGGTAACGCGCTGATCGCGCCGCCCGACGCCGCTTTTTCCATCGCTACCCGCAAGGAGTTCCACATGCGCCTGATCCACACCTCGCTGTTCGCCGCCATCGCCGCGCTCGGCCTGACCGCCTGCAACAAGCCGGCCGATACCACCCCGGAAGCCACCCCGGCCGCTGAAGCCACGGCCGCCCAGCCGACCGCCGAATCCACCCCGGACGCGCCGCCGGCCATGACCAGCGAAGCGCACGCCAACCAGGGCGCCGCCGCCGAACTGGCCCCCACCAAGGACAGCACCGTCAAGGGCAACGTCACCTTCAGCGTGGTGGACGGCAAGGTGCACGTGAAGGGCGCGGTCAGCGGCCTGAAGCCGAATTCCGAGCATGGCTTCCACATCCACGAGAAGGGCGACTGCAGCGCGCCGGACGGCGCCAGCGCCGGCGGCCACTTCAACCCGGGCAAGGAAGACCACGGCAGCGTGGCCGCCGCCCCGCACCACGGCGGCGACATGCCCAACATCAAGGCCGACGCCCAGGGCAACGCCGTGGTCGACGCGGATGTGTCCACCAACGTCAACATCGGCAAGGGCGATGATTTCGACATCATCGGCCGCGGCCTGATCGTCCACGCCGACGCGGACGACTACAAGACCCAGCCGACCGGCAACGCCGGTGCCCGCCTGGCCTGTGCAGTGATCAAGGCCGCGCCGTAACCGACGCGATGCAGAACGAAAAACGCCGGCAGATGCCGGCGTTTTTTTTGGAACGTGGGTAGAGCCACGCCATGCGTGGCTGCCATGATCGCTATTGACGCCCGGGGAGCCGGCCAGCGGCCAGCACTACCGTCGCGCATCAACCACCGTCTACCGGGTCAGCAGCTCGCGCGCGTCCTGTCCGGCTTCGCAATGCACGAACAATACCGGCAGGCCATGCGCTTCCAGCACGGCGGCCATCTGCCGCTGGCGCATCAGGAACTGGTCGTAGATGCCCTGCAGGCGCTCGCAGTCGCCGGTGCCGTGGTTGTAGAACGCGCACCAGCCGGCGGGATCGAACAGCGCCATACGCACTTCGCCATCGGCGTATCGAAGCAGCGGCTCCGGGGGCGCGTCCAGCCACTCTTCCGAACGCGGGGCCATCAACGCGGTTTCGATCACCGGCCACAGTGCGGCCAGGCCCTGGTTGTCGTACTGCATCGACATCATCGCGGCGAGGTCGTTCACCGTGAAGAAGCGTGCGTGTTCGATCTGCGCACCGAAAGCCGTTTGCGCCAGCAGTGCGGTGTCCGGTTGGGCCATGCCCTGGGCCAGCAGCACCTCTTCCAATGCCTCGGCCACAGCCTGGGTCTGCGCCACGTCGGTCCCGGTCAGCAGGAACGGCACCACGCGCAGGCCACCGCCGGTCAGCGTGGCCTCGGCCTGGAAGGGCAGCGGCACGTCGCCGTCGGCACCGGCGCCAAAGGCCAGCAGGCGCGGGCCTTCGTTGCGGCCGGGGGCGCGCATCTGCAGTTCTTCCAGCCGGCGGTGCACGGGCCAGCCCGGGCGCAGCACTTCGGCCGGGTCGAAATGCGCGCCGGCGAACACGAAGTCCAGCCCGCTTACGCCGGGGACCAGTTTGGCCAGGTCACGGCCGACGCGTTCGGCCAGCTCGCCGGCCTGTTCGGAAGACAGCGCGGCATGGCGCGGCGCGTCGCCGCCGGCCAGTTCCAATGCCAAGACGCCAAGGGCATTCATGCCGGGGTCGGGTTTGCTCATGGTTTCACGGTTGGCCCATCACAGGGCGGCAGCTACACTTGCCCCCATTATGCCTGCTCCTTCGTGCAGGCCATGTTGCAGACACCCCTCCCATGCCAGGTATCTCCATGCCCAACGCCCGTCCCGTCGCCATCCTCGGTGGCGTCCGCATCCCGTTCTGCCGCCAGAACACGGCCTATTCGGACGTCGGCAACCTCGGCATGTCGGTACGCACGCTCGGTGCGCTGGTCGAACGCTTCGGCCTGCATGGCCAGCAGCTGGGCGAAGTGGCGATGGGCGCGGTGATCAAGCATTCCAGCGACTGGAACCTGGGCCGCGAAGCCACGCTGTCCTCGGGCCTGTCCCCGCTCACGCCCGGCATCACCATGCAGCGCGCCTGCGGCACCTCGCTGGACACCATCATCGCGGTGGCCAACAAGATCGCGCTGGGCCAGATCGACTCGGGCATCGGCGGCGGCTCGGACACCACCTCCGACGTGCCGATCGTGTACGGCAAGAAGCTGCGCGCACGCCTGCTGGCGGCCAACCGCGCCAAGAGCACCGGCGACAAGCTCAAGGCGCTGACCCGCGGCTTCAAGCTCAGCGAGCTCAAGCCCGAGTTCCCCGGCGTGGCCGAGCCGCGCACCGGCAAGAGCATGGGCGACCACTGCGAGGACATGGCCAAGGAATGGAACATCTCGCGCGACTCGCAGGACGAGTGGGCGGTGTCGTCGCACAAGAAGCTGGCCGCTGCCTATGAGCGCGGGTTCTTCAACGACCTGATCGCTCCGTTCCGTGGCGTCGAGCGCGACAACATCCTGCGCGCCGACACCTCGCTGGAAAAACTGGCCACGCTCAAGCCGGCCTTCGACAAGGTGTCCGGGCGCGGCACGCTGACCGCCGCCAACTCGACCCCGCTTACCGACGGCGCCTCGGCGGTGCTGCTGGCCAGCGAAGAATGGGCGCGTGCGCACGGCCACGAACCGCTGGCCTACCTGCGCGATTCGCAGGTGGCCGCGGTGGATTTCGTGCACGGCGAAGGCCTGCTGATGGCGCCCACCATCGCGGTGCCGGAAATGCTCAAGCGCAACGGCCTGACCCTGCAGGATTTCGACATCTATGAAATCCATGAGGCGTTCGCCGCGCAGGTGCTGTGCACGCTGCGGGCGTGGGAAAGCGAAGACTACTGCCGCAACCGCCTGGGCCTGGACGCGCCGCTGGGCCGGATCGACCCGGCCAAGATCAACCCGCTGGGTTCCTCGCTGGCCACCGGCCACCCGTTCGCCGCCACCGGCGCGCGCGTGATCGCCACGGCGGCCAAGCAGCTGGCCGAACGTGGGGGTGGCCGCGCGCTGGTCTCGATCTGCACCGCTGGCGGCATGGGCGTAGTGGCGATCGTCGAACGCTGATCCGGCCGGATGCGCAAACCGAAAAGGCCGCCCCAGGGCGGCCTTTTTTCATTGGGGGGTAGAGCCACCCCATGGGTGGCTGCACGAAACCGGTAGTGCCGGCCGCTGGCCGGCTCTTCATGAAGCTTGGACGGGTGTGCGTGGAGCCGGCCAGCGGCCGGCACTACCGGGGCCGGAGCGTGTGCGTGGAGCCGGCCAGCGGCCGGCACTACCGGGTGTCGGACCGTGTGCATGGAGCCGGCCAGCGGCCGGCACTACCGCGTGGCGGACTGTGTGCATGGAGCCGGCCAGCGGCCGGCACTACCGGGTGTCGGACCGTGTGCATGGAGCCGGCCAGCGGCCGGCACTACCGTGTCCGATCTGGCCTACGCGATCAGGGCAGGCGCGGGTTGCCGAATGCGTCGCGGTCATCGCGCACGAGCGGGTCGACCGGGTCCACCGGATCGATGCGGTCAACCGGGCGCACCGGCTGCACCGGCAGCGGCTGCGACATCAGCGACTGCTCTTCCACCGTGGCGCGTTCGGGTACGACCGGGCCCAGCGGCGTGACAACCGCGTCGGCCCGGGCCAGCGCGATGCTGTCGTCGCCGCGCTGCTGGCGCAGGGCATTGGCGAAGCACTGCGCCGCCAATGCGGGTTCGCCACGTTCGACGAACAGCTGGCCCAACGCTTCCCACGCCGCCGGACCGGCACCGGCGGCAATGGCGCGGTGCAGGTAGTCCTCGGCCTGGCTGTGCTGGCGCTGGCGGGTCGCAATGCGGCCCAGCGCCAGCAGCAAGGCCGGGCTGGCCGGCTGGTTGGCCAACCAACGCTGCAGGTTGGCCTGGCGCGTGGCCAGCTTGTCCACCGGCATCTGGCCGTACAACGTCACCAGCGACTCGTCCCAGCGCGTGTCCAGTGCCTGCTCGATGTTGAGCAGGGCCGGTTCGTCCCAGTCCAGTGCGACCGCACGCAGTGCATAGGCCGACACCACGTCCGGATCGCTGCGCAGCGCCTTCGGCGTAGCCTCCCATTGCGCGGCCAGCGCATTCACGTCACCCGCTTCCAGCAGCGACTGCGCCGCCAGGCGGGTTTCCAGCTCGGCCACGGCCTCATCGGGCAGGACCTTCTGTTTGCGCAGCGCACCCAACTGGCCGTAGGCCTCATGCGCGCGCTCGGCGCGGGCCAGTGCTTCGGTGCGCAGCCACAGGCCGCGCGGCGGCAGCGGTTGAATGGTGGCGGTGTCCAGCAGGTTGATCGCATCCACCGGGCGCTCCTGCACCAGCAGGCGCTCGGCCTGCAGCAGGGCGTGCAGGGTGGCGTCTTCACCGGCCAGGCGCTGCAGATACTGGTTCACGGCCGCCTGGTCGTCGCGCGCCTGCGCGCTGCGGACTGCAGTGACCATCGCAACGGCGGTCACTTCCTTGTCTTCGGCGGCGCTTTCCAGCAGCTTCTCAGCGCGCTGCCACTGGCCCTGTTCGTGCGCCTGGATGCCGTCGATCAGACGCGCGCGGCCCTGCTTGCGGCGGTACCGGCCCCACGCGCGGAACGGCGAGGCCAGCAGGCTCCACAGCAGCCACAACACCAGCAGGCCCACCAGCACCATCAAGGCCACCTGCGGCACCGTGGACCGGTAGTCGTTGCCGCCGTAGCGGTAGATCACTTCGCCGAACTGGCGCAGTTGTTCGGTGCCCAGGAACTGCGAGGCGATCACGCCAAGGGCTACCGCCAACAACAGCACCACCAGGGATTGGAAGGGTTTCATCGGTCATCTCCATCGCGCATCGCGCGCAGTTGCTGCAAGGTGCTGCCCAGTTCGGGTACCGCAGGATGCAGCACGCGCGTACGCAGTTGCTGCAGTTCAGCACGACGCTCGCGCAGGGCGGGTGAATCCGGCCACAGTCGCGGCAGCCAGGCTGCGACGCGGTCCACGGACCGGGTGAAGCCTTCCTGGTCGCCACGCTCCACCGCGGCGCGGGCCAGGGTCAGTTCCAGCTGCAGGGAATCCCAGCCGGCCACGCGGTCGGCGTCGGTCAACGGGCCCTGCGTGCGGGTGGGGGTGATGGTCACGAACGGGGCCAACACCTGATGCCACCACGGCGTGCCGGCGGTTGCACCGGCGCCGGCATCCACCTGTTCGGGAACCTGCTCCAACGCCGTGGCGAACGCGGCCAGCTGCGTGGCCGTGGTGGCACGCACGCCCGGGCCCAGCGCGTCCACGGCATTGCGCTCCTGCATCAGTGCCTGGCGCAGGTTGAGATAGTCGTTGCCCTGCACATCGGCCAGGGTGGTGGCCGCCAACGCATACAGGCGCTTGGCCCCGTCCACGTCGTCGGCGTAGGCCAGGCGCTGTGCGGCCTGGCCGAGCAACAGTTCGGTCTCTTCCAGCTGCAGCGCCTGCGCGCCATGGCGGGTGCTGTCGGCCAGCTTGGCCAGGTTGTCTTCCAGCAGCGCGTTGCGCTGGCTCAGGCCCAGCATTTCATCGCGCAGCACGCGGTTGGTGGCGGCGGCGTCCTGCACCCGCTGCGAGGTCGAGCGCTGGTCGCGGCGCAGCGCTTCCACGCTGTCCACCAGGCCCTGCAGCTGCAGCCCGGCATCGGCCTGCGCCTGCGCGGCGCGCGCCTGTTCGGCCTGCCAGCGGGTCCAGCCCCAGGCCACGCCCACGCCGATCAGCAGCACGACCGCGAGGGGCACGATCCAGCGCAGGGAACGGGGGGCGGGCGGTGGCGAAACGTCGTCAGTCATGCGGGCATCCTTGTCGCGCGCGCCGGGGTGTCCACAAGCTGGCGAGCGACGTGGTGCACAGCATCACCCGCCGCGCGCGCGGCCCGCAAGGCCGGGAACGTCGCCTGTTCAGGAAGATACGGAAGTGATGATCGCCGCGTGTGCGGCCTGCACCAGCTGGCGTGGTAGGGGGCCATCGGCGACGCAGACCCGGGCGAAGCCGGCCGCGCGGGCCTGGTCCGCCAGCCGCGCGCTGGCCGCCACGACGAGGGAGGCGCGCAGTCGCGGCAGCAGGTCCTGGGGCACCTTGGCCAGCAACAGCTCCAGCGCTTCGCCACTGCTGAGTGCAACCACCCACGGCGCCGCGCGGCGGCGCAGCCGCTGCAGGGCGCGGGGTGGCAGGGGCAAGGGCACCCGCTGGTAGACATCGGCGCGGTGCAGCGTGGCGCCGCGCGCGACCAGGGTGGCGGCGATGATGCCGCGGCCCCCGGGCGCGGTGACCAGGCCCGCGTCCAGCCCGTCCAGCGCGGCCAGCTCAGGCAGGGCCAGCAGACCCTCGCTGTCCATCCGCGTGGGCGCCAGCACCGGGCCGGCCGCATGGGCATGCAATGCCGCGGCGGTACCGGCGCCCACCGCCAGCCAGATACCGGCACGGGGCGCGTTCAGGGGCAGCAGGCGCGCCGCCGCGTGCACCGCGGCCGGGCTGCTGAACACCACCCGCTGCGCGGCCAGCGCACGCGCCAGCCGGGCGCGGGTGGCATCGTCGTCGCGCACCTGCAGCGCCCACGGCGACAGCGCCACCACGCTGGCGCCGGCGGCCTGCGCGGCACGCCGCAACGGCGCATGCTGGCCACGCGGGCGCAGTGAAATCAGGGTCCATTCCGGCACATGTGCATCGCTGTTCATTGCGGGCATTATGCGAGCCCTTTGCCGTTACGTTGTCGTATCGATGTCCAATCCTGAATCCCTGTCCGCGCACCTGGCCGAACTGCAGCACGTGCTGGACCGCATGCCCCCGGTGGCGGCCATGCAGATCCGCGTGGTGTCCTACCGCGAGGGCATGCTCGACCTGGGCGCGCCGCTGGCGGCCAACGTCAACGACAAGGGCAATGCATTCGGGGGCAGCCTGGCCTCGGCGCTGACCCTGTCCGGGTGGGCGCTGGTGACCCTGCGCCTGCGCCTGGCCGGGTTCGATGCCGACGTTTACGTGGCCGACAGCCACGTGCGCTACCTGGCCCCGGTCTATGAGGACCTGCATGCCCAGGCCCAGGCCGCCGACCCGGCCGACTGGGACGGCTTCCTGGCCACCTTCGCCCAGCGCGGCAAGGCCCGGATCGGGCTTGTGGCGCGCCAGCCCGGCACCGCGGGCAAGCCGGCGGCTGAACTGACCGGGCGTTTCGTGGCCTTCGCAAGGCGGTAGGATGGGCGCCTTGCCGATTGGGGAATTCGCATGCGCCGTTTGTTTCAGATCCTGCTGCTGACCGTGTTCGCGCTGACCAGCGTGAGCGCGCTGGCCGCCGAGCCGAAAACCACCAAGAAGCAGCGCAAGGAGCTGGAAGAGACCCAGGTCAAGTACGACTCCACCATGCGCTGGGGCACCGTCGAGGACGCCCTGCCGTACCTGGACCCGGAATACGCCAAGCTCCACCCGCTGACCGACCTGGAGCTGCGCCGCTACGAGCAGGTGAAGATTTCCAGCTATCGCGCCAGCGACAACGTGCCCCTGCCCGACGGCCGGGTGGGGCGCAACGCCGAAGTGCGGGTGATCAACAACAACACCCAGGCCGAGCGCACCATGCGGGTGAAGGAAATCTGGCGCTGGGACGCCGAGGGCAAGCGCTGGCTGCAGGCCAACGGCCTGCCGGACCTCTGGCAGGAGCGCTGAACCCTGCCGGGACGGGGGCTGGACGCCGATTCGCCCGCATGTGCGACAATCGGCGCCCGATTATCGCCCCGTGATCTTAGTGAATTACGAAGAGCTGCTGGCCTTTGCCGGCCGAAACCCGATGTTGTCGATGGCCCTGGTCGGCCTGACCGTGGCCATCATCGTCACCGAAGTCCGCCGCCTGTTCCGCGGCTTCAAGTCGCTCAAGCCGGCTGAACTGACCCACCTGATCAATGCCGGTGGCGCGATCGTGATCGATCTGTCTTCCAGCAGTGATTTCGAGAAGGGTCACATCGCCGGCAGCCGCAACGTGCAGCCCAGCGCGTTCGGCCCGGAGCACAAGCTGGTGGCCAATGCCAAGCAGAGCCCGGTGGTGCTGCTGTGCCGCACCGGCAACGCCTCGGAAACCGCCGCCAAGGCGCTGAAGAAGGCCGGCTTCGAGCAGGTCAACGTGCTCGACGGCGGCATTCCGGCCTGGCAGCAGGCCGAGTTGCCGCTGGTCAAGGGCCGCAACTGATTTCCGCGCGATTGCGCCCCGTGCCTTGTGCGCGGTGCCACACGCCCGCATAGCAGGGCATGTAACAATCCAACTATTGCACTTAATTTCTGGAGCTACAGGAAATGTCCGAAGAGACCACCAACGGCGCCGTTGCGCCGGCCGACGCCGCCACTGGCCCTGCGTTCACCGTCGAGAAGATCTACGTCAAGGACGTTTCGTTCGAGTCGCCCAATGCGCCGGCCGTGTTCAACGAAGCCGTGCAGCCGGAACTGCAGCTCAACCTCAACCAGCGCGTGCAGCGCCTGGGTGAGAACGCCTTTGAAGTCGTGCTGGCCGTCACCCTGACCTGCAAGGCCGGCGACAAGACCGCCTACGTGGCCGAAGTGCAGCAGGCCGGCGTGTTCGGCCTGGTCGGCCTGGACCCGCAGTCGGTGGACGTGCTGCTCGGCACCCAGTGCCCGAACATCCTGTTCCCGTACGTGCGTTCGCTGGTGAGCGAGCTGATCCAGGCCGGCGGCTTCCCGCCGTTCTTCCTGCAGCCGATCAACTTCGAAGGCCTGTACGCCGAAACGCTGCGTCAGCGCCAGGAGCAGGGTGAAACCTCGCTGGCCGACTCCGAGCCGGCCGGCAACGCCTGATCGGCGCTGCTGTCGTTGCGATGAGCACCCACGCAGAAAAAATCGCGGTTCTCGGCGCCGGCTCCTGGGGCACGGCGCTGGCCAGCCTGCTTGCCCGGCACGGTCACTCGACCGTGCTGTGGGGGCGCGATGCGGCCATGGTCGAGGCCATCGACCAGCGCCACGAGAACACCCGCTACCTGCCCGGCATTCCGCTGCCGGCATCGTTGCGTGCCACCACCGACCTGGCCGCCGCCGTCAGCGACGCCACCTGGGTCCTGGTGGTGGTGCCGTCGCATGCCTTCGGTGAGACCGTGCGCGCACTGGCGCCGCTGCGTCCGGCCAACGCCGGCGTGGCCTGGGCGACCAAGGGCTTCGAGCCCGGGTCGGGCCGTTTCCTGCACGAAGTAGCGCGCGAGGTCCTCGGGCCGGATGTGCCGCTGGCGGTGGTGACCGGTCCGTCGTTCGCCAAGGAAGTCACCGAGGGCCTGCCCACCGCGATCACCGTGCATGGTGACGCGCCGGCATTCGCCCAGCAGGTGGCCGACGCGATGCACGGCCCCGCGTTCCGCGCCTACACCGGTGACGACATGGTCGGCGCCGAACTGGGCGGGGCCATGAAGAACGTGCTGGCGGTGGCCACCGGCGTGGCCGATGGCATGCAGCTGGGCCTGAATGCCCGTGCCGGCCTGATCACCCGCGGCCTCAACGAGATGCTGCGGCTGGCCGCGGCGATCGGGGCCAAGCCGGAAACCCTGATGGGCCTGGCTGGCCTGGGTGACCTGGTGCTCACCTGCACCGGCGACCTGTCGCGCAACCGTCGTCTGGGCCTGGCGCTGGGACGCGGCCAGACCCTGCAGGACGCCGTGCGTGACATCGGCCAGGTGGTGGAGTCGGTGCAGACCGCCGACGAAGTCATGCGCCAGGCCCGCCGCCATGGCATCGACCTGCCGATTTCCGATCGGGTGCGCGCGGTGCTGCACGGCGAGCAGACGCCTGAAGAGGGCTTGCGTGCGCTGCTGGCGCGCGAACAGAAGCCGGAATATCCGGACACGCTGTTCAAGTGACCCACGAAAAACCCCGGCAAACGCCGGGGTTTTTTGTAGGCATCCACGCCCGGACACACTGCCCCCGGATACGAAAAAACCCGGCACAAGGCCGGGTTCTTTCGTGGCGTACCGACGAGGGTGTCGCCATGCCAACCGCAAAAAACACGGCGGCCCTGCAGGTAGAGCCGACCGTTGGTCGGCTGCTGTAAAAGTGAAGCCCGGCGCAAGCCGGGCTTCATGGCGCAGGGGAGAGAGACCGCGCCATCCAACAACGTACCGCGGTGAAACTGTATTACCAGGTGAAGCGCGGACCGACGAACCATTCCTTGTCGCCGCCCTTGGCCAGCTTCACTTCGCCAGCCAGGCCCCAGTTCTGGTTGAACTTGGCCTGGGCGCCGACGCGGCCGTAGAACTCGCCGTCCGGGTTGATGCCGTGCTTCTTGCTGTAGTCCTCGTAGCCGGCCATCACGTAGCCCTCGATGTTCGGGGTGAACGCGCTGCGCACGCCCACTTCGGTCGAGTAGCCATTGAAGTCCAGGCCGTGCTTCGGATCGAACTTCTGGTAGGCCACACGGGCCACCAGGTCGGTGGTCGGGGCAATACCGTAGTTGTAGCCGACACCCACCTTCCACTGGTCCACGTCATTGCTGCCGCGCTTGGTTTCCTGCGCGTTGTAATCGCCAAAGACATGGAAGTTCGGCGCCACGGCAACCGAGCCCTTCACGGCCCAACCGTCAGCGTCGCCACCCTTGGCATCGGTGTTCACGTAGCCGCCTTCAACATAGTTGTACGACAGGCCATCGGTTGCGGACGCAGCGAACGGCAGAGCAGCGAGCAGACCCAGGGCAAGCAAGGAAGACTTCATCATCGGGACACCTTTAATTATTTTTGGTTTTGCCGAACCGCCCCCCTTGGGAGGGGGAGAGAAGGGGCGGTCGACAGGTGTTAATTATTCATTTGTCGTCCCAATCGCTCCTGAATATTGAACTGACCGGTACATGAATGAAGCGCCCGTTCAGGGAACTTGGGGGGCGGCTTCGTGGCAGGGGCGAAGACGTCATGCGCTCTACCCACGCACGGCACGCGCATGCCCCCGATCACAGCTTTTTCACTGATTGGCGTCGTTAATTGGCCGCGGCCAACCGGGCCGCTTCGGAGTGACGGGAGCCCTCATGCGAACCACGTTGATTGGCGCGTCTGCCCTGCTCTCTGGAGCAATGATGCTGGTGGGTTGTGGCACGACCCAGATCAAGGCGTGGAGCAAGCCCGGTGCGGACCAAGCGCAGAAACAGCGCGACCTGGCCGAATGCGATTACGACGCCTCCAAGGCCACGACCGGGGATGGAAAGGCACCAAAAACCACCGGCGATGCAGTGGGGGATGGTGTGGTCCGCGGCATGGAAAAATCGGACCTCATAAAGAAGTGCATGCGCGTACGCGGCTATAGCGGCTGAGCTGGACGCAGACAACCCCGACACCAACCACGGATCGCCGATACGGATGCGCTCAACGGTTGTCCGTCTGTTGGTCCGCCATGCACGCCCTTGAAGGAGTGACTCGAATGAGAGTGCTTGTCGCGGCAATTCTTTTTACGTGCGCCCTCTCCGTCGGGGCCCCTGCCCACGCCGCGGACAAGAAGGGCGGCGCAACACCTGCGGCGGCACCGCATACCTCCGATGGCATGGCCTGTGACAGCCCCGACCAGTCGCAGGCCGGCCTCAACCAGTGTGCAAGTAACAGCGCCAAAGGCGCCGACGCCGAGCTCAACCGGATCTACGCAAACGTGCTGGCCGCCAATGCAAGCGACACCGCCTTCCTGGAGAAGTTCAAGGCCGCACAACGTGCCTGGCTGGTGTTCCGCGATGCACAGATAGCGGCGCGATACCCGAGCCCCGCCGATTACGGGAGCGTCCTGCCGATGTGTGAAAGCGGAGAGTACGAGCAGCTGACGCGTGATCGGATCAAACAGCTCAATGCGTGGATAGAAGGGACGGAGGAAGGCGACGTCTGCGCGGGGTCCTATCCCATGAGTGGACGGTAGACGACACGTCGGGCCGCTCCGGCGTGACAGGGCGACCGCTGCTGCAGGCAGGCAATGATCAGGCTGGGTGTGCGTCTGTGGGGCATAGATTTGAAAATGACCGCCAAGTAGATGCCGGGGTGGAGAGACTATTTGATCCCCAAGCCTGAGACCGCCGCCAACGCTCGCTTTCGACCCAGCGTGCCCGATGGATGCGGCGGCGGAGATCGACTAGTCTCAAATGCTTCAAGGGCAGAAGAGCTCAGCATGAGTTGGCTTGATCGACTGAAGTCATCGCTTGGATTGAATAGCACTGAAACAGTACCTGCGAAGGTCGACCCTGCGTCGATCGCTTACAGCATGCCGACGGTTGCAGCGCCCGTGACTAACAAGCTCTGGAAATGCCCGCTACACGTTGATCATGGCTGTTATCAACAGATGCCTGCGGAATGGCTGGGTGCGGCTGTCAATGTCTACATTGGTGCTGAGACTTACGAGGAAGCGCTCACCAAAGCTGTTCACTTTCTCCGCCACAAGGGTATGGTTTTTGTTGACCTTATTGGCGGCAAGGTCACGCAGCTTGATCCAGACCTATGGTGGGATGGATATGTCATGGCCAACTACCCCGAGCACCGCGACTTCTTTCCGTCCCAACATCAGATTGGTGCCATCGTCAGTCAGGGCCTGGTCTTTCATGGTCCATTTGCTGGCTGGGATCGGGGGCAATGATCGGTTGGCAGTTCATGCCGGCCGGAGCGGGTTCGCGACCACACTAAGCTCATTGCTATCCATGGCTGCTTTTGGCCGACAGCGGACATCAGGACTACCTAAGCGGCTGGCCCGGTGCTAACGTCCGATTTCGACCCAAAGCGGACAACCGGAGAAGGCATGGTCGGCACCAAAGTCAACTTGGCTGACTTTCCATTATCCGCAGACAGCCTCGTTCGCCTCCTGCGCGAGGGCAGAGACGGAGAGGAAGCGAGATTCACCGACCAGGCAATCGCAGATTGGTGTTACGACCTGTTCTCTGCCATCGACTGTAAGCGTCACGTCGCGGATGGAAGGTACTCGACTGAGGCTGCGAGGGAAGTCGCGTACTCCGTCGCGCTGCAGTTCGAAGCTGACTTTCTCAATGTCACGGGAAGGGTGTTCGATGCAGCGATCTATCGATCGTGGCTGGCAGAGCTGGGACTCTAGTAACGCAGAAGCTCGTTTGACGCGCGCCGCGGTCTTGCTTGAAGCGTCATCGGATGACTGCTTCTGGCCGGAAGCGGACGCCTCGCTGGGCCAGTCGTTGCGCTCGTGGTAGTGTCGGCTTTCGACCCAAAATGCACGTACGGACGCGTAACGTCATGGAACCCAGCAAGATCGATCCGGCATGGCCGAACGCCCTGCGTTGGTTTCTCAGCCAGGGACTGACCCGGTTCACGCCGTGGCATTTTCTGTCCGATGCCTCTGATTTTGCCTTCGCTTCTCGCGCTTTCCGGCGCGAAGACGTAAGCGGCGATGAGGTCTTTGTTTTTGCCAGGCGGCAAGATCGGGACGACTTCGCGGGTCTATTGATCGTTGATGGCCGCATCACAGATCGGGTTGTGTACTTCCATCCTGTGTTTGCCGACAGCAGCCAGCCATCGCCCAGGACATGGAACATCGTCTGCAACGTCTACGAAGACGTGTTCGAGTTCGTCAAGGCGCGGGTGATCGAGGACATGAAGGAGTGCGCGCTCGACGAAGACGCTGCGGATCTTTGAGCAACCCCTGCTTCTGGCCGAATGCGCACGCGCCTCTTACCTTGGCCAGGGTATGTCCGCCTCACGCGCACCGCTCTCGAACTGCGGCCGGCCGAACCAATAACCCTGCATCAGGCGGATGCCGAGATCGGACAGGCAGTGCGCCTCATCGCGGGTCTCTATGCCTTCGGCAATGACGTCAATAGACAGTTGCTCGCACATGGACACCACGCCGGCCACGATCGCGCGACGCGGCGGGCTCTGGTCGATTCCCCGGATCAACGCCATATCCAGCTTGACCATGTCCGGTTGGAAGTCGGCCAGCAGATTCAGGCCGGCGAAACCCGCACCGAAATCATCAATCGCGGTCTTGAAGCCGATGCGTTTGTACTCGCTCAGAATCTCCGCCAACCACTTCCCATCGCTGACCTGCTCCCCTTCGACGGTCTCGAAGATGATCCGCTCAACCGGAAAGCCATACCGTTCCGCTGCCTGAAGCGTGGAGCTTATGCACACCTCGGGCCGGTAGATCGCGTTGGGCAGAAAATTGATGGAAAGATGGGATTGCAGATCCAACGACGCAGCGATCCGGATGGCCTTCTCACGGCAGGCCTGATCGAACGAGTAACGGTTGTCCACCGTGACACGTGATAGCACCCAGCTCGCGGGTTCGCCGGCCGGACCGCGTACCAGCGCTTCATGCGCGAACACCTCGCGCGCATGCACATCGACGATGGGCTGGAATGCGTAACTGAAGTCGAACGGCAGCGGAGCGGCGTCGCGGCACAGGGCACAGCCAGCACGCGGAGTGGTGGACGGCATGCGCCTGATCCCGTGGTCGGAGTGAGGAAACAAGAATAATCGACGCCCATCACGGCCATGTGGACGTCGCGTGCGCCGCGGCGGCCTTCCGGGCCTACAGCCCCTCCGCCACACCCGGCTCCTTGCGCAGGAATGCCACCAGCGCAGCCACCTGGCAGTACTCCGCCGCGGCCATGAACGTGGTCGGCACGTGCTCTTCGGTCTGTTGCGCCGTGCGCATGCTGTCGATCGGTTCGACGATGGCCGGGAAATCCTTGGCCTGCTCGTCGAGGACGCGTTTGAGCCGGTCGAACAAGGGGCTCTTGTAGTCGAACCCCGGGGCGACGATGCACATCTGCGTGCCCGGGCGCGTGGCGATCTCGCGCATCGCGCTTTCGAAGGCATCGGCGTGCGCGGCGGCGTCGGTCTGCAGTTCGAGGTTGGCGGACTCGCCGGTCACCCGGTAGTACACGCTCCCGGGCCGGAACAGGAACGTATACAGGTGCGCACCGTCGACCTTGCCGGTCTGCGGCGAGCGCTGCCGTTGCCGTTCGCTGCGCAGCGGGGTGGAGCCGCCGTCGGCCAGAAGCTGCCGAGCGGTAATGCCGCAGCCTTGACCGTCGGTGCCGAAGGACACTTCATAGTCCGTACCCGGTTCTGCCGTGAAGGACACCGAGGGGCCACCGATGTAGCGCAGCGCATCGCGCGACTGACCAGCGGCGGCCACCGGAATGCAGCGTCGGTTGGGGCCATCGAAATTGGCAGAGATCGTCACGTGTTGGCCAGGTTCCACCGCGACCTCGTGGTAGAACGGCTTGGCACCGAAGCGGGTGTTCTCGTTCAAGGTGCGGGTGGCGAAGGAGGCCGGCATGCCGATGGTCACGTTGTCGTTCTTGCGCGCCATCGAAAACAGGGCGCCGATCGGCGTGACGCTACCAGCGCTCCTGCCCTCCACGCTGACCATCTCGGCCTTGCCCCCCTGCTCAAGGGCATTGGCGCGCAACGACAGCCGCACCAGGTTGCTGCCAAAAAGGCGCACCCGTGCCTGTTGCTGCAGTGCCGTGGCCGACGATGGGGCGGGCCCCGCTGCGTCAGCCGCGGCCACGACCGGCGCGGAATCGGCCAGCGCGGTCGCTGAAAGGGCCAGGCAAAGAACGAACGCGGCAACGCGAAGGGTCATCGGTATATCTCCATGAATATTCAGGCGCCTCATGCGCCATCTGCGCCGCTCTAGCGGCACCTTGGCGGAAAACTTGAGTCGGCGCGGGGGCGAGGGCCTTGCGGCGCACTCCCTAACGCTGTTAGATTCGCCCCCTAACATCGTTAGTCCAGGTCCCCCGTGCGCCAACCCATTGCCCGCGAGAACATCGTCGAGGCCGCCTTCCGGATCCTCGACGAAGCCGGCCTGGAAGGCATCACGCTGCGCAAGGTGGCCTGCTCGCTGGGTATCCGTGCGCCGTCGCTGTACTGGCACTTCAAGAGCAAGCAGGCGCTGATCGACGCCATGGCCGACGCGATGATCTGCGATGTCGCCCGTGACATCCCGGCCGGCCAGCCCTGGCGTCAGACCCTGCTGCAGATCGCGCGGGAGTTCCGCCTGGCCTTCAAGGCCCGTCGCGACGGGGCGCGGGTGTATGCCGGCACGTTCCTGGCCACCGAGAACGTGCTGCGGGTGGGCGAGGCCAGCCTGGCCGCGCTGATCGGCGCCGGGCTGCCGGTGCGCTTCGCCGCGACCACCGCGATGGACCTGGTGTACTACACGATGGGCTTTGTGATCGAAGAACAGTCCTGGCCGGGCGACGGCAGCATGGAAGCGCTCGGTGAGACGTTCATGGCACTGGCCGAACAACGTTTCCCGCACTGCTGGGACGCCCGCGAGGTGTGGAGCGAGGTCGACTTCGACACGCGCTTCGAACAGGGGCTGGGGCTGATGCTGGATGGCATCGCACTGCGCCTGGCCGCTACCCCCTGATCCCCCCATTTCCCTGCTGTTCCCGCTGCTCCGACACGGAAGCCCCACCGATGCGTGACCGAATTCTCCGCTGCTCCTCCCTGCTCCTGGTTGCCGCGCTGCTCAGCGCCTGTGGCGGGAAGGACGACACCCCGTCCGCCGAGGCCACCGCCGAGACCTCGGCGTTGCCGGTGTCGCTGGCCACCGCGCAGCAGCAGACCATGGCGCGCACGGTGCTGGTGTCCGGTCCGGTGAGCGCTTACGAGGAAATGCAGCTCGGCGTGGAAATCAGCGGCCAGCGCGTCACCGCGTTGCCGGTGGACGTGGGCCAGTGGGTCAAGAAGGGGCAGGTGCTGCTGCAGCTGGATCACCGCACCCTGGACAGCGAACTGGCCCAGGCCGACGCGTCGCTGCGCCAGGCGCAGGCGTCGCAGGAGCTGGCGCGGCTGAACTACCAGCGCAGCGAGAAACTGGCGGCGCAGCAGCTGATCAGCGCCAGCAGCCTGGACGAACTGCGCGCGGCCCGCATCAACGCCGAGGCGCAGACCGCCACCGCGCGTGCGTCGCGCGATGCCGCCCAGCTGCGACGTGACTTCGCCGACCTGCGCGCGCCGGCAGACGGGCTGATCTCCAAGCGCCTGGTGCAGCCCGGCCAGGTGGTCTCGGCCGGCACCGAGCTGCTGCGGCTGATCCGCGATGGCCGCCTGGAATGGCGCGCCGAACTGCCCGAGAACCAGCTGGCCGACGTGGTGGTGGGCAACACCGTCGAGCTGCCGTATGCCGGGCAGGTGGTACGCGGCCGCATCCGCGCGGTCAGCCCCGGCGTCGATGCGCAGACCCGCACCGGCACCCTGTACGCCGACCTGCCCACGCCGGAGCCGCTCAAGCCGGGCATCTACGTGGAAGGCCGCATCGTCACCGGCGACGGCCAGGTGCTTACCATTCCGACCGCGGCGATCGTGCAGCGCGACGGCCACAGCTACGTCTTCGGCGTGAACGACAAGCAGCAGGCCACCCGCCACCGCGTGCGCACCGGGCAGGCCGTGAACGGCCACACCGCGATCCTGGAAGGCCTCAAGGCCGGTGACCGCGTGGTGGTGGATGGCGCCGGCTTCCTCGGCGAGGGCGACCGCGTGCGCGTGGTGGCCAACAACAAGGCCGCCGCCCGATGAATATTTCCGCCTGGGCGATCAAACGCCCGCTGCCGGCGCTGCTGATCTTCTTCGTGCTGTGCGTGGCCGGCCTGTGGGGCTTCTACCAGCTGCCGGTGGCGCGCTTCCCGGACATCGCCTTCCCGATGACCACCGTCACCGTCACCCAGCCCGGCGCGTCGCCCAGCCAGCTGGAAGCCGAAGTGACCCGCAAGGTCGAAGACTCGGTGGCCACGGTCAACAACGTCAAGCGCGTGATCTCCTCGGTCAGCGAAGGCGTCAGCACCACCACCATCGAATTCCAGCTCGAAGCCGACCTGGCCACCGCGTTGGACGACACGCGCGATGCGGTCACCCGCATCCGCACCGACCTGCCGCAGGACATCCAGGAACCGGTGATCTCCAAGGTGGACATCGGCGGCTCGCTGATGACCTACGCCCTGGTGGCCCCGCACATGACCCCCGACGAGGCCAGCTGGTTCGTCGACCGCGACGTGTCGCGCGCCATGTACGGCGTGCCGGGCGTGGCCCGGGTGACCCGCGTGGGCGGCGTGCAGCGCCAGGTGCGGGTGGACCTGGACCCCAACGCGTTGATCGCCATGGGCATCACCGCCGGTGACGTGTCACAGCAGCTGGCCCGCATCCAGGTCGAGCGCGCCGGCGGCAAGGCCGAGATCGAAGGCGCGCAGCAGACCATCCGCACGCTGGGTACCGTGGGCAACGCGCAGGCCCTGCGCGACTATTCCATCGCGCTGCCGGACGGCCGCGCGGTGCGCCTGTCCACGCTGGCCACGGTCACCGATGCCGCAGCCGATCCCACCGAGGCGGCGCTGCTCGATGGCGGTGAGGTGGTGGCGTTCTCGATGTCGCGCACACGCGGCTCCAGCGAAGTGAAGGTGGAGGCCGGCGTGCATGCCGCGCTCGATACCATCAAGGCCGCCCATCCGGGCATCGACTTCCGCCTGGTCACCACCGCCATCGACGAGACCCACCGGTCCTACGATTCGTCGATGACCATGCTCTACGAAGGCGCGCTGCTGGCGCTGCTGGTGGTGTGGCTGTTCCTGCGCGACTGGCGCGCCACCTGGGTGGCCGCGCTGGCGTTGCCGCTGTCGATCATCCCCACCTTCGCGGTGATGTACTTCTTCGGCTTCACCCTCAACATGATCACGCTGCTGGCGCTGTCGGTGGTGGTCGGCATCCTGGTCGACGATGCGATCGTGGAGATCGAAAACATCGTGCGCCACCTGCGCATGGGCAAGCCCCCGCTGGAAGCGGCGCGCGAGGCCGCCGGCGAGATCGGCAATGCGGTGATCGCTACCTCGCTGACCCTGGCGGCGGTGTTCGTGCCGGTGGCGTTCATGCCCGGTATCGCCGGCAAGTTCTTCCGCGAATTCGGCTGGACCGCAGCCACCGCCGTGCTGTTCTCGCTGCTGGTGGCGCGCCTGCTCACCCCGATGATGGCCGCCTACCTGCTCAAGCCCCACGGCGAAGAGAAGCCCGATTCGAAGCTGATGGTCTGGTACCTGGGCTGGGTGGACGCGGCCCTGCGCCATCGCGGCCGCACGCTGTGGCTGGCCACCGGCCTGTTCGTGGCGTCGCTGGCGCTGGTGCCGTTCATCCCGGCCACCTTCATTCCGCAGTCCGACCTGGGCCGCAGCAACCTGAGCCTGGAACTGCCGCCGGGCACGCGCCTGCAGGACACCGTGGCCGTGGCCGAACAGGCACGCGCGCTGCTCAAGGACATGCCCGAGCTGAAGCAGGTGTACACCGCCGTGGGCAGCGTGCTCGACCTCGGCGATCCCAGCGCGACCGGTGTGGGTGAGGCACGCAAAGCCACGCTGGTGCTCGACTGGGGCACCACCGACACCCGCGACCGCGACCAGCGCGTGCTGGAACGCGACGCGCGCGCGCGCCTGGCCAACCTGCCCGGCGTACGCGTGAGCTACGTCAGCTCCGAACCGGGCAATCTGCTGCAGCTGGTGCTGTCCGGGGACGATCCGCAGCGCCTGCAGGACGCATCCACCGCACTGGAGCGCGATCTGCGCGGCATCCAGGGGCTGGGCAGCGTCACCTCCACCGCTTCGCTGCTGCGCCCGGAAGTGCAGATCGTGCCCAACGCGGCGCGCGCGGCCGACCTCGGCGTGGCCACGGCCGACATCGCCGAAGCGGCACGCATCGCCACCGCCGGCGACTACGAACAGCGCTTGGCCAAGCTCAACCTGCCCGACCGCCAGGTACCGATCCGGGTGGGCTTTGCCGAGGCCACGCTGGCCAACCCGGCGCTGATCGGGCAGCTGCGCGTGCCCGGCCGCAACGGGCCGGTGCCGCTGGCGGCGGTGGCCGACATCCAGCAGGGCAGCGGGCCGTCGCAGATCTCGCGGTACCAGCGCCAGCGCAACGTCACCCTCACCGCCGAGCTCAACGGCAGGCCGCTGGGCGAGGTGATGACCGAGGTGCAGGCGCTGCCCAGCGTGAAACAGCTGCCGCCGGGGGTGAGTTTCCTCAACACCGGCGATGCCGAGGTGTTCGTCGAACTGTTCATCGGCTTCATGCTGGCGATGGCCGCCGGGTTGATCTGCATCTACATGGTGCTGTTGCTGCTGTTCAACCATGCGCTGATGCCGGTCACCATCCTGGCCGCGGTGCCGCTGTGTGCCGGTGGCGCGTTCGGCGCGCTGCTGATCACCCAGAACATGCTGTCGCTGCCGGCGCTGATCGGCTTGTTGATGCTGATCGGCATCGCCACCAAGAACTCGATCCTGCTGGTGGACTACGCGGTGATCGCCGAAGACGAGCATGGCATGAGCCAGCACGATGCGCTTATTGATGCGTGCCGCAAGCGTGCCCAGCCGATCATCATGACCACCCTGGCGATGGGCGCCGGCATGATGCCGATCGCGCTGGGTTTTGCCGGCGATTCCAGCTTCCGCGCACCGATGGCCATTGCGGTCATCGGCGGCCTGATCACCTCCACGCTGCTCAGCCTGATCGTGATCCCGGCCGCGTTCACGGTGATGGACGACCTGGGCGAATGGCTGTCGCGGAAGTTCCGTCGCCGCTCGACGCACGCGGTGGCCGGGCACGCGGAGTAGAGCCACCCCATGGGTGGCTGCGCGGTCCGCTTCGATCACCCCGGTCATGCCGATGCAGCCCAGGCGCGTAAGCGCGGCCACCCGGCGGCGGTGGTATGAGCACAATGCATAGGTGGCATGCGGAAATACCGTGGCGGGCGCAGCGCGCTCGTCCATGCGGCGCCGATACACTGGGTGCACGTCCTGACCGGTTGTTCGTTCGCCATGCATCTGCGTACCTTCGCCCCCTTGCTGATGTGTTTCGCGCTCGCGGCCTGTGCGCATGCGCCGGTCGCGAATGCACCGGTGAACGGCATCGGCCCTCTGGCGGCCGATGCCGTGGCCACGGTGGATACCGCGGTGTTCGCACGCGGCAGCTTCACCGCTGCCGACGGCACGGTGCTTCCCTACCGCATGCTGCCGCCTCGCCACGTGCGCGCGGGCCAGCGCTATCCCCTGGTACTGCAGCTGCACGGCTCCGGTGGCATCGGCACCGACAACGCCGCACAGCTGGACCGCCTTGCCAGAAGCTGGGCGATGCCTGCCACGCGCGACCGCTACCCCGCGTACGTCCTGGTGCCGCAGTTCGCCGGGCGCAGCGCCCACTACGGCCCTGCCGCCGCAGACCAGGCCGCCACGGCGGCACCGACCCTGCACGCGGCCCTGGCCTTGGCGCGGCACGTGGCGGCAACGCGTCCGGTCGACACCTCGCGCATCTACGCCGTGGGCTTCTCGATGGGTGGCTCTGCGGCGTGGCTGTCGCCGACGCTGGCACCGGACCAGTTCGCGGCGATCGTGTCCATCGCCGGCATCGCCCCACCCGACAGTGCCGCATCGGCGTACCTCCAGGTGCCGGTGCTTGCGATGCACGGCGATACCGACGAAGAGAATCCGATCACGGCCGACCGGCGTTTCGTGCGCGCGCTCCGCGCACGCGGTGGCCGCGCCGTGCTGCGCGAGTACCACGGCCTGGCGCATCAACCCCCTGCCGACATCGTGCCCGGCACGTGGTGGCGCGACTGGTTGTTCCAGCAGAAACAAACGCCGCCGCACTAACTGCAAGCGCAATGTCATGGGGAAGTCACTGCGGGCACCAATACTCCGCCGGTCCTCCACTACCCCCGTCGACCCATGCGCGCTACCGGCCACGCCCCTCGTGTTTCCCTGCTTGCTGTGTTGCTCACCGCTGCCGTACAGGCCATGGCCGCAGAACCCGCACCGGCCGACGACGCACGCACGCTGGACCAGGTACAGGTGATCGGCCAGGCCACCAGCTACGCCAAGACCACGGTGAGCCAGGAAACCCTCAACCGCCAGCAGGTCATCAGCAGCGTCAACAACGCGCTCAATGAACTGCCGGGCGTGGTGGTGAGCGAAGCCGACGCCACCGGCTCGTCGGTGTGGGGCACGCAGATCAGCATGCGCGGCTTTGTGACCAACCGCGACACGCAGCAGATCGGCACCACCATCGACGGCCTGCCCAACGGTGGCTCCGGCTACGGCGGCGGCTCGCTGGCCAACCGCTACATCGACACGCTGGACCTGGAGACCGTCGAGGTCAGCCAGGGCACCGCCGACATCTCCTCGCGCTCCAACGAAGCGCTGGGCGGCACCCTGAATTTCCTCACCGGCGACCCGCTAGCCGAACAGCGGCTGCGCATGGTGGTCGGTGGCGGCGACCACGACGCGCGCAAGTACTACGTGCGTTACGACACCGGCCTGCTCGGTGGCCATACCCGCGCCTGGGTGAGCGCTTCCTCGGCGCGCGTGAACGACTGGATCGACGGCACCGGCCATGTGAGCAACGACAACCTGGCGGCGAAGTTCGTGACCGAGCTGGACCGCTGGACGCTCAGCGGCTACGCCTCCTACAACGACGCCGACGAACCGGAGTACACCAGCGTCACCCCGGCGGCGTTTGCGACCAACCCGGACCGCGACGGCCTCACCGGCACCCTCACCGGCATTCCCTACCTGGACCAGAATTTCCGCTCCGGCTCGCGCGCGCTGCGCGAGAACACCTTCGGCTACCTGCGCGGGGCGTTCGACAGTGGCAACGGCTTCAAGGCCACGCTGACCGGCTACGCGCACAAGATGGAAGGCCGCGGCGACTGGCTTCCGCCCTACCTGGTGCAGGCGCGCAACGATGGCGCCGGCCGGCCGGAATCGGAGTACCTGGGCGGCAGCACCGTGTATGGCGGCAGCGCGCTGGGCCAGTTCTACTTCGTCAATCCCGATGGAAGCGCCGCGCAGATGCGCGCCGGTTGCGTGCCGCGCGCCGGCTTCAGTGCCGAGTACGACCCCAACTGCTACGCCGCCGGCGTGCAGGGCGTGCAGTCCTACCGCCATTCGCACTACGACAACGACCGCGCCGGTGCCACCGCCGACGTGGAATGGAAGCAGACCCTGGGCAGCGTGGACAACACCGTGCGCGGCGGCGTGTGGGTCGAACAGTACGACCGCAGCGTGCGCCGCGACTGGCACCGCCTGCTCAACGTGGGCACCGACATCGGCTTCGACCACCAGCCGTACTGGGTGCAGTTCGAAGACCAGTACAAGACCCGCGAGCAGATGTACTACGTGGAAGACGTGGCGCGCTTCGGCCCGTTCAGTGCGCGCGTGGGCGTCAAGCAGTTCTTCGTCGACCAGAAGCGCAACCGCGTGATCGGCAACGCCGAAAGCGTGCGCTCGGATTCCAGGTCCGACCCGCTGCTGTCGGCCGGTGCCACCTGGACGCTGCCGGTCGACGGCCTGGAACTGTTCGGCGGCTACTCGCAGAACTTCGCCGCCATTCCCTCCGGCGTGCTCGGTGAAACCGACGCGCAGCGCTTCGCCCGGGTCGAACCGGAAACCGCCGACAACATCGAGCTGGGCCTGCGTGTGAGCCGCTGGCCCTTGACCGGCTCGCTGACCCTGTACAACATCAAATTCGACAACCGTATCGTCTACCTGCCTGCGCGGCTGGCCGACGGCATCGACTACCTGGACGAAACCGATGGGGTCTACGAGAACTTTGGGGGCGTGGAAAGCACCGGCCTGGAAGCGGCGCTCGGCTACGGCTGGGACAACGGCTGGCGCCTCAATGGGGCCTACACCTACAACCGCTCCAAGTACCTGGGCAGCGGCAACGCCGCGCGCGACACCGAGCTGGGCATCGTCGACGGTGCCCAGGTGATCGGCCAGCCCAAGCACGTGCTGGTGGTGTCGGCCGACTGGCAGGGCGACAGCTGGAATGCCGGTATTTCCGGGCGCTACCTGGGTGAGCGCTACCTGGACGCGTCCAACACCGCCAAGCTGCCGTCGGCCACGGTGTTCAACGCCAACATCGGTTTCGACCTGCAGAGCCTGTCGCCCAAACTCAGGGGCGTGGGCGCCAGCCTGGTGGTCAGCAACCTCACCGACCGCAAGTATCTGGCCGGCGTGGATGGCAGCAATTCGGCCTTCATCGGCGCGCCGCGCACCGTGGGCGTGTCGGTACGGGTCGACCTGTGAGTCCAGCACGGCCGCCACTGACCGACCCCGCACGCCGCCGCCTGCTGCAGGGTGGCCTGGGGGCCGGCGTGGCCGCGCTGCTGCCCAGCATCGCGCGGGCGGCGGCGATCGCCCCGCATGCACGCAGCGGCAGCCTGGAGGATGTGCAGCACATCGTGGTGTTCATGCAGGAGAACCGGTCGTTCGACCACTACTTCGGCACGTTGCCCGGTGTGCGCGGGTTCGGTGACCGCTTCGTCGCGCCGGCCCCGCCATTGGCGCCCGGGCAACCGCCGCGCACGCTGTGGTTGCAGCCCAATGCGGCTGGCACGCGCGGCATCACGCCGTTCGCGCTGGACACCGCTGCACAGTTCGGCCTGATGCGCGTGGAAGGCACCCCGCACACCTGGCCCGACGCGCAGCGCGCCTGGGACCACGGGCGCATGGCGCACTGGCCGGCCGCCAAGCAGGACCACGCGATGGGCTACTTCCGCCGCGACGACATGCCGTTCCAGTTCGCGCTGGCCGAAGCATTCACCGTGTGCGATGCCTACCACTGCGCGATGCAGGCCGGCACCAATCCCAACCGCCTGTTCCTGTGGACCGGCCACAACGACCCGCACGCCCGCGCGGGCGGCCCGGCCGTGGCCAACTCGCACGACAATTTTCCCGAGCTGGGCGGCCACCCGGCGTCGTACACCTGGACCACCTACGTCGAACGCCTGCAGCAGGCCGGCGTGCGCTGGCAGATCTACCAGGACATGGCCGACAACTTCACCGATAACCCGTTGGCCGGCTTCGCACCGTTCCGCCAGGCCTGGCGCGGCGCGCCCGGGCATGATGCGGCGCTGCGCGCGCGCGGGGTGAGCACGCGCGGGCTGGCCCAGCTGCGCGAGGACGTGCTGAAGGGGCAGCTGCCGCAGGTCAGCTTCATCATTGCCGATGCCGCCGGTAGCGAGCATCCCGGCCCCTCCAGCCCTGCGCAGGGCGCGGCCTACACCGCGCGCGTGCTGGACGCGCTCACCGCCGACCCGGCGGTGTGGAGCCGCACCGCGCTGCTGCTGATGTTCGACGAGAACGACGGCTTCTTCGACCACATGCCGCCGCCGGCACCGCCGTCGCGCGATGACGCGGCGGCCGGTGGCTGGGCCGGTGCATCGTCGGTGTCCACCGACGGCGAATACCACCAGCATCCGTCGCCAGGCAACGAGAAGGCCGATCCGCTGGACCTGCGCGGCCGCCCGTACGGGCTGGGTCCGCGGGTGCCGCTGTATGTGATCTCGCCGTGGAGCCGCGGGGGCTGGGTCGACTCGCAGGTGTACGACCACACCTCGGTGATCCGCCTGATCGAACGCCGCTTCGGCGTGGCCGCGCCGGCGCTGTCGCCGTGGCGCCGCGCGGTGTGTGGCGACCTCACCGGCGCTTTCGATTTCTCGCAGCGCGACACGCGGCCGTTCGTGGCCTCGCTGCCGGCCACGGCCGCGGTAGCCGCACGCGCGGCGGCCCTGCCGGGCCGTACCGTGCCGGTGCTGCCCGAGGGCCTGCAGCCGGCGCGGCAGGAACCCGGGGTGCGCCCGGCGCGCGCGTTGCCGTATCGCCCGCAGGCCGATATCGCGCTGCACGACGACCACGTACGCCTCGACCTCGCCTGCGATGGGGCGGCTGCGGTACTGCACGTTTACGACCGCCTGCAGCTGGGGGCGATCCCGCGCCGCTACACGCTGGCCCCGGGCATGCCACAGCACGCGCGCTGGGCCATGGATGACCGGCGTGGCTACGACCTGTGGCTGCTTGGGCCCAATGGCTTCCACCGGCACTACCGCGGCCAGCCCGGCACCGCCGCGCCGCTGCAGGCGCGCATCGACCGCGACGGCGACCGCCTGCAGCTGTGGCTGCACAACCCGGGCAGGACGGCGCTGGCGGTCAGCGTGCGCCCGGGCGCCTATGTCGACGCCGCCCCGGACAGGCAGCTGCAGCTGGCACCCGGTGCGCGTACCGCACTGCACTGGGACGCCACCGCCAGTGGCGGCTGGTACGACCTGCATGTCGAGCAGCCCGGGGCCTCGCAGCGCCTGGCCGGGCGCGTGGAAGACGGCCGCCCGGGCAGCACCGACCCGGCCATGGGCAGCGAGGCGATGCGCCTGCTGCTGGACTGACCGGCATGCCGGCGCGTGGCGACGGGCGCGGTCAGGCGGGACGGGCGGCCGATTCGATCATCTTCCAGCCGTTGCCGGACGGATCGCGGAAACCCGCATCCACGGTGCCGTAGCGCTCCACCGGCGGCTGGGTGAATTCCACGCCGGCCGCGCTCAGCCGCGTATAGGCCGCGCGGCAATCGTCCACGGCCAGCACCAGTGCCGGCATGGCGCCCTTGGCCACCAGCGCCGCCAGGGCCTGCGCGGTGGCGGGGTCGTGCACGGGCGGACCCGGCACGAACAGGCCCAGCTGGAACGTGGGCTGGTCCGGGTGCTGGACGGTCAGCCAGCGGTACGGGCCATTGCGCACGTCGGTGTGGATCCTGAAGCCCAGCGCGTCGACGTAGAACGCCACGGCTTCGTCCTGGTCGCGCACGTACACGCCGACCACCTCGATACCTTGTGTCATGGAGAACCTCCGGTGTTGGAGGCTACGTTGTACCCGCACCCCTGCGCTGGCGCTTCTCCGAAACTGAGGTGGTGAGGTCCGGGCGCCGGGCGGCGCGCAGGATGCACTCGGGGGTGCTGCCCGGTGAGGCGTCGGCCGGTGGCGTGCCGCGCAGGTCGCCCGGACACTGCCCGGTGATGTCGCGGAACACCCGGCCGAACGTGCCCAGGCTGCTCCAGCCGGTCTGGTAGGCGATTTCGGTGATGGGCAGGTCGGTGTCGCGGCACAGCGCCACCGCCCGTTCGATGCGACGGCTCAGCAGGTAGCGGTGCGGCGGCAGGCCGAAGGCCAGCCGGAACTGGCGCGCGAAGTAGGCCTCGGAGGTGGCGCTCACCTCGGCCAGGCGCCGGACCGGCCAGGCCTCGTGCGGTGCCTGGTCCATCCGGTCCTTGGCCCGCAGCAGGCGTCGCAACAGGGCAGGGCTCTGGGTCATCGGCGTCCTCCGCCCGGCGATGCTACGACCGGGCGCGCCTGCCAGCAAGGCGCCTCAGCGGCGCTGCACGGCGCCGGGTGCCTCGTCCGCCGCCGTCCACGCGCGCAGCCCCATCACCGCCAGCCCGACGAACACCAGGTACAGCCCGGCGGTGACGTCCAGCGACTTGACCAGGTACATGCCCACGTAGACCACGTCGACGACGATCCACAGCCACCACGTGGCGATATGGCGGCGCGCCTGCCACCACTGCGCCACCAGGCTCAGCGCGGCGAGCATGGCATCCAGCCAAGGCAGCGCGGCATCGGTCCAGGTGTGCATCGCCGCCCCCAGCGCGACGCCGAACACCACGCCGATGCCAAGATCGCGCAGCAGCTGCCGGCGCGGCAGCGGCGCGATCACGATCGCCCCGTCCTGTTGCGCGTGCCGGCGCCAGCTCAGCCAGCCGTACAGCAGGAAGCCGCCGAACACGACCTGCAGCAGCGTGTCCGAATACAGCCGGGCCTCGATGAACACCACCGCATACAGCGCCACCGCCACCAGCCCCACGGGCCAGGCCAGCATGTGCCGGCGCGCCATCAACCACACGCCGAGGATGCTGGCGGCCACCGCCGACCATTCGAGAAGGGCCGCGCTCATAGCCCGAACGTCACCGACAACCGGGCCTGGCGCGGCGCACCGGCAAACAGGTAGTAGTCGCCCGCGCTGCTGCCGGTATCGCGCCAGTAGAAGCGGTCGAACACGTTGTCCACCGACAGGTTCCAGGTCACCGGATGGTCGGCCAGCGCGTGCTTGAAGCGCAGGCCCAGGTCGACCACGTGGTAGGCCGGTGCGCGCACGCTGCCGTCCACCGTGGCGGCGTTGGCCGAGGCGTAGCGCCAGCCGCCGGTGACCGACAGCCCGCTGGCGAACGGCAGCGCGTAGTCGGCATGCACGCTGGCGCGCAGCTTGGGCACGTTGACCAGCTGGTGGCCTTCGTACAGCGCGGTGCCACTGCTGCGCGCGCGCGCCTGCAGCGCGCTGACGCTGGCGTTGAGCACCAGGCCTTCGGCAACACGCCCATTGGCGGTCAGTTCCAGCCCGGTATGGGTCTGCTGGCCTTCGGCCACGAAGGTGTAGCCGGCGTCGCTGCTGTCCGGCTTGGCGTACTGGAAGGGCTGCGAGGTGCGGAACAGCGCCGCGCCCAGGGTCAGCGCATCGGCGGCGGCGTACTTGACGCCCACTTCGGTCTGCCGCGACAGCACCGGCGCCAGGAACGCGCCGTCGTTGGACGTCCAGAACGGGGCTTCCTGGCCCAGCGAAATGCCGCGCACGTAGCTGGCGTAGACATTCACCTGCTCGGTCGCCTTCCAGACCAGCGCGGTCTGCGGCAGGAAGCGCGACAGCGTGCTGTGGCGCTCGGGGGTGCCACGCTTGTCGAACGCGCGCTCATCCAGGCGCACGAAACGGCCACCGGCCAGCCACTGCCAGGCATCGCCGAACTGCATGCGGTCCATCGCGAACACGGCCGTCTGCGCGCTGTCCAGTCGGCGCACCGAGGGGCCGGGCTGCAGCGGCGACGGCGCGAACACCGGCACCTGCGCGTCATGGATGTTGGCCGTGCCGACGTACTCGTTGACGTTGCGGCGCTTGTCGATGGTGCGCTCGAAGCGGTCTGCGCCCACGGTGAGTTCGTGGCCGACGCGCCCGGTGCTGAAGCTGCCGCGCAGTTCGGCCCGCGCCTCCAGGTTGCGGCGGGTGTCGTCGGGGCTGCGGTAGTCGTAGATGTCGTAGTCGCCGTTGGGCGCGAAGTAGTTGCCCGGCACGCTGCCATCGGCACACTGCGCGGCGTAGTAGCAGCCGTAGGCGAAGGCCACGTTGTCATCGATCACCGAGCGGCTGTAGCCGGCCGACACGCGCGACTGCCACTGCGCGTTGAACTGGTAGGTGTGCAGGGCGGTGATGTTGGTGCTGTCGATGCCCACCGGCCGCTGCCACGGCTGGTAGCCCAGCATGTGCTCGCGGTCCACCCCGCGTGGCAGTTCGCGCGCGCCCAGCAGCTGGTAGCCGGAGGCCGAGCGCTGCGAGCTGGTCTGGTAGTTGGCATCCACTTCCAGCTTGCTGCGGTCGCTGATCAGCCAGTCGGTGGCCAGCGAGTAGAAGTTGCGGCGGCCTTCGGCATGCGCGATGTACGACTCGCTGCCGTCCCACGCTGCGTTCATGCGCACGCCCAGGCGCGGGGTCAGCCAGTGGCCGACATCCACCGCGGCATAGCGCGAGCCTTCCGAATCGGTGCCCAGGGTGACGTTGCGGACCTCGGTCGGGCGCTTGCCGACGTAGTTGATGATGCCGCCGGGCGCCATCACGCCGGCGGCAAGGCCGGCTTCGCCCTTCAGGATTTCCACCTGCTGCACGTTCTCCAGCGCCAGCCGCTGTTCGCCGGTGGTGCTCAGGCCGTTGAAGCGGTAGCCGGTGCCGGTGTCCAGCGGGAAGCCGCGGATGGCGATGTTCTGGTAGTAGCCCACCGGGGCGTAGCTGTCGCCGAGCGAGGCGTCGTTGCGGGCCAGTTCGGACAGGCTGCGCACCTGGCGGCTGTCGAGCAGGTCGCGGTCGAGCACGGTCAACGCGGCCGGGGTGTCCTTCCAGTCGCCGCTGCCGAAGCTGTTGGTCTGCACGGTGTCGGCCACCGGCTGGCGGGCCTGCACGCGGACGGCGGCAAGCTCGGTCGGGGAACGGTCGGGCGCATCCGGGGCGGTGTCGCTGGCATGCAGCGGCAGGGCGGCGCACAGGGCGACGGTAAGCAGGGCAGGGCGATAGCAGCGGTTCATTCGATTCGTCATCAGCCAGAAGAGACGAAGCGACGGCGCGCACGCACCGACCCATCCGGTCGTTGCGCCCACTGCACAAAGCTCCCTACGCCGGTATAAACCGGATCAGGTTCCAAGGGACTCTCTCAGCCTGGCTTTGCCCAGGCACCCCCGCTTCGGTGCCCATTTCACCACAAACGGCCCCGCCCTGCCCGCCCCGGTTCAGGCGGCGGCGTGCAGTGCCTGGAGCAGGGCCTGGCCGTGGCGGCCCTTGAACCACAGGGCATGGCCCAGCAGGAAGGTGTGGTAGGCCACGTCCGCGTTGGCTGGCGAGGCGGTGATGCCGTTGAAGTACTCCACTTCGGACAGTGCAAAGTCCAGGTGCACTACCGGCAGCAGGTCGGCCAGCAGCTGCACCCGCGCCGCCGACAACGGCAGCACCTGGCGGTAGCCCTCGACGAGGGCCAGCGCGATGGCGATGCGCGCCGCATCGGTCTGCTGCTCCAGTGCCAGCCAGGCGATGGCATTGCGCTCGATCGCCGTGGCCAGGTCGAACAGCGCGCTGGTGGGCGAGGCCAGGCCGAAGTCGAACACGGTCTGCACCTGCGGGGCGTCGCTGTCGGTGCGCCAGAGCAGGTTGGACACGTGCCAGTCGTTGTGGGCCCACAGGCGTGGCTCGGCGCGCAGGCGCCCGGCCAGGCCGGCGTGCCAGGGCAGCACCGCGCGCTGCAGGTCGTCCTGCCAGCGCTGCAGGGCCAGGTAGGTGGCCAGGCCGGGGCGCTGGGCCAGTTCGGCCTGCAGCATCGCCAGCGGGTCGGCGGCGCGGATCAGGTCGTCGCGTGCCACCAGCAGGTGGGTGCTGCGCTGGGGCGCGTGGTAGCCGGCCGAGGCCTGGTGCAGGGTCGCCAGCATGCGCCCGGCCTCGCGTGCGGCGGCCGGGTCGGTCAGTGGCGTCCAGGACGGGGCATCGCGGTACAGATCGTGGCCTGCGCCGATGCTGTGCAGTTCGTAGGTCCAGCCGTCATGTTCCGGTGCCGTTGCGCCGTCGGCAGCGTGCAGCACCTGCACCACCGGTACGCCGGCGCCTTCAAGGTGGGCGATGAAGCGGTGTTCTTCGCCCAGCGTTGCCGCGTCGCGCACGCTGCCGTGGTGGCGTTTGACGAACACCCGCCCGTGCTCGCCCTGCAGAATGGCGGCCGCCGACAGGGGACGCGGGCTGTGCCAGGCCACGCCGACATCGGTGCCCAGCTGCGGGTAGCGCCCGCGCAGCCAGGCCACGTCGCGCGCATCGATGGCCGGCCAGTCGGCGGCCACCGCATCGTTGTCCAGGCCTTGCACGAGGTGGGCGGTGTGGGTCATCGGCAAACAGGCACAACGTGCGTCGGGTCGGAGGGCAGACAGGGTAGCCGAACGCACAACGGGCGGGTCATCGACCCGCCCGTTGAAGGCGCTGCACCCGGCGGTGGGGGCGGTGCTTACCAGCCGCGGCCGTGCTGGCGGTCCCAGTTGCGGCGATCGCGCTGCTCGCGCTCCCAGCGACCGCGGTCGTTGCGACGGTCGTAACCGCGGTCGTAGCCGTAACGACGGTCATGGCGGCGGTCGTCGTAGCGACGGTTGTCGTAGCCACGGTCGTAACGGTGGTCGCGCTTGTCACGGGTGGTCAGGTTGCCGATGGCGCCGCCGGCAACCGCGCCGCCCACGGTGGCGGCGGTATCGCCGTTGGAGAGCAGGTGACCGGCCACGCCGCCCACCACCGCGCCAACCACGGTGCGCTTGTCCTTGCGGGACATCGCGCTGGCGTCGCCAACGGCGGCCATACCGACCGTCAGGGCCAGGGCCACGGCCAGACCACGAAGGCTGAGTGCGGAAATGTTGAGCATGTTCGGTTCTCCAGTCGGGTACAGGCCACGCTGGGGTTCCAACATTGTCGGAACATTGCCGCGCGGCCCGGGTGGGTCTGCGCATTCATCTAGCGGCAATGCGGATGAAGCGAGGCTGAAAGTGCCCGGGCCCGCTCAGGGGCCAGCAAGGTCCGGCGCGGGGTCAGATCTCGCCGTCGCGCAGGTAATCGAACAGTTCGGCATCGCCCTTCAGGCCCAGCTTGAGCATCGCATCGCCCTTCTGGCGGCTGATCGTGCTGACGCTCTTGTGCAGCTGCAGGGCGATCTCCTTCACCGTCTGTCCGCTGCCGAGCAGGCGCAGCACCTCGATCTCACGCGGCGACAGCGGCTTGGTGCCGACGTCATCGACGGTATTGGTGCCGATCGCGTCAATGCGCTCCTTCAGCGTGCGGCTCACATAGGGCAGGCCGCGCTGCACGGTCTGGATCGCCAGCGGCAGCTCTTCCATCGAGGAGGTCTTGTCGACCAGCCCAAGCACGCCGGTGGATGCCACCATGCGCAGGATGGCCAGGTTGTTGGACACGCTCAACATCAGTACCGGCAGGTCGGGAAAGCGGCGCCGGATGATGCCGATCATGGTGAACCCGTCGGCCTGCTGGCTGCCGGGCATCGAGTAGTCTGTCACCAGCACATCGCAGGGCTCGGTGGTCAGCGCGGCCATCAATTCGTCGACGCTGCTGGCCTCGGCCACCACCACGCCCACGCCGCTGGATTCGATCACCGCCTTGGTGCCGATCCGGACCACCGGGTGGTCGTCGGCGATGATGATGCGAAGTGTCATGGGCTGGTATGGTTGCCGGGGCGGATGGCGCACGGGCTGGGCCGTGGTGGAGACATCATTCTACGGAGATGGGATTGCATGCGTACTCCGGTTGTCCGCTGGCTGCTGCTGATCGTCCTGGCCTGCGTGCCGATGCTGGCCGCAGGGGCTGATGCGCCTGCCACCGGCCCGACGCTTTCGCCTCGCCAGAGTGAATGGCTTGGTCGGCACCCTACCATCATCCTTGGCCTGTACGACAGCGGCTGGCCGCCGTTCGAGTCGCTGCGCAACGGGCGCCCGGAGGGCCTGGGGTACGACTACCTGAGCCTGCTTGCACAGCGCCTGGGCCTGCGCGTGGATGTGCGCGTCTACCGCGATTGGGCCGAAGTGCTGGACGCAGCCTGCCGTGGCGAGGTCGATGTGGTGATGAACGTCACCCTGACCCCGGACCGCACCCGCTGCATGGTCTACACCCGCGGCTACGCCTCGGCCGCGTTGGCCGTGGTCGGGCGGCTGGACGATACCCGTACCTCGACGGATCCTGACCTGCAGGGCCTGCGCGTGGTGACCGAGCGCGAGTTCGTCACCAGTGACCAGGTGCGCGCACGATTTCCCGGTGCGTTGCGGATCACCGCGGCCGATACGCTGACCGCATTGAAGATGGTCAGCGCCAACGACGCCGACGTGTACATCGGCAATGCGCACGTGGCCAGTACCCTGATCAAGCGGCACGCCATGGACCGGATCACCCTGCTCAGGCCCAGCGACCTGCCGCCGGAACGGCTGCATTTCGGCGTGCCCAACGCCAAGCAGCCGTTGGCCGAGGCGTTGGACAGCGGGCTGGCGCAGCTGACCCGCGCCGAACGCGACGCCATCGCCCAGCGCTGGCTGGGCCCGCTGCACTGGTCCAGCCAGTCGCGGCTGATCCTGGGCAATGCCGAGAAGCGCGTGCTGTCCACGCCACTGCGGATGGGCTTTGCGCCCAACGCCGCGCCACTGGCCTTCATCGATGCCGCCGGACACCCCGGCGGCGTGGCCGGCGACTACCTGCGCCAGCTGCGCATGGTCGGTGCGCACCTGGTGCAGGTGCCGGCGCACGACTGGTTCGAGGTGCGCGAGCAGGTGCGCCGCGGCGAGGTAGACGCGGTCATGGGCATCCCCAACGACTCGGCCTACCTGGGCCCGGACTGGGTGTTCAGCCAACCCTTCATCACCGTGCCCAACGTGATCGTGGTGGGCAGCGACAGCCCCTCGGTGCTGGCGCTGGCCGACCTGGACGGGCGCAGCATCCTGCTGTCGGACCCGGAGCGGTTGCGCGGCTACATCCTGCAGCACGCGCCGAAGGCGCGCATCGTGCCGGCCCGCAGCACCGAGCAGGCCCTGGCGCGGCTGGCCAATGGCGATGCCGATGCCTATGTCGGCAACCTGGCCATGGTCGACCGCATCGTCCGCGACCGCTACCCCGCGCAGCTGCACGTTGCCGCACCGGCCGGTTTCAGCGACCGCCTGTCGTTGGCGGTCAAGCGCGACTACGCACCGCTGGCCACCACCTTCGACCGCGTGCTGCTCACGCTGAGCCCGCGCGAGCACGAAGCCATCCGCGGCGACTGGCTGTCGGCGGAGTACCACAGCAACGTGGACTGGCGCGCCATTGCCCGCTGGGCGGTGCCGCTGTCGCTGGTGCTGCTGACCGCCATCCTGGTGCACGGCTGGGGCCACTGGCGGCTGCGGCGCGAAGTGGCCATGCGCCGGCATCTGGAACAGCGTCTTGCCGAGGTCACCGACAACCTGCCGGCCACCGTCTACCAGGCGCGGCGCGATGCCGATGGCCAGTTCTCGTTCCCGTACATCGCCGGGGACATGGAGGCCCTGTTCGGGATCAGCGTGGCCGATGCCATGGCCGACGAAAGCCGGGTGATGGAACGTATCGACGCGCACGACCGCGAGCGCGTGCGGCAGACGCTGGAGCAGGCCGTGCGCGATTTCACCGTGCTGGACATGGAGTTCCGCACCCGCCCCCACGGCGAGGTGCGCTGGATACGGTCGCGCGCGCTGCCGTACGCGGTCGACGACGGCGCCATGTTGTGGAGCGGCTACTGGGTGGATGTCACCGAGGCCCGCGCACAGGCCGATGCCCTGGTGGCCGCCAAGGCCGCCGCCGAACGCGCCACGGCGGCCAAGTCCGAGTTCCTGGCTACCATGAGCCACGAGATTCGCACGCCGATGAGCGGCGTGCTGGGCATGGTGGAAGTGCTGGCGCATACCCCGCTGGACGGCGAGCAGCGGCGCATCATCGCCGTGATCGAGGACTCCGCGCAGATGCTGCGCCATATTCTCGACGACATCCTGGACTATTCGCGGATCGAGGCCGGTGCGCTGCCGCTGGAACTGCAGCCGGTGGCGCTGCGCCGGTTGCTCGACAACGTGCAGCAGCTGTTGTCGCCGCAGGCCTCGTCGAAGGGCCTGGCGCTGCGGCTGCAGGTGGATCCGGCGGTGGCCCCGATGCACCTGGGCGACGGCATGCGCCTGCGCCAGATCGTATTCAACCTGCTCAGCAATGCGATCAAGTTCACCGAGCACGGCGAGGTGTCCATCGACCTTCGCCTGGACGACGACGCGCATGCGGATGTCGACGCCGACGGTGCGCAGTCGCTCTGCCTGCGCGTGGCCGACACCGGCATCGGCATTTCCGCCGAGCAGCGCGAACGCCTGTTCAAGCCGTTCGCCCAGGCCGACGTCGCCACCACGCGGCAGTACGGCGGCACCGGCCTGGGCTTGAGCATCTGCCAGCGTCTGGTGGCATTGATGGGCGGCCGGCTCGACCTGCACAGCGTGCCCGGCCAGGGCACCGAAGTGGTGGTGCGGCTGCCGCTGCCGGTGGTGCCGGCAGGGGAACCGGCTGATGCCCCGCCCTCGGACCCGGACCACGTGAGCGCACTGCCGCCGGCGCTGCAGTCGTTCCGCGTGCTGGTGGTGGAAGACCATCCCACCAACCAGGCGCTGATGCGCTGGCGGCTGCAGCAGCTTGGCCTGGTCCACGACGTCGCGCCGCAGGGCCAGGCCGCACTGGAGTTGATGGCGAACGCCCATTTCGACCTGGTCATCACCGATTGCCGGATGCCGGTGATGGACGGCTACGCAATGACCCGGCGGCTGCGCGAACGCGAGCTGGCAACCGGCGCGCCCCGGGTGCCGGTGATCGCCCTCACCGCCAGCGCCCTGGCCGAAGACCTGCAGCGCTGCCGCGAGGCGGGCATGGACGACCTGCTGGCCAAGCCGGTGGCGCTGGCCACGCTGCGCCAGGTGCTGTTGCGCTGGCTGCCCGGCCACGCCGGGGGCGCCGCCGACGGGGTGGCACCGGCGCCCACCGCGACCGCTGCCGCGGCACCCAACCGCGCCGCGATCGTGCAGCGCTTCGGCTCCGAGCACGTGGCCAGCGTGATGATCGACAGCATGCGCAGCACCACCGAGGACGACCTGCAGCGCAGCCAGGCCGCGCGTGAGGACAGCGACAGCGAGGTTGCCGTGGAGGTCCTGCACCGCATCGTGGGCGGCCTGGGCACGTTGGGTGCCATGGCCCTGGCCGACCAGGCGCGCAGGGTGATGGAGCAGATCGACGCGGCGGGCGTCGACGCCTGCCATGCCGACATCGACGCATTCGAACAGGCATTGCGCGCTTACCTGGCCTCGTTGCAGGCCAGCTGATCGCCGCGGCGCGGCTCAGCGTGCCTGTTGCAGGTACTCGATCACCTGCCTGCGTCGCTCCGGATCGGCGGTAGCGTTGAGCATGCGCGACCCGGGCACCACGCTGGCTGGCGCGCGCAGGAACGCATCCAGGGTCTGCTCGTTCCAGGTGATGTCGGCCTGGCGCATCGCGTTGGAATAGGGGTAATCGCCCAGGCTGCCGGCACGCCGTCCGATCACGCCATGCAGGTTGGGGCCGAAGCGGTGCACGCCCCCGGGGGTGGCGGTGTGGCAGCCGGCGCAGATCGCGAATGCGCGCTGCAACTGCTGCTGGTGCTGTTGTTCGGGCGTCTGCGGCGCACGCGCGCAGGCGGCCAGCCCCAGGCAGGCAACAACAACACAGCACAGGCGCAGCAGCGGCTTCATCGGAATCGTCCGGTTGGGGCGAGCGCAGATGATAGCCAGCGCCGGCCGCGCGGCTACGGCCTGCGACGCAGGGTCGCAGGCCGGGTGCATTACATGCCGGTGTAGTTCGGGCCGCCACCGCCCTGCGGGGTCACCCAGACGATGTTCTGGGTGGGATCCTTGATGTCGCAGGTCTTGCAGTGCACGCAGTTCTGCGCATTTATCTGCAGCTGTTCGCTGCCCTGCGCACCCACGAATTCGTATACGCCGGCGGGGCAGTACCGCGCTTCCGGGCCGGCGTACTCGGCCAGGTTGACCTTCACCGGCACGCTGGCATCCTTCAGCGTCAGGTGGCTGGGCTGGTCTTCGGCGTGGTTGGTGCTGCTCAGGAACACCGAGCTGAGCCGGTCGAAGGTGAGCACGCCATCGGGCTTGGGATAGACGATCTTCGCGTGCTTGTCGGCCGGTTCCAGGCAGGCATGGTCCGGCGTGCTATGGCGCAGCGTCCACGGCGGGTTGCGGATGCCCAGCTTGGGCAGCAGCCACTGTTCGATGCCGGTCATCAGCGTGGCGACCGTCTGGCCCTTTTTGAACCACTGCTTGAAGTTCCTGGACTGCTTGAGCTCGTCATGCAGCCAGCTGCTTTCGAACGCGGCCGGGTAGGCGCTCAGTTCGTCGTGCTGGCGGTCGGCCACCAGCGCATCGAAGGCGGCATCGGCGGCCAGCATGCCGGTCTTGATCGCCGCGTGGCTGCCCTTGATGCGGCTGACGTTGAGGAAGCCCGCTTCGCAGCCGACCAACGCGCCACCGGGGAACACGGTCTTGGGTAGCGACATCAGGCCGCCGGCGGTGATCGCGCGGGCGCCGTAACCGATGCGCTTGCCGCCCTCGAGGTGCTTGCGGATCGATGGATGGGTCTTGAAGCGCTGGAATTCCTCGAACGGGCTCAGCCACGGATTCTTGTAATCCAGGCCGACCACGTAGCCGATGGACACCTTGCCGCCATCGGCGTGGTACAGGAACGCGCCGCCGTAGGTGGCGTTGTCCAGCGGCCAACCGGCGGCGTGCACCACCAGGCCCGGCTCATGCTTGGTCGGGTCGATCTGCCACAGCTCCTTGATGCCGATGCCGTAGGCCTGTGGGTCCTTGCCGGCGTCGAGCTGGTAGCGCGCGATCAGCTGGCGGCCGAGGTGGCCGCGCGAGCCTTCGGCGAAGATCGTGTACTTGGCATGCAGTTCCATGCCGCGCTCGAAATTCGGGCCAGGTTGGCCGTTCTTCTCGATGCCCATGTCGCCGGTGGCCACGCCCATCACCGCGCCGTCGGCGGTGTACAGCACTTCGGCGGCGGGGAAGCCGGGGAAGATCGATACCTCCAGCGCTTCGGCCTGCTGGGCCAGCCAGCGGGTGACCTCGCCCAGGCTGACGATGTAGTTGCCATCGTTATGGAAGCACTCGGGCAGCAGCGCGTGCGGGGTGCCGCGGGCGCCGGTTTCGCTGAGGAACAGGAACTCGTCGCGGGTGACCTTCTGCTTCAGCGGCGCGCCGCGCTCGGCCCAGTCCGGCAACAGTTCGGTGAGCGCGCGCGGGTCCATGATCGCGCCGGACAGGATATGTGCGCCCGGCTCGGAGCCCTTTTCCAGGATGCAGACGGACAGTTCGCGGCCGGCGTCGATCGCGCGCTGGCGCAGGCGGATGGCCGTGGCCAGGCCGGCAGGCCCGGCACCGACGATCACCACGTCGAACTCCATGGCTTCACGCGGGGGCAGGGCGGTGGTCTCTTCGCTCATGGGGGGCGTAACTCTTGGGTAGTGCCACCGGCCAGGGGCCTGCGGCGGTTGCCTGGGAATCGCGCGCGGGACACGGCGCAACTACTGGATCAGATGAGCAGGGTACCGGGACGCGGCGTTTACGCCTAGATCGCCGACGTTGGCATCACGTCTGCGCGCCGTTCGCAGGTGTTTTGCTGCACTGCATCAATGCGTGCGTACCGGCGCGCCGTAGATCGAAGCCGTGCTCAGGCACTGGCCTCGAAGCCGGCGTGGTACCGCACATCGGCATCGGGGCTGTCCCCGCGCAGCCGACGCGCCTGGAAAAATTCGGCCGGGATGCCCGGCAGGCGCAGGCGCGGATCGGCCTCGAACCCGAACCGCCCGTAGTAGCCCGGATCGCCCAGCACCACGCAGCCGGCCGCCTGGCGCTGTTGCAACGCCTCGATCGCGGCGTGCATCAAGGCGCTGCCGATGCCGCGGCCCTGCTTCTCCGGTGCCACCGAGACCGGGCCCACGCCGTACCAGTGCGGGCTGCCATCGCTGAGCTGCACCGGCGACAGCGCCAGGTGGCCCACGATGCCGTCGGCGTCCTCTGCCACCAGGGAGACCGCCAGCGCGCCCGCATCGCGCAGCGCATCGACGATAAACTGCTCGGTGTGGCCGCTGTGCGGGGCGTCGGCGAAGGCCGCGCGGGTGAGGGCATGGATGGCATCCCGGTCGGCGGGGCGTTCATCGCGGATCTGCATGTCCGGCTCCTGTACGGGGAACCCACAGTGTAGGCCGTGCTGCGGCGTGCCTTGGCCCGGCGCGGCGCAGCGACCACAATGGCCCTCTGTTTGATCGCCTTCACACCCGGGTAGCCATGTCACTGAATCCGTACGACCTGTTTGATGTCCGCTCCCTGCTCAGCGACGAGGAGCGCGCCGTGCAGGCCACGGTGGCGCGCTTCACCGACGAGCGCGTGCTGCCGATCATCGGTGACGCGTTCGACCAGGGGCGCTTCCCGGACGAACTGATTCCCGAGATCGCCGCGCTGGGCCTGCTCGGCTGCAGCCTGCCCGAGCAGTACGGCGGCGGTGGACTCAACGCGGTCAGCTACGGGTTGATCTGCCAGGAACTGGAACGCGGCGATTCGGGCCTGCGCAGCTTTGTGTCGGTACAGAGCTCGCTGTGCATGTACCCGATCCATGCCTACGGCAGCGAAGAACAGCGCACGCGCTGGCTGCCGGACATGGCGGCGGGCAAGGTGATCGGCTGCTTCGGGCTGACCGAAGCACACGGCGGCTCCGACCCGGCGGCGATGAAGACGCGCGCGGTGCGCGACGGCGGCGACTGGCTGGTCAACGGCAGCAAGATGTGGATCACCAGCGGCCCGGTGGCCGACATCGCCATCGTCTGGGCACACACCGAGGACGGCATCCAGGGCTTCGTGCTGGAAAAGGGCATGGCCGGTTTCACCACGCAGGAGATCAAGCACAAGATGAGCCTGCGCGCCTCGCTCACCGGCGCGCTGTTCTTCGACAACGTGCGCGTGCCCGAGCGCAACCGCCTGCCCAACGTGCAGGGCCTGAAGGGCCCGCTGGGCTGCTTGAACCAGGCCCGTTACGGCATCAGCTGGGGTCCGATCGGCGCCGCGGTGGCCTGCCTGGACGAAGCACTGAACTACACCAAGCAGCGCGTGCTGTTCGGCCGGCCGGTGGCGGCCACGCAGAGCGCGCAGATCAAGCTGGCCGACATGGCCCGCCGCATCACCACCGCGCAGCTGCTGGCCCTGCAGCTGGGGCGGTTGAAGGACGCCGGCCAGCTGCAGCCGCAGCAGGTCAGCCTGGCCAAGTGGAACAACTGCCGCATGGCCATCGACATTGCCCGTGAATGCCGCGACCTGCTCGGTGGCGCCGGCATCACCACCGAACACATGGCGATCCGCCACGCGTTGAACCTGGAATCGGTGATCACCTACGAGGGCACCGAAACCGTGCACCAGCTGGTGATCGGGCGGGAGCTGACGGGCATCAACGCGTTCTGAGCGGCAGCGGACGCGCCACGCGCCGCCTGACACCAAGGGCCACCTGACCAACGGTCAGGTGCTACCTACCTTGGGCTAAACCCCGCCGGCAAAGCCATGCTGCCGCCATGCCTCGTACATCACCACGGCGACCGTGTTGGACAGGTTGAGGCTGCGGTTGTCCGGCTGCATCGGCAGGCGCAGGCGCCGGCCATCGGGGAGCGCGTCGAGCAGATCCTGGGGCAGGCCGCGGGTTTCCGGGCCGAACAGGAAGGCATCGCCATCGTCGAACTGCGGGGTGTCGTAACGCACGCTGCCGCGGGTGCTCAGGGCGAACAGGCGCTTGGGTGCAATGGCCTGCAGGGCGGTATCCAGGTCGGGATGTACCTGCAGTCGAGCGTATTCGTGATAGTCCAGGCCGGCGCGCTTGAGCTGCTTGTCGCTCAGGTCGAAACCGAGCGGCTCGATCAGGTGCAGCCGCGCGCCGGTGTTGGCGCAGAGGCGGATCACATTGCCGGTGTTCGGCGGAATTTCGGGTTGGAACAGGATGACGTGGAACGTGGGCGCGGTCATGGCCGCAGTTTACGCGGCTGCTGCGTGTTACCGCAGCAACCGGTTACGGACGGACCAGCACCTGGGCAGCGGTTTCCAGCGCCAGGGCCTGCAGATCGGCAGACGACGGGCGCACCTGCAGGGCCGGCAGGTTGACGATCACGTCGCGGGCAACGGCGGTGGCGGCGGCGGTCAGCGTGGCCACGTAATCGCGATGGGTCACCTGCTCGGCGGCCAGCGCCTGGTACTGCTCGGCGGTCGGGCGCACTTCGACGGCGGCCAGGGTGGTCACGCGGCGGCTGCCGGCCAGCTCGGCGCGGTAGTCGGCGATCAGGCCGGCGGTCGGGCGGACTTCCACCAGGGCCAGGGTCGGGATGGCGCTGGTGCGTTCCACGGCGGCCTGGGCGATCTGGTCGGCCGACGGGCGCACCTGCACGGCGTCCAGGGTGGTGATGGTGGCGGCCTGCACGTTCGAAGCAAACGCGGTGCCGGCGGCGAGGGCGATGGCGATGGCGATGGTCTTGGTGTTCATGGCGGGGCCTGTTTAGTGTTGGTGGTCAGTGGTGTGGTAGTAAGGTAGTACACCGATTCGGGGCTTGCAAGAACAATTTCAAGGTTTTCGTTTTTGTTCAGCGGGCAGTCATGTTGGTTCTGTTTCTGCCTTTGCCACGCCCAGTACCAAGCAGGCACCGTGCCAACTTTTTCGCATTGATTCGTAAGGGTTTTTTGCCGAAAACGGGGTGTCCGCTGTCCGGACACCTGTCCGCTGACACGGCGCAGGTGTCCGCGCCATGCCATACAGGTCGCCCGGATCGACCGTTGCCCGGCCCGCCCGCCCGCCACTGCCCCCGTAGGCGCAGTGACTGTTGGCCGATGCCGCAGGCGCCCGCCACGCGCTAGGATCGGCCCTTCACTTTCATGACCAAGGAACCGGAATGACCGTCCACTTTCGACCGCGTGCCGCGCTGCTGGCTGTAGCGCTCTCCGCCGCCCTGGGCAGCGTCATGCCGGCGCCCGCGCTGGCCCGGCCCGCCGCGCCGGCCAAGGTCGACATTCCGTTCGAGCAGTTCACCCTTCCCAATGGCCTGCGCGTGGTGGTGCACACCGACCGCAAGGCGCCGATCGTGGCGGTCAACGTCTGGTACCACGTCGGCAGCAAGGACGAACCGGCCGGTCGCACCGGCTTTGCGCACCTGTTTGAACACCTGATGTTCCAGGGCAGCGAAAACCACGATGGCGAGTACTTCGAGCCCTTCAAGCAGGTCGGCGTGACCGGCCAGAACGGCACCACCAATACCGACCGCACCAACTACTTCGAGAACGTGCCCACCACCGCGCTGGACATGGCGCTGTGGATGGAGTCCGACCGCATGGGCCACCTGGTCGGCGCGATCGACCAGGCCGCACTCGACGAACAGCGCGGCGTGGTCCAGAACGAGAAGCGCCAGGGCGAGAACCAGCCCTATGGCCAGGTGTGGGACAAGCTGACCCGCGCCATGTACCCGGTGGGCCACCCGTACCACCACGGCGTGATCGGCTCGATGAACGACCTCAACGCCGCCTCGCTGGATGACGTCAAAACCTGGTTCCGCACCTGGTACGGCCCCAACAACGCGGTGCTGGTGCTGGCCGGTGACATCGACCTGGCCACCGCCAAGGAGAAGGTGGCGCGCTACTTCGGTGACATCCCGGCCGGCCCGACCATGGCCCAGCCCAAGGTGGACGTGGCCAAGCGCGAGAAGAGCACCCGCGAGGTGATGACCGACAAGGTGCCGCAGGCGCGCATCTACCGCGCCTGGAACGTGGCCGAGGTCGGCACCACCGACATCGACCAGCTGCAGCTGTTTGCCCAGGTACTGGGCGGGGCCAAGTCCTCGCGCCTGGACCAGCGCCTGCTGCACCAGGACAAGCTGGTGGACAACATCAGTGCCGGCGCCTACAGCTCGCAGCTGGGCTCCAACTTCGTGGTGATGGCCACCGTCAAGCAGGGCGTGGACCCGGCCAAGGTGGAGGCGATCATCGATGAAGAGATCAAGCGCCTGGCCAAGGACGGCCCGACCGCCGACGAACTGAGCCGGGGCAAGACCGCGTTCCGCGCCGGCTTCATCCGCGGCATCGAGCGCATCGGCGGGTTCGGCGGCAAGGCCGACGCGCTGGCCGAGTGCACCGTGTTCGAAGGCGACCCGGGCTGCTTCCGCCGGTCGCTGGCCACCATCGATGCGGCCAGCGCCGCCGACGTGCGTGCCGTGGGCGCCAAGTGGCTGGGCGTGGGCGACCACACCATCGTCGTTGAGCCGGGCGCGCGCGTGGCACTGGCCGAACTGCCGTCGCAGTCGCCCAAGCCGTTCACCGTGCCGGCCGTGGATGCCAAGTACACCACCCTGCCCAAGCAGGTGGACCGCAGCACCGGGGTGCCGCAGACCAGGACCTTCCCGGAGCTGAAGTTCCCGCAGCTGCACCGCGCCACGTTGAAGAACGGCACCCAGGTGATCCTGGCCGAGCGCCATGACATTCCGGTGGTGCAGTTCAGCTATGAATTCCCCGGTGGCTTCACCGCCGACCAGGGGCGCAAGCAGGGCACCGCCAACTTCACCATGGACCTGATGGGCGAAGGTGCCGGCAAGCTCGGCGCGTTGCCGTTCGCCGACGCCGCCGACGCACTGGGTGCCAACCTGGGCGCCTCGGCGTCGCTGGACAGTGCCAGCGTCTACCTGTCGGCCTTGAAGGAAAACCTGGCGCCGTCGCTGGCCCTGTATGCCGACATGCTGCGCCAGCCGCGTTTCGAGCAGGGCGAGATCGACCGGGTCAAGGCGACCTGGATCGCCGGCATCCAGCAGGAGAAGGTCAACCCCAGCGCGGCCGCGATGCGAGTGATGCCGACCCTGCTCTACGGCGCCGGGCATCCGTATGCGATCCCGTTCACCGGCAGCGGCAATGAAGCGGACATCCAGTCGCTGACCCGCGAGGACCTGGTGGCCTTCCACCGCGACGCACTGCGCCCCGAACAGGGCACCCTGATCGTGGTGGGCGACACCACCCTGAAGGACATCGTGCCGCTGCTGGAGCGCCAGTTCGGCGACTGGAAGAGCACCGGCACCGCGCCGCAGGTCAAGGCACCGGCCGACGTGCCCCGTCCCACCCACGCCCGCGTGTACCTGATCGACCAGCCCGGCGCGGTGCAGGCCAACCTGTTCGCCAGCCAGCTGGTGCCCTCGGCGATGGACCCGGGCAGCACCCGCTTCGACATCGCCAACGGCGTGCTCGGCGGCGACTTCACCTCGCGCCTGAACATGAACCTGCGCGAGGAAAAGCACTGGTCCTACGGCGCGGGCAGCAGCGCGCCGGCCACGCTGGGCCAGCGTCCGTGGGGCGCGCGTGCACCGGTGCAGATCGACAAGACCGCCGAGTCGATGCGGGAACTGCAGAAGGACATCCGCGAGTTCGCCAGCGGTGCCAAGCCGGCCACGCCTGCGGAAGTGGCGCGCATCCGCAACATCCAGACGCTCAGCCTGCCCGGTGCCTATGAAACCGCCAGCGCGGTGCTGGGCACCATCAGCGGCATCGTGCGTTACCAGCGCCCGGACGACTATGTGTTCAAGCGCAAGGCCGAGATCGAGGCAATGACCCCGGCGCAGGTGCAGCAGGCGGCCGCCACGCTGGACCCCAACACCCTCACCTGGGTGGTGGTCGGCGACCTGAAGCAGACCGAGAAGGAAGTCCGGGCGCTGAACATCGGCGAGGTCCACGTGATCGACGCCGACGGCAAGGAAGTGGCGGACGCGGCAGCGCAATCGCGCTGACGCTCCCACGATCCGCATGCGGATCGTGGGCCCCATCTCACCGGCACCCACACCCCCGCGCCTTCGGCGCGCCCCCCTTACTCAGGGGGGGCTCTCCTCCAGAGGCAAACGCGCAGGGCCGGCCGCTGGCCGGCTCCATGCCGATCTGCAACGCAGGGGGCCGGGCTTCGGCCCGGCACCCCATCACCCCCGATTCAGCCGTTTCCCGCACACTCCTTTCTCGTCGCCCAGCCAGGTTCCCCACATGCGCGTTCTTCTGCTTTCCCTGCTCACCCTCAGCGCCACCGCCTGCACCTGGGTGCCGATCGAACCGGTGGGCAAGACCGTGCGCGTGCTGCCGGCCGGGCAGGTGCCCAGCGGCTGCCAGACCAAGGGCGAGGTGGTGGTGACGGTCAAGAGCAAGGTGGGCTTCTACAACCGCAACCCCTTGCGCGTGCAGGAAGAACTGGAAACCCTGGCCCGCAATGAAGCCCCCAGCGCCGGGGCCAATGCCGTCCAGGCGGCCGGCCAGCCAACCGACGGCAGCCAGCGCTTCCTGGCCTTCCAGTGCCCGCCGCGCTGAACCCTTCAGGGCGCCCGGCCGCACCATACGCCCGGGCGTGAATTCGTAAAGGTGCGGTGAAGGCAGCGCCGGCTTACAATAGCGCCCCCTTTGCCTGAGCCTTGGCGCTAACTGATGCTCTTCAAGAATGTCTCTATCGCCGGCCTGGCGCACATCGACGCGCCGCACACGCTGACGTCCAAGGAAATCAACGAACGTCTGCAGCCGACGCTGGATCGTCTGGGCATCCGTACCGACGTGCTCGGCGACATCGCCGGCATCCACGCCCGTCGCCTGTGGGACGCGGACATGCTCGCCTCCGACGCGGCCACCCTGGCGGCCCGCAAGGCGCTGGAAGACGCCGGCATCGGCGCCGACAAGATCGGCCTGCTGGTCAACACCTCGGTCAGCCGCGACTACCTGGAGCCGTCCACGGCCAGCATCGTCTCGGGCAACCTGGGCGTGGGCGACGAATGCATGACCTTCGACGTCGCCAATGCCTGCCTGGCCTTCATCAACGGCATGGACATCGCCGCACGCATGCTGGAGCGTGGCGAGATCGACTACGCCCTGATCGTCGATGGCGAAACCGCCAACCTGGTCTACGAGAAGACCCTCGAGCGCATGGCCCTGCCGGGCGTGACCGCCGACGACTTCCGCAACGAGATGGCCGCCCTGACCCTGGGCTGCGGTGCCGCGGCCATGGTGATGGCGCGTACCGAACTGGTGCCCGACGCGCCGCGTTACCGCGGTGGCGTGACCCGCTCGGCCACCGAGTGGAACCAGCTGTGCCGCGGCAACCTGGACCGCATGGTCACCGACACCCGCATGCTGCTGATCGAAGGCATCAAGCTGGCGCAGAAGACCTTCGTGGCCGCGCGCGAAGCGCTGGGCTGGGCGGTGGACGAACTGGACCAGTTCGTCATCCACCAGGTCAGCCAGCCGCACACCGCCGCGTTCATCAAGAACTTCGGCATCGACCCGAAGAAGGTCATGACCATCTTCGGCGAGCACGGCAACATCGGTCCGGCTTCGGTGCCGATCGTGCTGAGCAAGCTCAAGGAGCTGGGCCGCCTGAAGAAGGGCGACCGCATCGCGCTGCTGGGCATCGGTTCGGGCCTGAACTGCTCGATGGCCGAAGTGGTCTGGTAAGCAGACCGCTGCGTTGATTTCCAAGGGCCGGTACTACCGGCCCTTTTTACAGGTGCGATCCGATGTCCAAGCTTCCCGGTTACCCCGCCCACCCGCAGCGCTTCGAGGTGCGCCCCGGCCTGTCGATGAACTATCTCGACGAAGGCCCGCGCGATGGCGAGGTGGTGGTGATGGTCCACGGCAACCCGTCGTGGAGCTATTACTGGCGTACCCTGGTGGCCGGGCTCTCGGACAAGTACCGCTGCATCGTGCCGGACCACATCGGCATGGGCCTGTCGGACAAGCCCGATGACGCGCACTACGACTACACGCTGCAGTCGCGCGTGGACGACCTGGACGCGCTGCTGCGGCACCTGGGCATCACCGGCCCGGTCACCCTGGCCGTGCACGACTGGGGCGGCATGATCGGCTTCGGCTGGGCGCTGTCGCACCATGCGCAGGTGAAGCGCCTGGTGGTGCTCAACACCGCCGCGTTCCCGATGCCGGCGGCCAAGAAGATGCCCTGGCAGATCGCGCTGGGCCGGCACTGGACGGTGGGCGAGTGGATCATCCGCACGTTCAACGCGTTCTCCTCCGGCGCCTCATGGCTGGGCGTGGAGCGCAAGATGCCGGCCGACGTGCGCCGTGCCTACGTGTCGCCGTACAACAGCTACGCCAACCGCATCAGCACCATCCGCTTCATGCAGGACATCCCGCTGTCGCCGGCCGACAAGGCCTGGTCGCTGCTGGAGCGTGCCGGCCAGGCGCTGCCGTCGTTCGCCGACCGCCCGGCCTTCATCGGCTGGGGCCTGCGCGACTTCGTGTTCGACCACCACTTCCTGGCCGGTTTCCAGGCCGCGCTGCCGCAGGCCCAGGTGCATGCCTTCGAGGATGCCGGGCACTACGTGCTGGAGGACAAGCACGAGGTGCTGGTGCCGAAGATCCGGGCGTTCCTGGACGCCAACCCGCTCTGACCGATGGCGTGACGACCCACGGTCGTCACCTGCCCATCAACCCGCGGTCGGATCGGCACCCCACCTCACGCCGCAATCGGCGCCTGCGGAGCCGGCGAACTGCCGTTGTCGTCGGGATGGTCATCGTCGTTGTCCGCCGCGTCCCGCCAGCGCCAATCGGCCAGGGTCAGGGCCGGCATGCCGTGCGCCACCCGCGCCTTGTCGCACTGCGGGCTGGCCTTGCCGTACTCCCACGAGGCGTCCACCTCGCGGCACACGCTGGGCCGGTTGGGGTGGATGGTGCAGCGGGAATACACCCCGATCTCCGCATCCAGCGCCACGCAGTACACCGGCTTGGACAGGGTGCCGCGCATGCACAGCCGGTGCGGGTCCAGCACCTGGGTCAGTTCATGCGGCACGCCACCGGGGGTGACCTCGTCCGATTCCATCCAGTGGAACGCCACACGGTACTGGGTGCAGCAGGCGCCGCAGGTGAGGCAGGGATGGGACATGGGGTACCGGCCTTGGGCGGCAATCGAGCAGGAGGGAAGGGCGCGAATTTTCCACGCCGTGGGCCGTCGCGCAAGATTTTTCTGCAGCGGCGACAATGAACGGATGAACAGCCCCGTCAACATCGCCGCCCGCCTGCCCGAGCTGGCCCGCGAGCGCCCCGACCAGATTGCCATCCGCTGCCCGGGAACGCCCGGCCCCGGCGGCATGGCGGCCTATGACGTCACCCTGGATTACCGCACCCTCAACGCGCGCAGCGACGCCCTGGCCGCCGGCCTGGCCGCGCATGGCATCGGCCGTGGCGTGCGCGCGGTGGTGATGGTGCGGCCGTCCCCGGAATTCTTCCTGCTGATGTTCGCGCTGTTCAAGAACGGCGCGGTGCCGGTGCTGGTCGACCCCGGCATCGACAAGCGCGCGCTCAAGCAGTGCCTGGAAGAGGCCCAGCCGCAGGCCTTCATCGGCATCGGCCTGGCCCACGTGGCGCGGCTGGTGCTGCGCTGGTGCCCGGGGGTGAAGACGCTGGTGACCGTGGGGCGGCGCTGGGGGTGGGGCGGCACCACGCTGGCCCGCATCGAGGCCGAGGGCGCGCGCGCACCGCAGCCGATGGCCGCCACCGATGGCGAGGATGTCGCCGCGATCCTGTTCACCAGCGGCTCCACCGGGGTGCCCAAGGGCGTGGTCTACCGCCACCGCCACTTCGTGGGCCAGGTCGAGCTGCTGCGCGCCGCCTTCGGCATGGAGGCCGGCGGCGTGGACCTGCCGACCTTCCCGCCGTTTGCCCTGTTCGACCCGGCGCTGGGCCTGACCTCGGTGATCCCGGACATGGACCCCACGCGGCCGGCCAAGGCCGACCCGCGCAAGCTGCACGACGCCATTGCCCGCTTTGGCATCACCCAGCTGTTCGGCTCGCCGGCGCTGATGCGCGTGCTGGCCGACCATGGCCAGCCGCTGCACGGCGTGCGCCGGGTCACCTCGGCCGGTGCCCCGGTGCCGCCGGACGTGGTGGCGCGGATCCGCCGGCTGCTGCCCGACGATGCCCAGTTCTGGACCCCGTACGGCGCCACCGAGTGCCTGCCGGTGGCGGTCATCGAAGGCCGCGAGCTGGACAGCACGCGCCAGGCCACCGAGGCCGGTGCGGGTACCTGCGTGGGACGCGTGGTGGCGCCCAACCAGGTGCGCATCATCGCCATCGACGACGCGCCGCTGCCGCAGTGGTCGCAGGTGCGCGAACTGGCGGTGGGCGAGGTGGGCGAGATCACCGTGGCCGGCCCGACCGCCACCGACAGCTACTTCAACCGCCCGCAGGCCACCGCCGCGGCCAAGATCAGCGAAACGCTGGCCGATGGCCGCACCCAGGTGGTGCACCGCATGGGCGATGTGGGCTACTTCGACGCGCAGGGCCGCTTGTGGTTCTGCGGGCGCAAGACCCAGCGGCTGGAAACCGCGCACGGCCCGCTGTACACCGAACAGGTGGAGCCGGTGTTCAATGCGCTGGACGGCATCGCCCGCACCGCGCTGGTCGGCGTTGGCCCCGCTGGCCGGCAACGGCCGGTGCTGTGCGTGGAGCTGCAGCCCGGCGCGGCCGATACCCCCGCGCTGCGCGAGCGCCTGCGCCACGAGGCCGACGCGCATGCACACACCACCCGCATCGAACAGTTCCTGATGCACCCGGGCTTCCCGGTGGACATCCGCCACAACGCCAAGATCGGCCGCGAGAAGCTGGCCATCTGGGCCGCAACCCAAGTGGAAACGCACGCATGAAAATCCTGGTGACCGGTGGTGGTGGCTTCCTCGGGCAGGCGCTGTGCCGCGGGCTGGTGCAGCGTGGCCACCAGGTGCTCAGTTTCAACCGGGGCGATTACCCGCCGCTGGCCGCGTTGGGCGTGGGCCAGATCCGCGGCGACCTGGCCGATGCCGATGCCGTGCGGCACGCCGTGGCCGGGGTCGATGCGGTGTTCCACAACGGGGCCAAGGCCGGCGCATGGGGCAGCTATGACAGCTACTTCCAGGCCAACGTGGTGGGCACCGACAACGTGATTGCCGCCTGCCGCGAACACGGCGTGGGCAGGCTGATCTACACCTCCACGCCCAGCGTGACCCACCGCGCCACCCATCCGGTGGAAGGGCTGGGGGCCGACGACGTGCCTTACGGCGAAGACTTCCAGGCGCCCTACGCGGCCACCAAGACCCTCGCCGAACAGCGCGTGCTGGCCGCCAACGACGCCACCCTGGCCACCGTGGCGCTGCGCCCGCGGCTGATCTGGGGCCCGGGTGACCAGCAGCTGGTGCCGCGCCTGGCCGAACGCGCGCGCGCGGGCCGGCTGCGCTTCGTCGGCGACGGCACCAACCTGGTCGATACGACCTACATCGACAATGCCGCGCTGGCCCATTTCCTGGCCTTCGAACACCTCGCCCCGGGCGCGGCATGCGCGGGCAAGGCGTACTTCATCTCCAACGGCGAACCGTTGCCGATGCGCGAGCTGCTCAACAAGCTGATGGCGGCCGTGGGCGCCCCGGCGGTGGAGAAGTCGATCAGCTTCAAGACCGCCTACCGCATCGGCGCGGTGGCCGAGCGCCTGTGGCCGCTGCTGCGCCTGCGCGGCGAACCGCCGATGACCCGCTTCCTCGCCGAGCAGCTGTGCACGCCGCACTGGTACAGCATGGAACCGGCGCGCCGCGACTTCGGCTACGTGCCACAGGTGAGCATTGACGAAGGCCTCACGAGGCTGAAGTCTTCATCGCGCGCAGAGGGCGCCATCACTTCCTGAACACCGCGGTTTGGTGAAGATTGCAGCACGCCAATCCGGCACGCATTACGCGAGGATCGACATGCTGCATTACGCCGTAATCTTTTTCGTCATCGCCATCATCGCGGCGGTGCTCGGCTTCTCCGGCATCGCCGGCGCTGCCAGTAACATCGCCTGGATCCTGTTCGTCGTGTTCCTGATCCTGGCGGTGGTGTCGATGTTCCGCAAGCGAGGGTAGTCCGCCGGGCAGCCCGCGCTACCTCTCTCCAGCGCGGGGTGCCCAGCGGCGCCTGACGACGGCCTGATCCTCGAAAGGGGGGTCAGGCCGTCGTCGTAATGGAGCTCTGCAGCGCACGCTCGCCTGCATGCCGCTCCAGCGCCAGTTCCAGCAGGCGGGTGATCAAGGCGGTGTAGCCCAGCCCGCTGGCCGCCCACAGCTTGGGGTACATGCTGATCCGGGTGAAGCCGGGCAGGGTGTTGATCTCGTTGATCACCACCTGGCCATCGCGGCCCAGGAACACGTCCACCCGCGCCAGCCCGGCGCAGTCCAGGGCCTGGTAGGCACGCACGGCGATGGCGCGGATGCGCTGCTGGTCGGCGTCGCTGATTGCCGCCGGCACCACCACGTCGGCCCCGTGCTCGCGGATGTACTTGGTGTCATACGAATAGAATTCGTCGTGCACCACCACCTCGCCGCAGACGCTGGCCTCGGGCGTTTCGTTGCCCAGCACCGCGCACTCGATCTCGCGGCCGTCGATGGCCGTTTCCACCAGCGCCTTGTGGTCGTAGGACAGCGCCAGCGCCAGGGCCTCATGGAACTGCTGCGCGTTGTGCACCTTGCTCACGCCCACCGACGAGCCCTGGTTGGCCGGTTTGACGAACAGCGGCGCACCCAGCTGCGCCACCAGCGCGGCGTAATCGGCGGTGGCCGCGCTGGCGCGGTTGAAGCAGGCAAACGGGGCCACGGCCAGGCCGGCATCGCGCAGCAGGCGCTTGGCGACGTCCTTGTCCATCGCCACCGCCGACCCCAGCACGCCGGCGCCCACGAAGGGCAGGTTGGCCATGCGCAGCAGGCCCTGCAGCGAGCCGTCCTCGCCCAGCGTGCCGTGCACGATCGGGAACACCACGTCGATCTGTTCCAGCGCGGTGGCCGGGTCGGTGGGCACCAGCTGCTGGCGCGCCACGCCCGGATGCACGGCCACCGCATTGCCCGAGGGGTTCAGCGCGATCCGCGCCGGGTCCTCGGCATTGAGCAGGAAAGCCTGCGGGTCGCTCACATGCCACTGGCCCTGCTTGTCGATGCCGATCAGGGTGACGTCGAACCGTTCCTTGTCCAGCGCATCGACGATGTTCTTCGCCGACTGCAACGACACTTCATGCTCGGCCGAACGGCCACCGAAAATGATTCCTACCCGCGTCTTGCCCATGCCTGCTGCTGCTCCGTGATGTGTCTATGGGTCCCTAGCATGAACCGGTCCGCGCGCCATGGCGCACACGGCCTTCATCCGCGCGTCAGGCTGGGCACCGTGGCGACGGTCCCGGCCTGCTACGGGCCGGTTAGAATGCACCGATGGCCCGTTCCCTCCTCAGTTCCCTCAAGCCGCTGGCCGGCAATGCGCTGCAGCTGGCGCTCAACCGCGCGCTGGCGCTGGACCCGGACACCCGGGGCGCACTGGCCGCGCTGGATGGCCGCCACATCGCCCTCACCCTGGAATCGCCCGCGCTGGCAATGCGCATCGGGGTGGACGGGGAGCGGCTGACGGTGGGCCCGGTGGACCCGCAGCAGGAACCGGACCTGGCGGTGCGCAGCACGCTCGGTGGGGTGTTGGCGCAACTGCCGTTCCTGGCCCATGCACGTCGTGGCGGCAGCGCCCCGGCCGGGCGGGTCAAGGTCTCCGGCGATGCCGAGCTGGCGCGCCGGCTGCAGCAGCTGGCGAGCCGTTTCGATCCGGACTGGCAGCAGCCGTTCGTGCGTGTGTTCGGCGAGGTGCTGGGGGTGCAGGTAGCCAACAGCCTGCGTTCGGCCCTGCAGCATGCGCGCCGCGGCGCGTCCGACCTGGCGCACAGCGCCGCTGAATTTGTCACCGAGGAGTCCCGCGACGTGGTACCGCGAGCAGAACTGGAAGCCTTCCACGACGACGTGGATGTGATGCGCGACGATGTGGAACGCATTGCGGTGCGCGTGCAGCGCCTGCGCCAGGTGCGCGCATGAAGGCGATGTTCCGTGCCACCCGTATTGGCCGCGTAATCCTGCGTTACCGCCTGGACGACCTGCTGGAAGGCACCGTGGCCGAGCGTTGGCTGCGCCTGGCCAAGCCGTTCGTGCCGCGTGCGTCGGCCGACATCGCGGTCCAGTCGCGCGGCGCGCGCCTGCGCCTGGCGCTGCAGGACCTCGGCCCGATCTTCGTCAAGTTCGGGCAGATCCTGTCCACCCGCCGCGACCTGATCCCGGCCGACATCGCCAACGAGCTCACCCTGCTGCAGGACCGGGTGAAGCCGTTTGACGGTGCCACCGCGCAGCGCATCGTCGAGCAGGCGCTGGGCCGCCCGGTCAGCGAAGCCTTCGCCAGCTTCGACCTGCAGCCGCTGGCCTCGGCCTCGATCGCACAGGTGCACGCAGCCACCTTGGCCGATGGCCGCCAGGTGGTGGTCAAGGTGCTGCGCCCGGACATCGAAAAGCAGATCGGCGCCGATATCGCGCTGCTCAACTCCGCGGCCGCGCTGGTCGAGCGCACCCACCCGCGCGCGGACAAGATCCGCCCACGCGAAGTGGTGGCCGAAGTGGAGAACACCCTGGCCGCCGAACTGGACCTGCAGCGCGAAGGCGCCAATGCCAGCGTGCTGCGCCGCAACTGGGTCGACTCGGACGACCTGTACGTGCCGGAAGTGATCTGGAGCCACACCGCCGAGCGTGCGCTCACCCTGGAACGCGTATGGGGCATTCCGTCGGACGACATCGCCGCGCTGGACAAGGCCGGCATCGACCGCAAGGCACTGGCCGCCAAGGGCGTGCGGGTGTTCTACACCCAGGTGTTCCGCGACAACTTCTTCCACGCCGATGCGCACGCCGGCAACATCTGGGTCGACATCGATCCGGCCCGGCGTGACAACCCGCGCTTCATCGCGCTGGATTTCGGCATCATGGGCCAGCTGTCCGAGCAGGATCAGTACTACCTCGCCGAAAACTTCATGGCCATCTTCAACAAGGATTACCGGCGCATGGCCGAGCTCCACGTTGAAGCCGGCTGGATGCCCAACAACGTGCGCATCGACGAGCTGGAAGCGGCGGCGCGGTCGGTCTGCGAACCGTACTTCACCCGCCCGCTGTCGCAGATCTCGCTGGCCGAAGTGCTGATCAAGCTGTTCCGCGTGGCCCAGCGCTACGAACTGACCCTGCAGCCGCAGCTGATCCTGCTGCAGAAGACCCTGCTGAACATCGAGGGCGTGGGCCGCCAACTCGACCCGGAGCTGGACATCTGGGCGGTGGCGCGGCCGGTGCTGGAACGCATCCTGCGCGAACGCTACAGCCCGCGCCGGGTACTGAAGGAGCTGCGCAAGCGGCTGCCGGAAATCATGACCCACACCCCGGACATGCCGCGCCTGGTGCACGCCTGGCTGAAGCAGCAGGTGGAAGGCGGGCACGAGCTGTCGATGCGCTCGCAGGACCTGGTGGCGCTCAACACGAACCTGCAGAAGCTGCAGAAGCGTGCGGTGGCCGCGATCGCCGGCGTTGGCCTGCTGATCGTGGCGGCGGTGCTGTACGGCATGCAGCCGGGTGGCTGGTACTTCGGCGATGCGCCGGTGTGGAGCTGGGTGAGCGGCGCGGCCGGCCTGTTCTCGCTGGCCAGCGCCTGGTGGCGGCGCTGACATGACGCTGCAGGCGCTCAAGGAGGAGCTGGCCCGCTTCGGCGCCGACAACGACGCCACCCACACCGCGCGTGCCCAGCGCATGCTCAACATCACGCCCGACACTGGTGCGTTGCTGGGGGTCCTGGTGCGCGCCACTGGCGCACGCCGGGTACTGGAAATCGGCACCTCCAACGGCTATTCCACGCTGTGGCTGGCCGAGGCCGCCGCCGCGGTGGGTGGCCACGTCACCACGCTGGAACACGCCGCCGACAAGGTCGCGCTGGCGCGCAGCACCTTCGACCGCAGCGGGCTGGGCGCGCATATCGCGCTGGTCCACGCCGAGGCCGGCGCATGGTTGCATGCAGCGGCCGACGACAGCATCGACCTGCTGTTTCTGGATTCCGAACGCAGCCAGTACCTGGACTGGTGGCCGCAGCTGCGCCGGGTGCTGCGGCCCGGTGGCCTGCTGGTGGTCGACAACGCGGTCTCGCACGCCGAACAGATGGCCGCCTTCGATGCCTGCGTGCGCGACGATCCGCAGTTCCAGTGCGTGCTGGTGCCGATCGGCAACGGCGAACTGATCGCGGTACGCAGCGCCGCCTGAATCATCGCCGATGGCGCTGCCCGCGCGCGGCGGGGATAATCGGTCGGTGAACGATACCGACACCGCATTCCCCGCCACCGCCGACGCGGCCCCGCTGCAGCTGCTGCACGTGGACGACCGCCTGGCCGTGGTCAACAAGCCCGCCGGGCTGATGGTCCACGACAGCAAGCTGGCCCGGGGCGAAGATGACTTCCTCGCCGACCGCCTGCGCGAGCAGCTCGGCAAGCCGATCTTCCTGGTACACCGCCTGGACCGCGCCACCAGTGGCTGCCTGCTGCTGGCCTTCGACCGCGAAAGCGCCAGCGTGCTCGGCAAAGCGCTGATGGGCGGCGACGTCACCAAGGACTACCTGGCCATCTGCCGCGGCTGGCCGGCCGAGGAGGCGTTCACGGTCGACCACGACCTGGACGGTGGTCCTGGCAAGCCGGTCAAGAAGCAGGCCATCACCCATTTCCAGCGCGTGGCCGTGGGCGAGATCGCCGTGCCGGTCGGCGAGTTCGAGACCTCGCGTTACGCGTTGCTGCGTTGCCAGCCGCAGACCGGCCGCTTCCGCCAGATCCGCCGCCACCTCAAGCACCTGTCGCATCACCTGATCGGCGACACCAGCCACGGCGATGGCCGGCACAACCGCAGTTTCCGCATGCAGGGCATCCACCGCATGCTGCTGCACGCCGAACGCCTGCGCTTCCCGCACCCCGATGGCAGCGCGATGGACGTCAGCGCCCCGGTGGACGGGGAGTTCCGCAAGGCGATGGATGTGTTGGGGTGGGAAGGGGTTTGAGCGGGGTCTGACCGGGATCTGCGGCGATCCGACCGGACCTGCCCCGGATCCAACCGGACGTGCCCCGGACCCAACCCGGTAGAGCCGACCGTTGGTCGGCTGTTCCACGCGCGGCGCCCGGGGTGTGCGTGTAGCCGACCAACGGTCGGCTCTACGCCGGGGGCGGTTACTTCTTCGCCGGGGCCGGTGCCGGCGCTTCGTTCATGATCGCCTCCAGGTCCTTCTGCAGGTCCACGAACAGCGGCTGCATCTTTTCCTGGATGGCCACCATCACGTTCTGCATCAGCGCCGGGGTCTTGTCGAGCAGGCTCTGGCCGGCCGAGCTCTCGTAGAACTCGGCCATCGCCAGCACGTCTTCCTTGCTGAAGCTCTTCTTGTACAGGTCCACGTACATCGGGCGCAGCTGCTGCCACGACAGTGCCTGGCGGATGGTCTGGGTGGTGCGGGCCTCCATCCGCTTCATCTGTTCCTGCTGCTGCGCATCCAGCTGGCGCTGCTGGGCGACCTGCTGGAACTGCTGGCGCTGCATCGCCTCGATCTGCGGCAGCATGCTGTCCAGCATGGTCTGCGCGCGCGAGGCGGCCAGCAGCCGGTTGATGTCGGCATCGGACGGCGGGGCGGCCAGCGCCGGCGCGATCGAGGCCAGGCCCAGCGCCAGTACAAGGCCGACACGGGTCAGTGTGCGGCGGGGAGTGGCGGCAATGGCCAGGGAGCGGATCAAAAGCATGTGCGGGGCATCCTGCGTGGCATGGAACCCCGAGGATACCTGCGAAGGCGTCAGCAGACCGTAGTTTGCGGACGTTATCGGCGTCATCGGGGATGTTTGCCCCACCCCTGGACACGGTCCTGCCCTTACAATGCCGCCCATGGCTTCCGGACCCGTCACCATCAGCGCGCACCTGTCGATTCCCGATGCGGAACTCGTCGAACGTTTCGTGCGCGCCAGCGGCGCCGGCGGCCAGAACGTCAACAAGGTCTCCACCGCCGTGGAACTGCGCTTCGACGTGGCCGGCTCGCCGTCGCTGCCCGAAGCGCTGCGCTCGCGCCTGCTGGCCCGGCGCGACCGGCGCATGACCGGCGACGGCGTGCTGGTCATCGACGCCCAGCGCTTCCGCACCCAGGACCGCAACCGCGACGACGCCCGCGAGCGCCTGGCCGCCTTCATCCAGGAAAGCCTCAGCGTGCCCAAGCCGCGCGTGGCCACCAAGCCCTCGTATGGCGCCAAGCTGCGCCGCCTGGACGAGAAAAAAGGCCGCGCGCAGATCAAGCGCGGACGCACCACACGCAATTGGGAGTGATTGCTTGAACAACCGAAGTCCGCTGTTGCCGGCCGTTCCGCCCAACATGCCGCAGGTCAAACCAAACCGCTTCCTTCGCTGGCTGGCCCGCTGCACGCTGCGCCTGGGCGGCTGGAAAGTGGTGGGCACCTTCCCCGACGTGCCCAAGCTGGTCTTCATCATTGCCCCGCACTCGTCCAACTGGGACGGGTTCTGGGGCATGGCCGCCAAGATCGCGCTGGGCATGCAGGTCAAGGTGCTGGGCAAGGCCTCGCTGTTCTGGTGGCCGCTGTCGCCGCTGCTGCGCGCGCTGGGCGTGATCCCGCTGGACCGCAGCTCGCCGCAGGGCACCGTCGAGCAGGCGGTCAGCCTGATCCGGGGCTCCGAACGCATGTGGTACGCGCTCACCCCCGAAGGCACCCGCAAGGCGGTGACCCACTGGAAGGCCGGGTTCCTGAAGATCGCGCGAATGGCCGACGTGCCGGTGCTGGCGGCGTACTTCCACTACCCCGAGAAGACCATCGGGATCGGCCCGCTGTTCTACTCCACGGGCGACGATGCCGCCGACATGGCTGCCATCCGCGACTACTACCGGCCCTGGCAGGGCAAGAACCGCGGCACCGTCTGAGCGTCGCCAGGCCCCGCCGGCACTGGCGCCGGGGCCTGCACAGCCATACGCCACGTCCGGCACATGCCGGTCCCGGGCAATCGGAGTAGGGTGATCGGCTGCGGTTTTTCCGCAGCCGCATCCCATTCCAAGGAGCCCGTTTCATGTCGCGTACCGTAGTTTTGGCCGCTGCCATCAGCCTGGCGCTGGCGGCCTGTTCCGGCAAGGAGTCCACCCCCGTGTCCGATACCCAGACCCCCGCCGCGCAGCAGCCGGCCGATGCCTCCACCAACCCCCTGTTGAGCGCCAGCACGCTGCCGTTCCAGGCGCCGCCGTTCGACAAGATCAAGGACAGTGACTACCTGCCGGCCTTCAACGAAGGCATGAAGCAGCACCTGGCCGAGATCCGCAAGATCGCCGACAACCCCGAGCCGGCCACCTTCGACAACACCATCGAAGCGCTGGAGCGCAGCGGCGAGACCCTGACCCGCGTGTCGCGCATCTTCTTCGGCCTGGTCCAGGCCGATACCAACGATGCGCGCCAGAAGATCCAGGAAGAAGTGGCGCCGAAGCTGGCCGACCACCAGGACGAGATCAACCTCGACCCGAAGCTGTTCGCCCGCATCAAGAGCATCTACGACCAGCGCCAGTCGCTGGGCCTGGACCCGGTGCAGCTGCGCCTGGTCGAGCGTGACTACCAGGAGTTCGTGCGCGCCGGCGCGCAGCTCAACGACGCCGACAAGGCCTCGCTGCGCAAGCTCAACGTGGAAGAAACCACGCTGGCCACCCAGTTCCACACCCGCCTGGTGGCCGCCACCGCCGCTGGCGCCGTGGTGGTGGACGACAAGGCCAAGCTGGCCGGACTGGACGAGGACGCGATCAACACCGCCGCGGCCGACGCCAAGGACCGCAAGCTGGACGGCAAGTACCTGCTGCCGCTGCAGAACACCACCCAGCAGCCGGTACTCGGTTCGCTGAGCGACCGTGAGCAGCGCGCCGCCGTGCTCAAGGCGTCGGAAACGCGCGCCGAAAAGGGCGACGCCAACGACACCCGCCAGACCGTCCAGCGCCTGGCCCAGCTGCGTGCGCAGAAGGCCAAGCTGCTCGGCTTTGACAACTACGCTGCTTACAGCCTGGCCGACCAGATGGCCAAGACCCCGGCAGCCGCGCTGAAGCTGCTCACCGACACCGTGCCGGCGGCCACCGCCAAGGCGCGCGGCGAGATCGGCGAGATGCAGAAGGTGATCGACGCCCAGAAGGGCGGCTTCAAGCTCGCCGCGTCCGACTGGGACTTCTACGCCGAGCAGGTGCGCAAGGCGCAGTACGACCTGGACGAGTCGCAGATCAAGCCGTACTTCGAGATGGACAACGTGCTGCAGAACGGCGTCTTCTACGCCGCCACCCAGCTGTACGGCATCACCTTCAAGCCGCGCACCGACATCCCGACCTACCACGCGGACATGAAGGTCTACGAAGTGTTCGACAAGGACGGCACCTCGCTGGCCCTGTTCTACACCGACTACTTCAAGCGCGACAGCAAGTCCGGTGGCGCCTGGATGGACGTGTTCGTCGAACAGGACGGCCTGACCGGTGCCAAGCCGGTGGTCTACAACGTGTGCAACTTCACCAAGCCCGCCGCCGGCCAGCCCGCGCTGCTCAGCTTCGATGACGTGACCACGATGTTCCATGAGTTCGGCCACGCCCTGCATGGCATGTTCTCGAAGGTGAAGTACCCGTCCATCGCGGGCACCAGCACCTCGCGCGATTTCGTCGAGTTCCCCTCGCAGTTCAACGAACACTGGGCGCTGGACCCGAAGGTGTTCGCCAACTACGCCAAGAACTACAAGACCGGCGAGCCGATGCCGCAGGCACTGGTCGACAAGATCCTCAAGGCGCGCACCTTCAACCAGGGCTATGCGACCACCGAGTACCTGTCGGCCGCGCTGCTTGACCTGGCCTGGCACACCCAGCCGGCCGACGCGCCGCTGCAGGACGTGGCCAGCTTCGAGGCGGGCGCGCTGAAGAAGTTCAAGGTCGACCTGCCGCAGGTGCCGCCGCGTTACCGCACCACCTACTTCGACCACATCTGGGGCGGCGGCTATTCGGCCGGCTACTACGCCTACTTCTGGGCCGAAGTGCTCGACCATGACGCCTTCGAGTGGTTCAAGGAAAACGGCGGCCTGACCGCGCAGAACGGCCAGGTGTTCCGCGACAAGATCCTCTCGCGCGGCAACAGCGTGGAGCTGTCGGACCTGTACCGCGATTTCCGCGGCAAGGACCCGTCGGTGGAACCGCTGCTGGTCAACCGCGGCCTGAAGTAACCGCGGCCCGGTACAACAAGAACGGCAGGGGAAACCCTGCCGTTTTTTTTTGCTCGTCGCGCACGCCGAGCCCCGCAGCGGCCGGTAGACCCCTGGTGCAAATGTCCCCCGGCCGCGTGGCGGCCTCCTCCTTTATTTTGCCCAGGGGCCTACCGGCCGCTACGGGGCTCGGCGTGCGGTGAGCAGGTAGAAGCCAAGCCTGTTTGGCGCTGGTCGGTGGGGCGGGTGCTGGGGTCCCCTACCCTTGGAGGCGAAATAAAGGGGGAGGGGGCGGCCGCAGGCCGACGCCGGAGGACATTCGCCGGAAAGGGTAGGGGACCGCAGCGCCCGACCCACCGACCGAGCGCCCACGTGGCAGCAGTGTCCCTCACGTCCCCACGTGCACCCCGTCCACGATCTCGCTGCACCCCAGGTGGTCCAGTGCGATCTCCAGCGCATGCATGTAGCTCTGCGCGCAGTACCCGTGTGCCACGCCGATGCGCTGGCCGATGTCCGGCGGCAGGCAGGCTTCGGGGCTGCGGGTGTCATCGTCGTGCACTTCCACGTAGGCATTGCGCAGGTACGGTAGCAACTGCTGCAGGCGCAGGCTGCCCACGCACGCACCCGGGTCGAGCAGGGTCACCTCGCCCCGGCTGTGGTCGGCCACGCGCAGCGCATCCAGCAGTTCCTGTTCGGACCCGCACGCGCGGATGGCCACCGTGGTGCCCGCGTCGATCGCACGGTGCACCAGCGACTTCAACACCGGCGCCGGCAACGGCTGTGCAGTGCGGATCAGCTGGCCGGCCGCCTCCGGACCACGAATGATGAAAATCGACATGGCTCAGGCCTCCGCCGCCAGGCGACGCGCGGCAATCGCCAGCGACAGCCGGCACGCATCGGCGCGGCCGCTGCTGCACACCACCCGCGCGGTCGGCGCGTGCTGCGGGTGCAGGTGGTCGTCCAGCGCGTCGTCGTCGTTGCTGGCCATCTCGATGTAGGGCGCCGGCAGCGCCTCCAGCGCCGTGCGCAGCGCCTGCCCATAACGCGCCCATTGCGGCGCATCGACCGCCGTGGTGGCAATCAGCACCAGCGCCGGGCGGCTGCGTTGTGCCCGCTGCAGGCAGCGCACCAGCGCCGGCAGGGAATCGCAGTCGCGGCAGGCCACGCGGTGCCCGGCGACCCGGGCAGGCAGCGGCAGGGTGTCCGGTGCCGCGCCAGGCGGCGAGTGCCGGATCATCAGGATGGTCATGCAACACCTCGTTCAAACGCCTTGCGGCGCGGTGGTGCCACGATGCGACCGGACCGCGTAAAACCGCCATGCCACCGGTGCCTGCGCCGCATAAATTCCGCGTAGCTTCTGGGCGCGCGGCCGGGGAACTTGGCAGGCGCCGCCACGGTCATAGCCCCACACCCCGAGAGAGCCTGGCCATGGATATGCCCGCTACCGAACCCGCGTCCGCCCCCTCCAACCGCATCGTGCACTGGCTGAAGAAGGAAGCACTGCCCCTGGCGGTGATGCTGGGCCTGCTGTTGGCCGCCCGCGACTCGCTGGCCAACCACTACCAGGTGCCCAGCGGTTCGATGCAGCACACCCTGATGCCGGGCGACCGGGTCGTGGTGGACATGCGCGCCTATGGCCTGCGCCTGCCCTTCACCTCGGTGGAACTGCTGCCTACCGGCCAGCCGCAGCGCGGCGACGTGGCGGTGTTCGACTCGCCGGTGGACGGCATCCGCCTGATCAAGCGGATTGCCGCGGTGGGCGGCGACCGGGTCGAGCTGCATGACGGCCACCTCAGCATCAATGGCCAGCCGCTGGCCGACGCCAGCCAGGGCGAGGTCGAAGACTTCGGCCAGCATGTGGCCCAGCTCGATCTTGGCCAGGGCGGCGGGCCGGACATCACCGGGCTGACCGTCCCGGACGGCAAGGTGCTGATGCTCGGCGACCACCGTGGCAACAGCGCCGACGGCCGCTTCTTCGGGCTGGTCCAGGCCAGCGCGTTGTACGGCAAGGCCTCGCACGTCTACTACCGGCGCGGGGACGGCCTGACCTGGCAGGCGCTGTAACTGCGGTCGCGATCTGAATCGATATGTAGATCGTCTCGATGCAGACATTCCAGGTTATGGATCGACTTGTCGGCGCTGCCTATCCTGAGCGCTGACTTCTCGTCCGGGCCCGCGCAGGCGGGCCATATCCCCATGAATGGCGACACCGCAGCGGTTCCCGACCGCAGCCCCGCTGCTCCCGCCACGGCGGCGGCAGACCAGATCCAGCAGGGCACGCCCGCGTTCCGGCGCACGGCGGCCGCGCTGTTCCTGGCCGGGTTCTCCACCTTTGGCCTGCTCTACACGGTGCAGCCGCTGCTGCCCGAGTTCAGCCGGCACTTCGGCGTGTCGGCGGCCAACAGCGCGCTGACCCTGTCGCTGAGCACCGGCCTGCTGGCGGTGTCGATGCTGATCGCCGGGCTGATCTCCGACCGCATCGGCCGCCGCAGCGTGATGGTGGCCGCGTTGCTGGCCTCCAGCGTGTTGTCCGTGGCCACCGCGATGGTGGACGACTGGTCCACGCTGCTGGTGCTGCGCACGCTGTTGGGTATCGCGCTGAGCGGCGTGCCGGCGGTGGGCATGACCTACCTGGCCGAAGAAATGGACAGCCGCGCGCTGGGTCTGGCGATGGGGCTGTACATCGGCGGCAACGCCATCGGCGGCATGAGCGGCCGGCTCATCGCCGGCATCGTGGCCGACCACTGGGGCTGGCGCTGGGGCATCGGCGTGGTCTCGGCGATCGCGCTGCTCAGCACCGTGCTGCTGTGGATCCAGCTGCCCCCGTCGCGCCACTTCCAGCAGCGCCGCAGCGGACTGCGCGAACTGCCGGCGCGCTGGGGCCGCCTGTTCGCCGACCCCGGCCTGCCGTGGCTGTTCGCCACCGCCTTCGTGCTGATGGGCGTGTTCGTCACCCTCTACAACTACCTCGGCTACCACCTGCTCGCCCCGCCGTACCGACTGAGCCAGACCGTGGTCGGCCTGATCTTCAGCGTGTACCTGGTCGGCACCTTCAGTTCGGCGTGGATGGGGCAGCAGGCCACCCGGCATGGCCGCAGCCGCGTGCTGGCCGTCTGCTACGGACTGATCGCGCTGGGCATCGTGCTGCTGGCGCTGCCGTGGCTGGGCTGCATGGCGGCCGGCATCGCGCTGGTCACGTTCGGCTTCTTCGGCGGGCACTCGGTGGCCAGCAGCTGGGTCGGCAGCCGGGCCGGCACGTTGCGCGCCGAAGCGTCGGCGCTGTACCTGTTTGCCTACTACCTGGGCTCCAGCGTGGCCGGCGTGATCGGCGGCGTGTTCTACACCCACTGGGACTGGTTGGGTGTGTGCGGTTTCGTCGGTGTGCTGACCGTGGCCGGCGGCGTGATCGCCTGGCGGCTGGGGCGGCGCGTACAACCGGCGGGCGCCGCGCTTGCGGTGAGCCGCTGACGGCAGCGGCGTTCCGCTGCTGGCCTCGCCGGCGCTCAACCGTTGGCCTGGCCCTGCAGCAGCTGGGTGAAATGGGCGATCAGCGGCGAGGCGGTGCCGCGCCGGCAGGCCACGTGCACTTCCGAACTGGCGGCGCGGTCGCTGAGCGCCACGAAGCGCGCGCCGTCCACCTGGATATGGCTGCACGAGGCGGGCAGCACCGTCACCCCAAGCCCCGAGGCCGCCAGGCTGATCAGCGTCGAGGCCTCGCCGGCCTCCTGGATGATGCGGGGGGTGAAGCCCGCGCTGCGGCACAACGCGATGAAGTGATCGTGGATACCGGCACCGACTTCGCGCAGGAAGCCCACGAACGGTTCGTGCGCGAACAGGCGCAGCGCCACCGACGCGTCAGCCGGTAGCGCCCGCACCAGCGGATGCTGGTCGTGCACCACCAGCGCCAGCGGATCGCTGAACAGCTTGCGCGACATCAACGGTGCCGGCAGCGCACGCTTGCGGATCAACCCGACGTCGAGCTCGCCGGCCATCAACGCATCGATCTGCTGCAGGGTGTTCATCTCGCGCAGCTTCAACTGCACCTGCGGAAACTGCTGGCGGTAGGCGAAGATCGCCCGCGGAATCTGCGTGGACAGCGGCGTGGCGCGGGTCAGCCCGATGCGCAGCTCGCCGGTTTCGCCGCGCTGCGCGCGCTGGGTGAGGTCCACCGCCTTGTCCATGCGTTCGAGCACCGCCGTGGCCTGTTCCTGCAGCACGCGCCCGGCTTCGGTCAGCTCCACGCGGCGGTTGGCGCGCAGGAACAAGCGGGCGCCGAGCAGCGTTTCCAGCTGGCGGATCTGCTGGCTGAGCGGCGGCTGCGACATGCCCAGGCGTTCGGCCGCGCGGCCGAAATGCAGGGTATCGGCGACGGCCAGGAAGTAACGCAGGTGGCGCAGTTCGATCGACATGGCAGGCAGGCGTCAGCGCTCGGAATGACCGCTTTCATCATAGCTGCGCGGACTGAACAGGTCCGGCTGGATCAGCTCGATGAAGGCGCGCGCCTGCGGCGACAGGAAGCGCCCGCGGCGCACGATCACCCCGTAGCTGCGCTCGGGGAACCAGGCACTCATCGAGCGCGTCACCAGCCGGTCGCGGTCGGCGTCGTTGAGGCACAGCGCGGGCACGATCGAGATGCCCATGCCCATCGCCACGTATTGCTTGATCACTTCCCAGCCGCCCACTTCCAGCGCCACGGTGTACGGCAGGCGGTGGCGCTGGAACACCTGGTCGACCAGCCGGTAGGTGATCTGGCGCTTGGGTGGCAGCACCAGCGGATGCTGCGAGATCGCCTCCAGGCTGAGCTCGCCCCGCGCCAGCGCGTGCCCGGGCGGGGCGATCAACACCTGCTCGAAGCGGTAGGCCGGGGCGTAGCTGAGGTCGGCCGGCACGTCGGTCATCGAACCCACCGCCAGGTCGGCCGCGTCGCTGCGCAGCAGGTCGGTGCCGTCGGCGCTGATCGCGTTGTGCAGGGTCAGGCGCACGTCCGGGTGGCGCTGGCGGAAGCGCTCCACGATGCGCGGCAGCAGGTACAGGATGGTCGAGCTGTTGGCGGCGATGTTGAGCTCGCCGGCATCCAGCCCCTTCACCTTGTCGCGGAAGCTGGCCTCCAGCCCGTCCAGGTTTTCCACCAGCGGCAAGGCCATCTCGAACAGCAGCTGGCCCTCGCGGCTCGGCACCAGGCGGCGCCCGCTGCGCTCGAACAGGTCCACCCCCAGCTCGCGCTCCAGCGCCTGCAACTGCTGGCTGATGGCCGGTTGGCTGACGAACAGCGCCTCAGCCGCCCGTGAGACCGACCCCAGACGCACCGTCTGGCAGAACGCCCGCAGCGGCTTGAGTCGGTCAGACTTGTAGGAAAAACGGGGACTTGGCGCGGGCGGTGTGGGCATGGCGTCACGAGTATAAGCACAACTTATGTAAAGCATTGCTATAACTGTTTTGTCATATACGGTACGGCGGCGCACGGTGGGGCCTACCGCAATGCAGGAGCCCGCCATGTCCGCCGTCGCCGCTTACGCCACTGCCCAGCCCACCCCTGCCGATGCCCCGGCCACGCCCGGGATCGCGCTGACCACCCAGCTCGCCGGCCAGTCCGCGCTGCTGCCGGCGGGGGTACTGGCCTTGCTGGTGTCGCTGCACCGCGCCGTGGAGCCCGAGCGCCAGCGCCGGCTGCAGGCCCGGGTGGCCCGCCAGGCCTTCTTCGATGGCGGCGGGGTGCCGGACTTCCGTGCCGACACGGCGCACATCCGCAGCGAGGACTGGCGCGTGGCGCCCCTGCCCGACGCGCTGCAGGATCGCCGCGTGGAGATCACCGGGCCGACCGACCCGAAGATGGTCATCAACGCGCTGAACTCCGGCGCCAAGGTCTTCATGGCCGATTTCGAGGATTCCACCGCCCCGGCCTGGGCCAACCTGCTGGCCGGCCAGCAGGCGCTGATCGGCGCGGTGCGCGGCGACCTCACCCATACCGGCCCGTCGGTGGAGGGCAAGCCCGGCAAGCAGTACACGCTGCGCCCGTTCAACGAACAGGCGGTGCTGATCGTGCGGCCGCGCGGCTGGCACCTGGACGAAAAGCATGTGCGCATCGACGGCCAGGCCATCGCCGGCGGCCTGTTCGACGCGGCCGTGTTCGCCTTCCACAACGCCCGCACGCTGATGTGCAAGCAGCGCGGCCCGTACTTCTACCTGCCCAAGCTGCAGTCGATGGAGGAAGCGGCGCTGTGGGAAACCGCGCTGTCGCACATCGAAGGCATGCTCGGCCTGCCGCATGGCCAGATCAAGGTCACCGTGCTGATCGAGACGCTGCCGGCCGCATTCGAAATGGATGAAATCCTGCACGCATTGCGCGACCGCATCGTCGGCCTCAACTGCGGCCGTTGGGACTACATCTTTTCCTACATCAAGACCTTCCGCCGGCACGCCGACAAGGTACTGCCCGAGCGCAGCCAGGTGACCATGACCCAGCCGTTCCTGAAGGCCTATTCGGAACTGCTGATCCGCACCTGCCACCGCCGTGGCGCGCACGCCATGGGCGGCATGGCGGCGCAGATCCCGATCAACCACGATGCCGCCGCCAACGAACAGGCGATGGCGCGGGTGCGTGCCGACAAGCTGCGCGAAGTGACTGCCGGGCACGACGGCACCTGGGTGGCGCACCCGGCGCTGATCCCGATTGCCCAGGCGATCTTCGACGAACACATGCCCACGCCGAACCAGCACCACGTGCTGCGCAACGACGTGCAGGTGGACCGCAATGCGCTGATCGCCGCGCCCACCGGCACCATCACCCGCGCCGGCTTCGAGGGCAACGTGGAGGTCTGCGTGCGCTACCTGGCGGCCTGGCTGGACGGCAACGGCTGCGTGCCCATCCACCACCTGATGGAAGACGCGGCCACGGCCGAAATCAGCCGCAGCCAGCTGTGGCAGTGGCTGCATACCCCCGGCCAGCACCTCGACGACGGCACCGCCATCGACCTGGCGCTGCTCGATGCCACCCTGGCGCAGCTGCCCACCCGTCTCGGCGACACCGCCGCGCTGCCCGGCAGCGCCCGCCTGCCCGAGTCCATCGCGCTGCTGGCCGAGCTCAGCCGCCGCGACACCCTGACCGACTTCCTGACCCTGCCGGCCTACGACCGCCTGGCCTGATTCCGCCCCATCCACCCGCTGTTACCGCATCCGTTCCTTTTGGAGATTCGACATGAGCACCCTGCAGACCGCCGAACAGATCCAGCACGCTTGGAACACCGCCCCGCGCTGGGCCGGGATCACCCGCAACTACACCGCCGCCGACGTGGTGCGCCTGCGCGGCACCGTGCACGTGGAGCATTCGCTGGCGCGGCTGGGCGCTGAAAAGCTGTGGACCTACCTGCAGGAAAAGGACTTCGTCAACGCACTCGGCGCGCTGACCGGCAACCAGGCCATGCAGCAGGTGAAGGCCGGCTTGAACGCCATCTACCTGTCCGGCTGGCAGGTCGCCGCCGACGCCAACCTGGCCGGCCAGATGTACCCGGACCAGTCGTTGTACCCGGCCGACTCGGTGCCGGCGGTGGTCAAGCGCATCAACAACACGCTGCTGCGCGCCGACCAGCTGCACCATGCCGAAGGCAAGGACGACATCGACTTCCTGCAGCCGATCGTGGCCGACGCCGAGGCCGGCTTCGGGGGCGTGCTCAACGCCTTCGAGCTGATGAAGGCGATGATCGAAGCCGGCGCGGCCGGCGTGCACTTCGAGGACCAGCTGGCCTCGGTGAAGAAGTGCGGCCACATGGGCGGCAAGGTGCTGGTGCCCACCCGCGAGGCCATCGAGAAGCTCAACGCCGCGCGCCTGGCCGCCGACGTGATGGGCGTGCCCACCCTGCTGGTGGCGCGTACCGATGCCGAAGCCGCCGACCTGCTGACCAGCGACGTGGATGCCAACGACCAGCCGTTCACCACCGGCGAGCGGACCGTGGAAGGCTTCTACAAGACCCGCAACGGCCTGGACCAGGCGATCAGCCGCGGCCTGGCCTACGCCCCCTACGCCGACCTGATCTGGTGTGAAACCGGCAAGCCGGACCTGGAGTTCGCCCGCCAGTTCGCCGAGGCCATCCACGCCAAATTCCCGGGCAAGCTGCTGGCCTACAACTGTTCGCCCAGCTTCAACTGGAAGAAGAACCTGGACGACGCGACCATCGCGACCTTCCAGAAGGAAATTGCCAAGTACGGCTACAAGTTCCAGTTCATCACCCTGGCCGGCTTCCACGCCCTGAACTACTCCATGTTCAACCTGGCCCACGGCTACGCCCGCCGCCAGATGAGCGCCTTCGTGGAGCTGCAGGAGGCCGAATTCGCCGCCGCCGACCGCGGCTTCACGGCGGTCAAGCACCAGCGCGAGGTCGGCACCGGCTACTTCGATGCGGTTACCCAGGCCATCCAGCAGGGCCAGTCCTCGACCACCGCCCTGAGCGGGTCCACCGAGGAAGAGCAGTTCAACGCCGAACGGGCAGCCTGACGATCACCAAGGGCGGCCAGGGAAGGCCGGGGCGACGGGCGGTCGGGGGACCGCCCGTCGTGTCTGTGCGTATGGGGAGCTGTCCGGTACTTGGGAGTACCGGGCAATGCCGGATGTTCCAGTCAGGACCTGGGGCTCAGCGACCAGCACGGGGTGTTGTTGGTGAGAACACCCTTATCGAGGAGCCGCCCCTTCTGCTCAGGGGGAGCGTGTGCACGAGGATGCGGGATCCAGTTTCGGGTCTTCCTCATAGCGGTAGCTTTCAGGATTGAAGCTGAGTTTGATTCTCTGCGGCGGAGCTTCTTCTTGCCCGGATGCAGCGCATCCACGCGTGGCAGTCAGATCGGGCCACGGTTCGGTGATGTTGACTGGTGCGATGACATCCTTGAATTGTCCCTCAAGCACTTTGATGGCCGTGCCATCCCCGCATTGCACGAAGCCAAGGTAGTGCACTACATCGACGTCGCCGTAGTTCGAGCCGAAGTGCTTCACGAGTTGGTCTGGGCGACCGTCCGCATTGAGATCTGGCATGCCAGCGCTGTAGGTTTGGCCAACGGTCAGGCTGTAGATGCAGTCGCTCTCCACTCCGGGTGGACAAGCGCTGAGCTTTTCATGCCCTTGGGGCGATATCCTGATCACAACCAGGTCGTCAACCGCTGTACTTTCGCAACGCTCTTGCAACGTTTGCGTGTTTCCAGCAGCGAAGCATGTGCTGGCTGACAGAAGAAAGGGGATAGATAGAAAAAGTGCTCGCGCCATGAATCAAACTCAGTGGTGTCGATGCTGGCTGTTGAGCGTGTCCGGCAATCCACCACGTTCATTACTACAATTGAGTGTCCGATCACCCACTTCAGCGCGAGCCTTGATCGCCTGGACCAGACTCGAATAGTCCCCTGCACTCTGCTTCCACCGCGGAGCGTTCTCCATTGAGAACAACCTTCTTGTTTTCGTGGATGTCCCAAACGCCAAGCTTCGCGTGAGCACTGCAATCCGGCTTGCCATCGACTGCGACGTATCTTCCATCTCTTGAGATCAACGGAAATGGACCAGCCTCCTCGTCATAGAAGAAGGCGTTCACGATGTGGCGAGAGTCGAGAGGAGGCCAATCATCAAGGCTTTCATATTGTTCACAGTAGCGCGAGCTTCACCTTAGGGCTACTTGATCCGCAGGCCAAGCCCGCGGCCAGCAGCCTGGTAACGGGTGGTGATGGCACGGGCGGGCGCTGGCCGCCGTCGGCTTGCCGCAGTTGCAGGGTCAGCGGCTGTTCCAGCCACGGGTCCATGTCCAGGAACGCATCGGTGGACAGGCAGTCGATCTCGAAGCGGTTGCCGCCGCAGACTGGATTCCTGGCCCTCGAAACGCTCCACGACCAAGCTGGGGGCAGCCTGCAACTGGATCAGGCGTGCCTGGGGTGAAGGAGCGGCAAGCACGGCCAAGCCCGCAGTGCCGGAGACATCCATATCATCGGCATTCTGTGGTGCAGGGGAGTCGAGCGTACGGGCATGGCTTCGGCACGGCCATCGGGAAATCCTTAATCGGCCAAGTTAACGCTATGCCAGCATCAAATACAGCAATTAAATCAATGATTTGCATCTGCGCGAACAGACGAATTTCCGAATAGTTGCAGTACTCAAGTGTCCGCGTGAGCGCCCAAAGATGTCGTCCAGTCCCGGCGTTGTCACCCGGATGGCCGCCACCGGCCGCAATCGGCGTCTTGTGTGAAGATGACGGGGGCCCGAAAAACCGCGCGCCCATTCGGAAATGGGATGAGGCGCACACTTTTTAGGGGTGCTATTCTCCTCGGCTCACCGGGGGAACGCTGGGAAGCGGGTGCACGGGATGACCGGCAAGGTTGCGGCGATTGTGTGCGAACAGGAACCAGGCATCGCCGAGACTGCGATGGCTGAGATCGTGCACGCCATCCTGAGCAATGCCGAGTTCGCGCTGTTCGCCGAATTCGGCAGGCAGCAGTGCCTGACCAAGGGTGACCTGCTGTTCCAGCGCGGTCAAGCCGGCGACACCATGTATGTAGTCGTGAGCGGTGGCATCGAGCTGGATTTCGGCGACGACCTGGTGGTGAAGTCGCTTGGTCCCAACGAATTCTTCGGCGAACTGGGCCTGTTGATCGGCGACCATCCGCGCAGCGCCGATGCACGCGCGATGGCCGACAGCGTGGTGCTGGAACTGGGCAATGCCGATTTCCAGCGCCTGGTCGACCGCGACCCGGGCCTGGTGGCGTATTTCCTGCGCCGTACCATCATGCGCGTGGTGAGCAACGAACAGGTCCTGATCCGCCAGCTGCGGCGGCGCAACCACGACCTGGAAACCGCGCTGGACAACCTGTACGTCACCACCCACCAGCTCACCCATACCCGCGAACTGGTGCGCACCGACGAGCTCACCGGCCTGCACAACCGGCGTGGCCTGGCGCTGTACCTGCAGGACTGCCGCAGCCATGCCGACGGCGCGCCGCAGGGGCTGCTGCTGATCGACTGCGACCACTTCAAGCAGGTCAACGACGAGCACGGCCACCAGGCCGGCGACCGGGTCCTGCAGAGCGTGGCCAACATCCTGCGCTCGGTGGCCACCGAAGCCGACCTGGCCTGCCGGCTGGGGGGCGACGAGTTCTGCCTGCTGCTGCGCTCCGCAAACGCCGACAGCCTGCAGCACGCGGCCGAGTTCATCCTCAGCGCGGTACACGGCCTGATGGACCGCGCCCACGGCGTACCGCACGTCTGCCCGGTCAGCATCGGCGTGCGCCTGCTGGAGCCCCACACCGACTGGAGCGAGTGGTACGCTCGCGCCGACAACGCGCTGTACCAGGCCAAGCGCCTGGGCGGCAACCGGCTGCACTGGTCGCGTGCCGCGACCGCCTCACCCTGATCGGGGGAAGATCGGCATGAACGGCGACAACGGAGCGTCGACCCAGGCCCCCCAGATGCGGGCGCTGTTGTTCACCGATCTGTGCGACTCGATGGTCCTGGTGGAGCGCATCGGTGACGCGGCGGCCGCTGAACTTTTCCAGCATCACGACCGATTGGTATTGGGGTTGCAGCAACTGTGGAACGGGCACCAGATTGACCGTTCTGACGGCCTGTTTCTGTTGTTTGATCGTGCGATCGACGCATTGGGGTTCGCGCTGGATTACCAGCAGGGCCTGCAGGCGATCGGCGAGCAGCGGGGGATCGTTCTGCGTGCCCGCGCCGGATTGCATGTTGGCGAGGTCTTGACCTGGGAAAACAGCGCCGAGGCGATCAAGGCAGGCGCCAAGTCCGTGGAAGTGGAAGGCCTGGCCAAGCCGATGGCCGCGCGTCTGATGACGCTGGCCAGGCCCGGGCAGCTCCTGCTGTCGGCCGGCGCCGAGTCGTTGACCCACCGGGCCGCAGGCGAGCTGGGCGAACGCGGCACGCGCCTGGTGTGGAAATCGCATGGTCGCTGGCGATTCAAGGGCATACCGACCCGGCAGGAAGTGTTCGAGGTGGGCGAGATCGGATCGGCCCCGCTGCGAATGCCACGCGGAAACGCGAAGGCCCGCCGCGACATACCGCTCTGGCGCCAGCCGACGGCCCTTGCCGCGGAAGCAGCATTGGCGCTGGTGGTAGGCATCTGCGCCTGGATGCTGCTGCGCCCCGAACCGGCCATCGCGTTCGCCGAGCGGGACTGGGTCGTGGTGGGCAAGCTTGAGAATCTGAGCAACAACGTGATGCTCGATGACGCGCTCGACCAGGCGTTCCGCATCAGCCTGGAGCAGTCGCGCTACGTCAATGTCGTCAGTGACGACCGCATTTCCCGCATCCTGGAGATGATGCGCAAGTCGCCTGAAACCGACCCATTGGACAGAAGCAATGCCACCACCGTTGCGGTGCGATCCGGTGCGCGGCTGGTGTTGCTGCCCGTGGTGGCGACCGTCGGGGGGCGCACCCGGTTCTCCGTGGAGGTGGTGGATCCGCAGACACGACAGACGCTGGCCGTCCGGTCATCGGTGGCCAGGAAAGGCGCCGTCCTCAATGCGATCGATGACGTGTCGCGCCAGCTGCGTGATGATCTGGGCGAGGAAGTGGCCGTCATCGAACGCAACAGCCAACCCCTGCCCGAGGTCACCACCAGCAGCCTCGACGCGCTGCGCGCGTATGCACTCGGACAGCGCCGCTATGCGCGGGGCGACTACAAGGGCGCGCTGGCGTTTTACCAGCAGGCAACGCAGATCGACGACGCCTTCGCCCTGGCGTGGCTGGGACAGACCCGGGCGCATTTCTCCAGCGCCGACTTCGCCAGTGCGGCCAAGGCCCTGGTGCAGGCGCAGCAGCGTTCCAGCCATCTTGCCAGCCGCGAGGAAATCTACGTCCGCAACTGGGCGCTGCAGATCACCGACCCGGGCCGCGCCACCGACGGCTGGGTGCGCATGGCCGAGCTCTACCCGGACTACCTGCCGGCCACCTACAACGCCGCACTCAATCTGTTCGTGGAGAACCGGTTCAACGAAGCGCTCCCGCTGGCACATCGCGTCAGCGAGAGTCACGTCGACCTGCCTGCCGTGGCCCTGGATCAGTACGGACGCATCCTGCTGGCATTGGGGCAATACGACGCAGCCGACGTTGCGGCAGGCAAGGCGGCCGCTACGGGCTGGGAGGGCGCACTGATGCGGCAGGCGACGGTGGCAGCCGCCAGGCGGGACTATCCGCGTGCGGCCGTTCTACTGGACCGCGTCACCGCAGGCAACTTCCACGCCGATGTGTTCCGCACCTCGGTCGCACTGGACCAGGGCGACGCGGACTCGGCGATACGCCTGGCCCAGCGGGGAATGACGCGAAGCGGCACAAAAACCGGTGTGGACCGTTACAACTTCTACGTGCCACTTGCCGTGGCGCAGATGCAGGCCGGCCGACGCGCGTCCGCGCTCGCGCTGTTGCGTGAAGCGTCACGGGTGCCCTTGGACGACATCGCCAACATACCGCCGGTGGATCTCATCGACCGCATCGTCACCACCCAGGCGGCCGCGCTGGTCGCCTTGAGGCTCGGCGATCGCCAGCTCGCCAAAGCGGTCCCCGAGCGCATCGCGCTGTTGAAAGGGGTGCCACCCAGTCGGTTGGTCGATGAAATGAACGCGGTGTTGGCCGCCGAGCGCCTGCGTCTGGACGGGCGACCAAAGGACGCCTTGCATCACCTTGCGCCTTACATCGGTGAGCAGTCGCGTCTACAGGTACGGGTATCGGCGCTGCAGGCCGCCCGGGATGCCGGCGATACCCTCGGCGTCGCTCAGCACGCCGCCTGGCTGCGCGACAAGGCGGGACTCGCCTATGCCGAGGTGGAATGCAGCTACTGCCTGCAGGCACTCAACGTGCTGGACGTGCGCAGGATAGCGGGCGATCCCGCAACGCTGCCGCCAGCGGCAGCGCGCGGAAGACCGTGATCGACAGGACCATCAGCGCAGTGTGCGCGGACCGCCATGGCCGTGTTCGAGCATCGGAACCGTGTACGCGGTGCCACAGGTGAGCATGGCCACGATCTGCTCCTCGGCGGCCGCGATGGCTTCCTTGTCGGCCAACTGCACGTTGGCGCAGCAGAGCGTGACGAATTCTGCCAGCGACGTTTGATCTTCCGGGACATGGCCCGCAGCGATCAGGGCCGCTTCGGTCGCGGTGGCAAACTGCTGGCGGAATGCATCATCCGTGGCCAACAGGTGAACCAGGTGCCGGGCGACGGAGGGTTCGAGCTTCAACGAGGGCATGGCGGATCCTTGGATGGTCGGGACGATGTGCTGGTTTCGGCCCAGCCCGGCACATCTTGAGGCATCGGGAGCAGTCGCCATCAAGTTGTGGGCGGATGGATCGATATGGTGGAACACGAACGGGTTGCCGAAGGGGAACAGCAGATGCAGGTCAGGCGGTGTGCGGTACTGGTGCTGGAACCACGGGAAACCATCGAGTTCCGTTTTGAAAGCCTTCTACAGGGAGGTGACGGGCTGGTACGCGACCTGGCGTGGTACGCCCTGGCACCCCACCTGGACGCGCCGGTCAGGGTCGACGGCCGCGCCCAGGCATGGTTGGGCCGCCTGAGTCCCAGCCGCTGGCACGCACTGGAGGAAGGAAGTGCCGAGGCCATGCTGGCTGCCCCACTGCTGGCGGCCGGTCTGGTGATCGCCCAGGACCCGGCTGACCCGCTGCACGCCACGCGTGACGCACGGCTCCGTCAGGCCCATTGGCATCCCCTTGCTGCGGTGCTGCATGCATTCTCGCGCTGGGACGGCGTGGACGCGGTGCGGAACATGAAGGAGTCCGAGACCGAAACGGCGGTCCAGATGCGTCGCACGTTGGGTGCTCCACCCGCAGAGTGCGCCCGCATCGAGGGGAGCGGCCCACCCCAGCAGCTGCCCCGGTCACCCAGCGGCTGCTTCGACGACCTGTTGGCCCGGCGTGTCACCTGCCGGAACTTCGACACCCGGCAGCCGTTGCCGCTGGCGCTGTTTGCCCAGGTTCTGCAGCGGACCTTCGGCAGCACCGCGCAGCAGCGGGTGGGCGAGGATCTCGTCTTCCTCAAGAAGAACGTGCCCTCGGGGGGCGGACTGCATCCGATCGAGGCCTACCTGCTGGTGCAGCATGTCGAAGGGGTCGCACCCGGGATCTACCACTACCAGAGTGACAGCCACCAGATCGCGCCGGTCGGTACGGACGCCGTGCTGGATCGCGACTTTGTCATGGAGGCCGTGGGGCAGCAGCATTGGTTCGCCGATGCGCACGTGCTGGTGGTGCTGGCGCCCCGGTTCAATCGTACTTTCTGGAAGTATCGCCAACATGCCAAGAGCTACCGCGTGGTGGCCATGGAAGCCGGCCACCTTTCCCAGACGCTTTACCTGGCCGCGACCGATGCCGGGTTGGGCGCTTTCATTACGGGCGCCATCAACGAAAAGCACCTCGAACGCGCGCTCAGGCTCGATACCATCGCCGAAGGTGTGCTCGCTGTGTGCGGCTTCGGCTGGCGTGCCGCACAGATGACCACCACCGAACTCGACCCGGCGGGGGTCATCTGGCAAGCGGCGGCAACCTGATCGCCGCCCTTGCGAAGTCGGCAGGCGGGGCTCAGGCCCCGTCCGCCTCGAAATCCACCAGCACCGCCCCGTCACCCACCTGGTCCCCGGCCTTGACCCGGTAGCCCTGCACCACGCCATCGGCGGGTGCCTGCAGGGTGTGTTCCATCTTCATCGCCTCCAGCACCAGCAGCGGTGCACCGCGCGTGACCTTCGTGCCCGGCGCCACCACCGTGGCGACAATGCGGCCGGGCATCGGTGCCAGCAGGCTGCCGGCATCGGCCACGGCCTGGTCGGCCTCGCTGACCGGGTCGTGGAGAGTGAAGCGCTGCGCGCCATCGCTGCCGAACAGGTACACCTCGCTGCCATCGCGGACCACGCGGGCACGGTGCAGGGCATCGCCGGCCTGCACGCGCAGCCTGTCGCCGTCGAGCCCGCCGTGGGCGAGCACCCGCGCATCCCCGACGGTCACCGACCAGGTGCCGTCGTGTTCCAACGCGGTCACCGCCTGCGCGGTGCCCCGGTATTCAAGGCTGAGCGCATGCGGTGCGCGCGCGCCCAGCCGCCAGCCATCCTGCCGCTGCCACGGCGAATGCGGGTCGCGTGCGTCGACGCTGGCGGGCGCCTGGCTGCCGACCGCGGCAATGGCGGCCAGCGCCCACACTGTCGGGTCGCTGCTTTCGGCGCTGGGCGCCAGCGCGGCCTGCTCGCGCTCGATCAGCGCCGTGTCCAGGTCCGCGTGGGCGAATGAACCGGTCATCACCAGCCGGCGCAGGAACGCCGCATTGGTGGTCACGCCCACCACTTCGCACTCGGCCAGGGCCTGCTGCATGCGGCGCAGCGCGGCGTCGCGGTCCACGTCCCACACGATCAGCTTGGCAATCATCGGGTCGTAGAACGGGGTGATCGCATCACCCTGTTCCACGCCCGCGTCCACGCGCACGTGCGCGGTGTTGGCCGGCAGGCGCAGGTGGCGCAGGGTGCCGGTGGACGGCAGGAAACCCCGGTCGGCGTCTTCGGCATACAGGCGCGCTTCCAGCGCATGGCCGCGGATCTGCAGCTGGTCCTGCCGCAGCGGCAGCGGTTCCCCGCTGGCCACGCGCAGCTGCCACTCCACCAGGTCGGTGCCGGTGATGCACTCGGTCACCGGGTGCTCCACCTGCAGGCGGGTGTTCATTTCCATGAAGAAGAACTCGCCGTTGGGGGCGGCAATGAATTCCACCGTGCCGGCACCCACGTAGTTCACCGCGCGCGCGGCCTCCACCGCGGCCTTGCCCATCGCGGCGCGGCGCTCGGCGGTCATGCCGGGTGCGGGGGCTTCTTCCAGCACCTTCTGGTGGCGGCGCTGCACCGAGCAGTCGCGCTCGAACAGGTACACCACGTTGCCATGGCTGTCGCCGAACACCTGGATCTCGATATGGCGCGGGCGCTCGACATACTTCTCCACCAGCACGTGCGCGTTGCCGAACGCGGCCTGCGCCTCGCGCTGGCAGCTGGCCAGGGCCTCGATGAAATCGGCACTGTCGTCCACGCGGCGCATGCCCTTGCCACCGCCCCCGGCGCTGGCCTTGATCAACACCGGGTAGGTGATCGCATCGGCCTGGGCACGCAGGAACTGCGGGGCCTGGTCATCGCCGTGGTAGCCCGGGGTCAACGGCACGCCGGCCTGCTGCATCAGCGCCTTGGCGGCACTCTTGTCGCCCATCGCGCGGATCGCGTCGGCCGACGGGCCGATGAAGACGATGCCCGCCTCGGCGCAGGCCTGGGCGAAGCCGGCGTTCTCGGACAGGAAGCCGTAACCGGGGTGGATGGCCTGCGCGCCGGTGCGGCGTGCGGCGTCCAGGATCGCGTCGCCGCGCAGGTAGCTCTCGCGGGCCGGCGCCGGGCCGATCGCGATGGCCTCGTCTGCCAGGCGCACGTGGCGCGCGTTGCGGTCGGCGTCCGAATACACCGCCACGGTGGCGATGCCCAGACGCTTGCAGGTAGCGATGACGCGGCAGGCGATTTCGCCGCGGTTGGCAATCAGGATCTTGGTGAACATGGGGGGTCTCGTTGCGCGGGCCAATGGCGAAGAAGGGGCGGCACCCAGCGGTGCCGCGCGTGCCTTACATGCGGAACACGCCGAAGTCGGTTTTCCGCGCCGGTGCGTTGAGGCTGGCCGACAACGCCAGGCCCAGCACGCGGCGGGTGTCGGCCGGATCGATCACGCCGTCGTCCCACAACCGCGCGCTGGCGTAGTAGGGGTGGCCCTGCTGTTCGAACTGGTCGCGGATCGGCGCCTTGAAGCCGTCCTCTTCCTCGGCCGACCACTGCCCGCCCTTGGCCTCGATGCCGTCGCGCTTGACCGTGGCCAGCACGCTGGCGGCCTGTTCGCCGCCCATCACGCCGATGCGGGCGTTCGGCCACATCCACAGGAAGTTGGGCGAATAGGCGCGGCCGCACATGCCGTAGTTGCCGGCGCCGAACGAACCGCCGATGACCACGGTGAACTTGGGCACCTTGGCGCAGGCCACCGCCATCACCAGCTTGGCCCCGTCCTTGGCGATGCCGCCGTGCTCGTACTTGCGGCCCACCATGAACCCGGTGATGTTCTGCAGGAACACCAGCGGAATGCCGCGCTGGGTGCACAGTTCGATGAAGTGCGCGCCCTTCAGCGCGGACTCGGAGAACAGGATGCCGTTGTTGGCGATGATGCCCACCGGGTAGCCGTGCAGGTGCGCGAAGCCGGTGACCAGAGTGTTGCCATAGCGCGGCTTGAATTCGTCGAACCGCGAGTCGTCGACGATGCGCATGATCACTTCGCGCACGTCGTACGGCTTGCGCGTGTCGGCGGGGATCACGCCATACAGCTCGTTGGCCGGGTAGCGCGGTTCCACCGCGGCCTGCACGGCCAGGGCCGGCTCGGGCTTGCGCCAGTTGAGCTGGGCGATGATCGCGCGGACCCGGGCCAGCGCCTGCAGGTCGTTGTCGGCCATGTGGTCGGCCACGCCGGAAATGCGCGTGTGCACGTCGGCACCGCCCAGTTCTTCGGCGGTCACCACTTCGCCGGTGGCCGCCTTCACCAGCGGCGGGCCGCCGAGGAAGATGGTGCCCTGCTCGCGCACGATCACCGTTTCATCGCTCATGGCCGGCACATACGCGCCGCCGGCGGTGCAGCTGCCCATCACGCAGGCGATCTGCGGGATGCCCTGCGCGGACAGGTTGGCCTGGTTGTAGAAGATCCGGCCGAAATGGTCGCGGTCCGGGAATACCTCGTCCTGCAGCGGCAGGAACGCACCGCCCGAATCCACCAGGTAGATGCAGGGCAGGCGGTTCTGTTCGGCCACTTCCTGCGCGCGCAGGTGCTTCTTGACCGTCATCGGGTAGTAGGTGCCGCCCTTGACGGTGGCGTCGTTGGCCACGATCACGCATTCGACGCCCGACACCCGGCCGATGCCGGCCACCACGCCCGCGCTGGGGATGGGGTCTCCGTACATGCCGTGCGCGGCCAGCGGCGCGATCTCCAGGAACGCGCTGCCTGCATCCAGCAGCGCATCGATGCGATCACGCACCAGCAGCTTGCCACGCGCGGTGTGCTTGGCGCGGGCGGCCTCGCTGCCGCCCAGCGCGGTCTTCGCCAGGGTGGCACGCAGGTCATCGACCACCGCCTGCAGGGCAGTGCGGTTGGCCTCGAAAACATCACTGCCCGGTTGCAGCTGGCTGCTCAATACGCTCATGGCCTTCCCTTACTTGGTGCGCTGGAACAGTTCGCGACCGATCAGCATGCGGCGGATTTCCGAGGTGCCCGCGCCGATTTCATACAGCTTGGCATCGCGCCACAGCCGCCCGGTCGGGTACTCGTTGATGTAGCCGTTGCCGCCCAGTACCTGGATCGCCTGGCCGGTCAGCCAGGTGGCCTTCTCGGCCGAGTAGAGGATCGCACCGGCGGCGTCCTGGCGGGTGGTGCGGCCCTGGTCGCAGGCGCGGGCCACCGCATACACATAGGCGCGGCAGGCGTTGAGGCCCACGTACATGTCGGCCAGCTTGGCCTGCATCAGCTGGAAGGTGCCGATGGCCTGGCCGAACTGCTTGCGCTCGTGCACGTAGGGCATCACCACGTCCATGGCCGCGGCCATCAGGCCAAGCGGCCCACCGGACAGCACCACGCGCTCGAAGTCCAGGCCGGACATCAGCACGTTCACGCCGCCGCCGACCGCGCCCAGCACGTTCTCAGCGGGCACTTCGCAGTCTTCGAACACCAGTTCGCAGGTGTTGGAGCCGCGCATGCCCAGCTTGTCCAGCTTCTGCGCAGTGGAGAAGCCCTTCATGCCTTTCTCGACCAGGAACGCGGTGATGCCCTTGGCGCCGGCCTCCACGTCGGTCTTGGCGTAGACCACCAGCACGTCGGCGTCGGGGCCGTTGGTGATCCACATCTTGTTGCCGTTGAGCACATAGTGGTCGCCGCGCTTGTCGGCGCGCAGCTTCATCGACACCACGTCCGAGCCTGCGCCCGGTTCGCTCATGGCCAGTGCGCCGACCTTCTCGCCGCTGCACAGGCCGGGCAGGAAGCGCTGCTTCTGCGCTTCGTTGCCGTTCTTGCGCAGCTGGTTCACGCACAGGTTGGAGTGCGCGCCGTAGGACAGGCCGATGCCGCCGGAGGCGCGCGAAATCTCTTCCATCGCCACCACGTGGGCCAGGTAGCCCATGCCGCTGCCGCCGTATTCCTCTTCCACGGTCAGCCCGAGCAGGCCCTGCTCGCCGAGCTTGCGCCACAGCGCATGCGGGAACAGATTCTCTTCATCGGCCTGGGCGGCCAACGGTGCGATCTCGACCGAGGCAAAATGGGCCACGCTCTGGCGCAGCAGGTCGATCTCTTCGCCGAGATCGAAATTCATGGTGGGGACGTGCATGGGGCGACTCCGCAACTGCTGGATGGGCGCGCCGGTTGGGGTGGACGGCACCAGCCGTCCCGCGGGCGATATGGCCCAGCGTAGCGGGGTTCGTGGAAGAAGTGAACACAAATTCAAAAATTGAACATAGAATCAACAAATGGCCTACAAACGCTCAGCACTGATGGAAGAACGCCTGGCAGGCGCCCGTGAACGGATCCTGCTGGCCACCCGTGCGCTGGTGGCCGCCGGCGGCTACCGCAATGCGCCGGTGACCGCCGTGGCGGCCGAGGCCGGGGTGTCCACCGGGCTGATCTACCGCCACTTCCCGTCCAAGGCCGAGTTGTTCGTGGAGGTGCTCACCGCCGCGGTCGAGCACGAGCTGCGCATCTTCGAGGCGATCGCCGCCGAGCCGCTGCCGGCGCCGGAGCGCCTGCGCCGGGCCATTACCGCCTTCGTACGGCGCGCGCTGGCCGGCCCCGGGCTCGCCTATGCGTTCATCGCCGAGCCGGTGGACCCGGAGGTGGAGGCCGAGCGCATCCGCTGCCGCCGGTTGTTCGGCGAGGTGTTCCGTCGCATCGTCGCCGAGGGCATCGAAGCGGGGACGTTCCCGCCGCAGGACACCCACGTGGCGGCGGCCTGCATCGTCGGTGCGTTCACCGAGGCGCTGGTCGGGCCGACCGCGCCCAGCCGCGACGCGCATGGCGACGAAGACCTGCTGGTGGAGTCGATCTGCGTTTTCTGCCTGCGTGCCGCCGGCGCCTGAGCCGCGCCCATGCTGCATTGCGATAGAACGCGGCGGCTTGCAGATCGCCGCTGACGCTGGTCATACTCGGCCGACAAGCCGTGGTCCAACGACTACCAGCCAGGGGTAAAGAGAGTGCGGAATTACGACCTCGAGTTCCTGAAACGCTTTTCCATGGTCATTGCCTTACTGGTGGCCATCACGCTCGGCCTGATCGTCTTTGCCGCATACCTGCATACCAGCATTCCCGCTGAGGTCTCGCCCATGGCGGCCAAGCGCACCGAACAGCGCATCGCCCCGGCCGGCGCGGTCTATGCCGGCAGCACCGGCGTGGCAGCGCAGGCCGCCGCCAAGGCTGCGGCGCTGGCCAAGGCAGCTTCGCAGGTGGCCTACGGCGGCACCACCGACGGCAAGGTGATCTTCGACAACCTCTGCACCGCCTGCCACACCAACGGCGTGGGCAATGCCCCCACCCTGGACCACAGCCACTGGGATGCGCGCATCGCCCAGGGCAAGGACACCCTCTACAAGCACGCGCTGGAGGGCTACACCGGTCCGGACGGCGGCATCATGCCGCCCAAGGGCGGCAACCCGGCGCTCACCGAAGAGCAGATCCACGCCACCGTCGACTGGATGCTGGCCAACCTCCGGTAGAGCCGACCGCTGGTCGGCTGTTCACAACGCGGTAGAGCCGACCGTTGGTCGGCTATCCGGAGCAGCCGACCAACGGTCGGCTCTACCGGCGTCCACCCGTTCACCGCGTCCGCCCATCTACGGCGTCCGCCAACCCCGCATCCGCACACCTACACCCACACCCACACCGCCCCCGGGCGGTGGCGGCGTTGCGTTGCTACCATCGTCGCCGGTCGCTGGCGGGTCATCTTTCGCCCCCACACTTGCTCTTGCCCCTTTCCGGAGTCGCCCCACCGATGCGTCGTTCCCCGCTTGTGTTCGCCCTTGCGCTGGCCTTGTCCGGCGTAGCCCACGCCGCCCAGCCGCAGCCCGCTACCGCGCCCCAGGCGCGCCCGGCCGCAGCCTCCGCGTCGGCCAGCATCACCCTGACCGCGCCGCCCACCGACTGGCGCACCCTGGACGGCCAGAAGGTGCGCATCGCCGCGCCGCTGACCCTGGCCGGCACCGACGGGCTGGCCCGCTTCGGCGAACTCAGCGTGGCCTTCGACGGACGCCTTTGGCAGCCCAGCGAAGTGGCCGCACCGCACAGCGCCGGCCATGCCCAGGTCACCGCCGACAACGCACACCGCCGCCTGCTGCTCGATGACGGCAGTAACGCACGCGATCCCGGCCCGGTGGCCTACCTGCCGGCCAATGCCGACCTGCGCACCGGCATGGTCCTGCGCAACGTGGAAGGCATCGTCCGCATCGACGCCAAGGGCACCCCGCGCCTGCAGGTGACCGGGCCGCTGCAGGTGCCGGCGGTGGAGCGCCCGGCCGTGCCGAAGGTGGCCGGGTCGCTGCATATCGCCGCCTTCAACCTGGAAAACTACTTCAACGGCGATGGCCAGGGCGGCGGGTACCCCACGCTGCGCGGCGCGCGTACGCTGGCCGAACACCAGGCACAGACCGCCAAGCTGGTGGCCACCATCAACGGGCTGGATGCGCATATCGCCGCGCTGATGGAACTGGAGAACGACGGCTATGGGCCGCACTCGGCCATCGCCGAACTGGTGGACGCCCTCAACGCCCCGCTCGACCCCAAGGATGCCTGGGCCTTCGTGGATGCCGGGCAGGGCCCCGGCACCAACCCGATCCGGGTGGGCATCATCTATCGCAAGGGCGGGTTCAAGCCGCTGGGCCGGCCGGTGACCAAGCTCGACGGCCCGTTCGCCGAACACAGCCGCGCGCCGCTGGCGCAGGCCTTCCAGGGCATGGGCCAGCCGTTCATGGTGGTGGCCAACCACTTCAAGTCCAAGGGCTGCCGCGACACCACCGGTGCCGACGCCGACCAGAACGATGGCCAGGGCTGCTGGAATGCCACCCGGGTGGAATCGGCCCGGCAGTTGAACGCCTGGGTGCAGGGCGAAGCCGCTCGCCTGAAGGTAAAGGACGTGGTGCTGCTCGGCGACTTCAACGCCTACGCGATGGAAGACCCGATCCGCACGCTGCACGACGCCGGCTGGCGCGACGCCTTCGCCGCGGCCAAGGTCGAGCGCCCCTACAGCTATGTCTACAACGGGCTGAGTGGCCGCCTCGACCACGCCCTGCTCAGCCCGTCCATGGCCCAGCGCCTGCAGGGCGCCGCCGAATGGCACATCAATGCCGACGAGGCCGAGGACGTGGGCTACCAGGGCCGCAACGAACCGGGCCCCTGGCGCAGTTCGGACCACGACCCGCTGCTGCTGGGCTTTGATCGCTGATCAACGGGGCCGGTTGCCGAGGTATCGACCAACGGTCGATACCTACCCGGCGGTACCCCACGCGATCAACCCGATCGCCACCACCGCCAGCCCAAGGCCAACGCGGTTCCACACACTGGTGCGTTCGCCGAACGCGAGCACGCCCACCAGGGCGCCCACCACCACCACGCCGATGTTCATGCCGGCAAACACCACCGCCGGGCTGTCCGGCAGGTGCTGGTGCGCGCGTACGTAGAACAGGATGTTGCCGAAGTTGAGCAGCCCCAGCAGCGCGCCGGCCCCCACGTTGCGCCACTGCAGCGGAGACGCACCGCTGGCATGCCGCCACAGCTGCAGCGCCAGCATCAGCACGAAGGCCAGCCCGAAGCTGGCCGTCAGCGCGGCCATCGACGGCGTGCCCGACAGCGCCACCTGCTTGAGCATGATGTCCACCAGCGCGTAGCCCACCCACACCGCCAGCAGCCACGGCCAGGCACGCTCGCCGCCGGGCGCGGTGGCGGCGGTGGCGGTGGCGCGCGGGCGCACGCTGATGCCCACGATCGCCAGCAGGCCCAGCCCCAGGCCGGCCAGCTTCCAGCCGTTGGCGGTCTCGCCGAACACCAGGAAGGCCGCCAGCAGCGACAGCAGCAGCGACAACCGCTGGGCCACGTCGCTGCGCACGATGCCGGCGCGGGTGACCGCACGGGCCATCACCAGAAAGATGGTGGGCAGCGTCACCGCCAGGCCCAGCAGGGCCAGCCACGGCGCATGCGCGGTCTGCAACGACGCCAGCGACGGCCGCAGCAACACCAGGCTGAGCACGCTGGCCAGCAGGTAATTCCAGGTCACCACCTGCGCCATGTCCAGGCGCTGGCGCGGCGCCAGCTTCAGCAGCACCGACACCAGCACACTGCAGCACACACTGAAAACCAGATAGAGCATGACGAACCCGGCAAGCGCGGCGGTGCAGCCCGCGGAGGAGCGGTATTATGACGCCATGCACAATCCCCCTTTCCCCCAAGCCAGCGCTGCCCTGGTGCTGGACGGCCCGGTCGGGCCGCTGGACGTTGCCGTCGACCTGCCCACCGGTGACGCGCCGGCCCAGCCGATCGTGGCGGTGATCTGCCACCCGCTGTCCACCGAGGGCGGCACCATGCACAACAAGGTGGTGACCATGGTCGCCACCAGCCTGCGCGCGCTGGGCATCACCACGGTGCGCTTCAACTTCCGCAGCGTCGGTACCTCGGCCGGCAGCTTCGACCACGGCAACGGCGAGCAGGACGACCTGGCAGCCGTGGTGGCCTGGGTCCGTGCGCAGCGCCCGGGCGAGCGCCTGTGGCTGGCCGGCTTCAGCTTCGGTGCCTTTGTGTCGCTCAAGGCGGCCGCTGCGCTGCAGCCGGACGCGCAGATCTCGATCGCGCCGCCTGCCGGGCGCTGGGACTTCGACGGCATCCAGCCGCCCGCGCAATGGCTGGTCATCCAGGGCGAAGAAGACGAAATCGTCGACCCGCAGGCGGTCTATGACTGGCTCGGCAGCCTGCAGGCGCCGCACGAACTGGTGCGCATGCCCGACACCAGCCACTTCTTCCACCGCAAGCTGATCGACCTGCGCGGGGCCATCACCCACGGCGTCAAGCATTGGCTGCCTGACGCAGGCGCCACGGGCGCATGAGTGACGGTGCACTGACCCCGTCGCAGCGCTACGCCGAGGGCGTGGCCCGGGGCGAATGGCAGAACGACCCGGCCCAGCATGCCGCGCTGGCCGAGCTGGACCGCATCCATGTGGCGCTGGTGGACAGCGCCCAGGACGGCTGGCTGGACCGCCTGTCGGCATTCTGGAAGAAGCCCGAGCCGGTCAAGGGCCTGTATTTCTGGGGCGGGGTGGGGCGCGGCAAGACCTTCCTGGTGGACCTGTTCTACGACGGGCTGCCGATCGAGCAGAAGTACCGCACCCACTTCCACCGCTTCATGCGCGGCATCCACGAGCGGCTGCGCGAGCACCAGGGCCAGAGCGACCCGCTGGCGCGCATCGCCCAGGAATGGCGGGCCAAGCTGCGCGTGCTGGTGCTGGACGAGTTCTTCGTCACCGACATCGGCGATGCCATGCTGCTGGCGCGGCTGCTGGAGCGGCTGTTCGCCGAGGGCGTGACCCTGGTGACCACCTCCAACACCGCGGTGGAGAACCTGTACCTCAACGGCCTGCAGCGCGACAGCTTCCTGCCGGCCATCAGCCTGCTGCAGACCTACTGCGTGGAGCTGTACGCCGAAGGCACCGAGGACTACCGGATGCGCGCGTTGACCCGCTCGCCGGTGTACCAGTCCCCGCGCGACCCCGGCAGCGATGCCTGGCTGGGCACGCGCTGGGCCGAGTTGAGCGGCGGTCAGCCGGCCAAGCCGGGCAACATCGAGATCGAGGGCCGCAAGATCCCGGTGCGGGCGCGCGGCAAGAGCATCGCCTGGTTCGATTTCAAGGCGCTGTGCGAAGGCCCGCGCGGCCCGTCGGACTACATCGAGATCGCGCACGAGTTCAACACGGTGCTGCTGGGCGACATCCCGCACTTCGACACCCTCAACGAAGATGCCGCGCGCCGCTTCGTCAACCTGATCGACGAGCTGTACGACCGCCACGTCAACCTGGTCTGCACCGCCACCGATACCCCGGTGGCGCTGTACTCGGGCGTGCGTCTGCAGGGCGCGTTCGAGCGCACCGCCTCGCGCCTGATCGAAATGCAGAGCGCCGAGTACCTGGGCACCCCGCACAAGGCGTGAGGGTGCCGGGGCCTGCCCTTCGCTACGGGGTGGGCAGGGCGATCGCCTTGCTGCGCGGCTGTTCGCGCGGGGGCGGGGCGTCCTCGTCGCGGTCCACCACCAGCATTCCCAGCGGCTTGCCCTGGTAGCGCACCTCCAGCGCCTGCTGCAGCTGGTCCAGCGCCAGCACCTGGGTGCACAGCGACTGCGCATGGGCCTCCAGCGCCTGGGCGCGGGTTTCCATGGTCCGCTCCAGCTGCGCCTCGACCTTGTCCGCACGCGCCTCCATGCGCTGCGCACCGCCAGTGAACATCGACCACATCACGCCCCGGGCCAGGGAATCGGCCATGGATTCGGCCGCCTGCTCCACGCGCTGCTCGAAGCCGTCGCCGAAATCGGCCTGCTCCCAGATCCCGCGGCCGAGGGTGCGGTCCACGTACTGGTGGGCGTCGCCGCGCAGCCGGGCCACCTGGCGCGCCTTGCCCTTGCTGCCACTGAGGATCTCCACCGTGGCACCGAATGCATCGAAGGTGATGTCCACCACCTCGCTGGCCAGCCCGGCCACGGCAGGCACCAGCTGCCGGGTGCCCCATTCCAGCTGGCGCAGGCGCTGGGCGTCGGCGGCGCTCACCGGCACCGGGGTGCGGTCGATGTTGAGCTCGCCGTCGTGGAAAAAGATCTCCGCCGGCACCTGATCGGGGTGGCGCAGCCAGATCCCGCCGCTGTCCACCAGCACGTTGTAGGGCGTGCTCACCCCGCATTGGCGCGAGGACAGGGCCGGCACCGCGTCCTTTTCATCGGCGTGGGCGGGCGCGGCCATGGCCAGGCCCAGCAGTAGACATCCAGTCAGGGGCAGGCGCATGGGGCGGGCTCGGCAAAGGGAACGCCTGCAGGCTCGCACCCCCCGCCCGTGCCGGCGCGGGTCGGAAGTCACCCCGACCGGCGGCGATGCGTCGGGTTTGTTACGTTGGCGTGAGAGCCGCTGTTCTGTTTTCGGGTTCCTGTTTCTCACCCGACATGGCTGTTCCGGCCTTGACTGCGCACTCGGTTTCGACGGGTCCGGACCGTTCGTCGGACGGCCTTCCAGGCGGATCGTTGCGCCGCAAGGGATTGCTCATTTTCCCCAGATTTGGCGTTGACGATCCCCGGTACCCCCACTATCTTGTGGCCGTCGGTCCCGCCGACCACAAGTCGACGGGTGAATCGCCTTCACGCCGATGGCCTGAAAACCTACTGACAACCGCACGACACGTACAGCGTTGAGGTATCGGTCGCACCACTCTGAGGGGAGAGGACCGGTGACGCAGGGGAACCGCCCGCAGGCCAGCCTGCGCAGTCGCGGCCCATGCGACGCCCCAGGTCCACTCTGAGAGTCCGAGCGCCGGTCCAGCACCTGCCCAGCAGGCAACGTTGTGCCACCCCAAATCACGCCAAGAGGAAAACGCCGTGAGCACCGAAACCAGCGCAGCCACCGAGCAGGAAAGCGAGTTCCTTCTGACCTCGCCGCCCACGGCCAACGCCATGAGTGTCACCAAGCGCAACGGCACTACCGAACTGGTGGATCTGAACAAGATCGTGCGCGCGGTGCAGCGTTGCTGCGAGGGCCTGCACGCGGTGGACCCGATGCGCGTGGCCACCCGCACCATCTCCGGCCTGTACAACGGCGCCACCACGCAGGAGCTGGACGAGCTGTCCATCCGCACCGCCGCCCTGCTGATCGGTGAAGAGCCCGAGTACGGCCGCTTGGCTGCGCGCCTGCTGGCCAACTTCATCGCCAAGGAAGTGTCCGGCCAGGAAATCCACGCGTTCTCGCAGTCGGTGGGCCGTGGCCACGAAGTGGGCCTGATCAACGCGCGCCTGCTGGACTTCGTGCAGATCAACGCACGCAAGCTCAACGACGCCATCGATCCGTCGCTGGACCTGCATTTCGATTACTTCGGCCTGCGCACCCTGTACGACCGCTACCTGCTGCGCCATCCGCACACCCGCAAGGTGATCGAGACCCCGCAGCAGTTCTTCCTGCGCATCGCCAGCGCCCTGAGCGAAGACGTGCCGGAAACCCT